>CEWR01101053.1_pt1 | contig 17171 bp, 11 predicted proteins | sample 356321 | NCBI WGS metagenome assembly CEWR01 (sample SAMEA2621551, study PRJEB7988) | marine metagenome | biome: marine biome (ENVO:00000447); feature: mesopelagic zone (ENVO:00000213); material: "saline water (ENVO:00002010), including plankton (ENVO:xxxxxxxx)" | depth 790 m
TTTTGATGAGGTAAGTAAAAAATCGTCATTTATCACACCTGTACCTGGAGGCGTTGGCCCTATGACCATTGCTATGTTGTTAAAAAATACCTTGATTGCACGTAAGCGAAATACTTAAATTCTTTTATCTAAAAATCATACATTCTTAGAATAATAATAACTTGTCTAATAATTTTGAAGGAATCGATTCTATGTTATCCTTTTAAATAATTGATACTTACTGTTGCTAATTCGTTATTTGGAAATTTCGAAAAATGTTTATGATCGATATTTATTCCAATTTCATTTATTACTTTTTGAAATACATCCAATTCTAATATATATTGATCTGAAAAACCATGAGTGGCATCATATGCAGTAGCTGCAGTTAATCCTAAGTTTGCTGCTGTAATACTCGGGTTAATGGTATGTAGCTCGATTAATAATAATCCAAACTTTTTTATATAAGGCGACCATTTTTCAAAATGCTCCTTTAAGTTTTGTTCCACTACAGAATTGTTTAATCTTTTTCCAGCATATGCAAAAGCACCTTTTGAGGTGCTAGTTCTGCTAACTTCTAGGTTTGGTTGTGACCAAGGTCGATTGTGGTCTAAAAAAGTTCTTACATTTAATAAGTCACTTAATTTAATATTATAATTACTATAAATATCTTCTTGTAATTGTTTCGGGTTTCCAATATCTCCCCAAATTACCTTTGCCCAAATATCTGCTTTTACAAGATTTGAACGCGTTACTTTTAAAGCGGCTTTGTTGTAATCGGCACCTACTAAAAAGAGCGGATATTCTTCTAACATTGTTCCGCGTTTTGTACGTTGTTCTATTACTTCAAATAAGTGAATTAAAAAAGCGCCATTACCACAACCCATATCTAAAATGCCTTTGGGTTGGTCTTCGATTGGTTTGTTAAATAAAGCAATAATAATTTCATCTATTTTTTTAAAATAGGCAGAATGTGCTCCTCCACTTCCCCATACATTCATCTCTCTATCCACGTGTATTTCTACTGTATTTGGAATAGAACTACGTAACATAGTTGCGTTGCCAAACATAAGCTCTTCCGCTCTTCTAAATGTTGGAATGTAAGAGACTGTGACTCCGTATGCGGAAGACCTTCTGGCAAAAAAGAACCCTTTATTGGTAAATTTATAATGCTCATTACTTTTAGTAAACCAACCTAAATAATGTAAGAAATCTAATATTTTTGAAAAACTTTCTGGATCTTCATGAAATTCTTCTGCGCTAAAGGAAGCTTCCATAAAATATTTATGAAACATTCCGTCCATACCTAAAAATACAGTTAAAGGTCCTACTAAAACACCTTCAATATGCCGTTCAATTTGTTGTTGTATCTCTAATGCTATTGGGTTGTTTGAAGTTGGTTCGTATTTTTTGTTTTTATAGTTTACAAAGATTCTGTTAATGATATAAAATTGCTCCTTATCTAAACTTCTTGGATGAAACTCCTTAGAAGTTTTTAAAAAATGAACCACATCTTTATATAAATTACAATGCTCAAAAGCTATTTTACTTTTCTCGTTTTGAGATATAGTGACTGTATTTTCTGAATTATCTACATCATAATTAAGCCAACCTTGAGAAGCTAACATTCTAAGTCCAACGTTTAGATAACCTTCGTTGGCATTGAATTGGTTAGTGATTTCTGAAAGAAGAAAATGTTGCTTTTTTAAAATAAAATCTAATATTCCTTTTTCCTTTAATGAATAGGCGATAGGGGCAACTGCAATACCATCTAGATGTCTAAATAACTCTTCTCGGTATTTGTTTTTTTCTTCTTTAGTAAGCATTAATTTGAGTTTTTTTAGATAGTTCTTGTAAATGTAGAGAAAAAACTGCTATCTATAATAGAATGTGTGTAAAACAAAAAAACCTTCATTTCTGAAGGTTTTTTTGTTTTATATGTTCTAGTTTTTATTCTTTTTCTTCAAGGTCATCAATTTTCCACGATAACATAAAGTATTTAATTTTTGCCTCGTCTGGAATATTCGTTACGTCAATTACTAAGTTTGGATTGTAACGAAAATTTTCAGGAAGTTCTTTTTTATCAATATTGATAAAAATATCACTGTCTTTTAAAAAGACAACCACTGTACTTAATGTCGTTTCAATGTTAGCAATTTCATAATTAGCTTTTACATCTTTAAAAGTGCTACTTAAATTTAATCCCTTATCAGTTTTATAACGAGCATCGTAAAATTGAAAATTAGATATTAACGCATCAGGGTCGTTATTTCCTCTTGGTGAGATCAGCATTAATCTGTTGCCTCCTTTTTCATAAATTTCAACTTCTCCTTGCGTAGAGAAAGCATCATTTCTAGCATACAGTTTTACGATAGAATCTTGAGCAAAGATCGAATCTACTTGCTTTATTTTCATTCCAATAGTTAACTCACCTACAGCAGTATTTGAAATTAAGAATGGATCCTTTTCTTCAGCGCATTGAACAAACAAAAAGGTTGCTATTACTATAAAAAATATTTTTTTAATCATTTTAATTTATTGTTTTATTTGGATCCCAAAATTACTAAAATTGAAATTGTATTTTATCAATTATTATTTAAATTATTATCAGCCCTTGTTCATTATCACCAACTTTAACCTAGCCCTAAAAGGGATATCGATGAAATTTTCGGTTCTTCCTTTAGGATTGAGGTCAAAATCGAAAATGTTAGATGATTTTAGGATGAATTATTTTATCAATTTCCCTAAGATTCCTAGTACGCCTCTTATTACCGTTGCGCTTGTTAATACTTTTATAAAAGGATTTTGAGCGGTGCTTTTTCTTCTTCTTGAAGTAGTACCCCTAGCACTTCTTTTGGAAGATTCTCTTTCTATTTCTTCTTGTTCCTTTCTAGCTTTTTCTTTCGTTTCTTGCTGCTCGGCAATTTCAATTTTTTTGTTTAATAATTCGTAAGCACTTTCACGATCTATTTCTTTATTATATTGAGGAATTAATTTTGAAACTTCTAATAATTCTTTTAACTCATTATCTTCCAAAATATCCATTCTACTCATTGGCGCTCGCAACATTGTTGCTGCTAGTGGAGTAGGGATTCCTTTTTCATTAAGTGCCGTTACTAAAGCTTCTCCAATTCCTAATTGAGTTAATACTTCATCGGTATTATAATACTCGGAAAGTGGATAGTTTTCAGCAGTCAATTTAATAGCTTTTCTGTCTTTTGCTGTAAACGCTCTTAAGGCATGTTGAATTTTTAATCCTAACTGACTTAAAACAGCGTCTGGAACATCCGTTGGGTTTTGAGTTACAAAGTAGATTCCAACTCCTTTAGAACGAATCAATTTAACAATACTTTCAATTTGGTTGTGTAATGCTTTGCTTGCTTCATTAAAAATTAAATGAGCCTCATCTATAAAAATCACTAATTCTGGTCTTTCGCTATCTCCCTGTTCTGGAAAAACAGAATATATTTCAGCCAAAAGGGAAAGCATAAAGGTTGAAAAAAGCTGAGGTTTATCTTGAATATCAGTTAGCCGAACGATATTAATATATCCTCTTCCGTCTTCATCTATTCTTAATAAATCGTCTGTATCAAAGGATTTTTCGCCAAAAAACAAATCGCCTCCTTGTTGTTCTAAAGCAACAATTTTTCTTAAGATTGCTCCAGTAGAAGAGGACGAAATCCTTCCGTATTCTTCAGCTATTTCCTTTTTTCCATCTCCAGTGGCATATTGCAATACCTTTTTAAAATCTTTTAAATCTAACAGCGGTAATTTCGTATCATCACAGTATTTAAAAAGCACCGAAATGATCCCTGCTTGTGTATCTGAAACATCTAAAATTCTAGATAAAAGTACAGGTCCAAATTCACTTACTGTAGCTCTTAATCGTACTCCATTTTGTTCTGAAAGAGTTAAGATTTCAACAGGAAAACCTTTTGCCTCAAAAGGAATTCCAATTTTTTCATGGCGTTCATCAATTTTTGGATGACCAGGGCTGGGTTGTGCTATTCCACTTAAATCTCCTTTCATATCCATTAATAACACCGGAATTCCTTTGTCTGAAAGGTTCTCAGCAAGTACTTGCAACGTTTTTGTTTTTCCAGTACCTGTTGCTCCTGCAATTAATCCGTGGCGGTTTAGTGTTTTTAAAGGAATTTTAACCAATGCATCTGTAATGGTTTCTCCATCAAGCATTGCTGCGCCAAGGGTTATAAAATCTCCTTTGGTGGTATTGCCTTTATTGATGTAATCGAAAAATGCTTTAGAATCTGCCATGAATTAAATTTTGTATAAAAATACTAATTGTAAGTGAATAATAGAATTTTATAAATTTAAAATTGGTAGTGCTTTTAAAATTAAAACGTTGGGAATTTCAGTCTTTAAATATATACCTTTGCCGCAATGCAAAAAGAAATTAAAGAATTAGTAAGCAAAGGTGAGATGCTTCCCTTAATGGAAGAATTTTACACCATACAAGGAGAAGGATATCACAAAGGTACTGCGGCCTATTTTGTAAGAATTGGTGGTTGTGATGTGGGTTGTCATTGGTGCGATGTTAAAGAAAGTTGGAACGCAGATTTACATCCTCCAACAAAAACACAGCAAATTGCAGATAATGCAGCCAGCTATTCTAATACAGTAGTGGTAACTGGTGGAGAGCCTTTAACCTGGAAAATGGATCCCTTAACTTCCTTGTTTAAAGAAAAGAATATGCAGGTGCATATTGAAACTTCTGGAGCTTATAAATTATCAGGTACTTGGGATTGGATTTGCCTGTCTCCTAAAAAAATAAAACTTCCAAAAGAAGAAATATATAAAGTTGCTAACGAGTTAAAAATGATTGTTTATAATAAAGCAGATTTTAAATTTGCCGAAGAGCAAGCGGCCAAAGTTAATGACGATTGTATTTTATATTTACAGCCAGAGTGGAGTAAAAGGGATAAAGCGATTCCTATGATTGTTGACTATGTAATGGAGAACCCTAAATGGAAAGTTTCATTACAAACTCATAAATACCTAAATATACCATAAAAAAAAGCCTTGATTTCTCAAGGCTTTTTTTATTCCAAAACAGATAAGCTTATTTAGTAAATGGTACGGCAACTCTAACAGTGTCCCATCCCATGTGCATGGTAATGTTACCATCTTCACCATCAAAAGTAATAGAAAAAGCTTCTAAAGAATCACCTGTTGTAGCAGGGACTGTAATGCGAGCCACATCGTTTTTTTTGTTATAATAATAAGATCCCCAAGCGTTTAAATCAGAATTTAAAATAACCGTCCATTCTTTTTCACCAGGAATCGTTAATAAAGCATAGCTACCCGCTTTTATTTTTGTTCCGTTTAAGTTAAAGTCTTTATATAAAACTAATTCAGGGGCTTCATTGGCACCAGTTCTCCAAACTTCTCCATTTGGTGCTAGTTTGCTTAACTTTCTTCCTTTAAGTTGAGGTCTACTATAAATTACCTTCATGTCTTTGTTAGCCTCTTTGTAACTAGTTGGAAAAGCAGCTATGTCCATGGGGCTTTTGTCTAATTTACTAAATTTTTGTGCGTTTACTGAACTTCCTATTGCCATTAATAATGCAAATAAGAAAATTGAGATCGTGTTACTTTTTTTCATTTGATATGTTTTTTTTTAGTGCTGTTAAAAATACTTTTCATTTTTTTAAATTATGAAAAATATTTGTTAAAATGATGGTTGCTAGGTCGTGAATAAATTTAAAACTTACGTTTTTTATAAGGAAAACAGTAAAATTTTGGAATTGAAATTTCGTTTTTGAGCACACTTTATGTTTTTTTTATTTTCATACTGTTTTTCATAATCATAAAATGTAATTTAAGATACTTATTAAACGTTTTAAGCAGGTTTTAGGAAATTAACAAAAAGTTAATAAATACCTGTAAAATGGCTTTAGAAGCTTTAATTAAAGTGTGGGAAAGAGTATATTTGTTTGTAATCAATAAGGGTTTTACAGTTCTAATTGATTTTTAAAATTAACATTATTTAATTATAATTTATGAGCGAAGAACAGAAAAAAGATAGCTATGGTGCTGATAGTATTCAGGCCTTAGAAGGGATGGAGCATGTGCGTATGCGTCCCTCCATGTATATTGGTGACGTTGGAGTACGAGGTTTGCATCATTTGGTCTACGAAGTAGTAGATAACTCTATTGATGAAGCTATGGGGGGTTATTGTGATGAAATAGATGTTATCATTAATGAAGATAATTCCATTTCAGTAAAAGATAATGGTCGTGGTATCCCGGTCGATTTGCATAAAAAAGAGGGAGTTTCTGCCTTAGAGGTAGTAATGACTAAAATTGGTGCAGGTGGAAAGTTTGATAAAGATTCTTATAAAGTTTCTGGTGGTCTTCACGGAGTAGGTGTTTCGGTAGTAAATGCACTTTCTGTAAATTTAAAAGCGGTAGTACATAGAGATGGAAAAGTATATGAGCAGGAATATGAACGTGGAAAAACGATGTATCCTGTTAAGCATGTTGGCGAATCAGATTTTAGAGGAACGATTGTCACCTTTAGTGCAGATCCAGAGATATTTAAGCAAACTACAGAGTATAGTTATGAAACCCTATCTAATAGATTACGAGAATTATCATTTCTTAACAAAGGGGTTACGCTTACGATAATCGATAAAAGGGAGAAAGATGAAAAAGGAGAATTTGTTGCAGATACTTTTAAAAGTGAAGAAGGTCTTAAAGAATTTATTCGCTTTTTAGACGAAACACGTGAGCCAGTAATTGGTAACGTAATACATATGGAAGGAGAGAAAAATGGTATCCCTGTTGAAGTTGCCATGATATACAATACTTCTTACAGCGAAAATTTACATTCTTATGTAAATAACATTAATACCCATGAAGGAGGGACACATCTTTCTGGATTTAGACGAGGGCTAACCCATACACTTAAAAAGTATGCCGATGCTTCAGGAATGTTAACTAAGCTAAAGTTTGATATTGCCGGTGATGATTTTAGAGAAGGCTTAACAGCAATTATTTCAGTAAAAGTTGGGGAACCTCAATTTGAAGGACAAACAAAAACTAAATTAGGGAATAGAGAGGTTTCTGCTGCTGTAAGTCAATCGGTTTCCGAAATGCTAGAAAATTATCTTGAAGAAAACCCTAACGATGCCAAAACTATTGTACAGAAAGTAATTCTTGCAGCACAGGCTAGACATGCCGCCAATAAAGCTCGAGATATGGTACAGCGTAAAACCGTTATGAGTATTGGAGGTTTGCCAGGAAAATTATCTGATTGTTCTGAGCAAGATCCAGCTATTTGTGAAGTGTTTCTTGTTGAGGGAGATTCGGCGGGTGGTACAGCAAAGCAAGGTCGAGATAGAAAATTTCAGGCTATTTTACCTTTAAGAGGTAAGATTTTAAATGTTGAAAAAGCAATGCAACATAAGGTTTTTGAAAACGAAGAGATTCGAAATATATTCACAGCCTTAGGAGTAACAATTGGAACAGAAGAAGATAGTAAAGCATTAAATATAGAGAAACTACGATATCATAAAGTAGTTATCATGTGTGATGCCGATGTAGATGGTAGTCATATTGAAACTTTAATTCTTACTTTTTTCTTTAGGTATATGAAAGAATTAATTGAAAATGGTAATATTTATATAGCGACTCCTCCTTTATACTTAGTAAGAAAAGGAGCAAAGAAAAAGTATGCTTGGAGTGATGAAGAACGAGAAGAAATACAAAAAGATTTTGGAGAGGGTTGTAAAATACAGCGTTATAAAGGTCTTGGAGAAATGAATGCTATTCAACTTTGGGATACTACTATGAAACCAGAATCTAGAACACTCCGTCAAATAGTTATTGAAAATGGTGCAGAAGCAGATCGTGTATTTTCTATGTTAATGGGAGATGAGGTGCCGCCTCGTAGAGAATTTATTGAGAAAAATGCAAAATATGCAAATATTGATGCTTAAAAATAATCTCTATTAATAAAGTAAAAACATTTTTTTTTACTTTATTATGTTTACAAAGTCCTTCTTTTAATTTTTAAAAGAAGGACTTTGTGTTTTTACTCTTTTCATAACAAAATTTAAGCTAGATAATTGTATTTTTGCACCGTTCTATCATTAAGGTAGAATGAGATTAATAATTATATAAAAAACATATAAAACTATGAAAATTACTATTGTAGGAGCAGGTGCGGTTGGTGCAAGTTGTGCTGAGTATATTGCTATCAAAGATTTTGCAAGCGAAGTTGTTATTTTAGATATCAAAGAAGGATTTGCTGAGGGAAAAGCTATGGATTTGATGCAAACGGCTTCATTAAATGGATTTGATACAAAAATTGTTGGTGTTACTAACGATTATTCAAAAACTGCAGGAAGTGATATAGTAGTTATTACAAGTGGTATTCCTAGAAAACCAGGTATGACACGTGAAGAATTAATAGGTATTAATGCTGGTATTGTAAAATCGGTTTCTTCAAGTTTAGTTGAACATTCTCCAAATACTATTATTATAGTAGTTAGTAATCCTATGGATACGATGACGTATTTAGTTCATAAAACTTCAGGTTTACCAAAGCATAGAATTATTGGAATGGGTGGAGCTTTAGATAGTGCTCGTTTTAAATATAGATTAGCTGAAGCTTTAGAAGCCCCTATTAGTGATGTAGATGGAATGGTGATTGGTGGTCATAGCGATACAGGAATGATTCCTTTAACCAGAATGGCGACTCGTAATAGTATTCCTGTTACAGAGTATATTTCGGAAGAACGATTAAATCAAGTAAAAGAAGATACTAAAGTAGGAGGTGCAACTTTAACTAAATTATTAGGAACTTCAGCTTGGTATGCGCCAGGAGCAGCAGTTTCAGGATTGGTGCAAGCAATTGCATGTGATCAAAAGAAAATGTTTCCTTGTTCTGTTTTACTAGAAGGGGAATATGGATTAAATGATATTTGTATTGGTGCGCCTGTTATTCTTGGACGTAATGGTATTGAAAAGATTGTTGAGTTAAATTTAACAGATGCAGAAAAAGACCATATGGCTAACAGTGCCGATGGAGTAAGAAAAACGAATGGTTTATTAGAATTCTAATATCCAACTCTTATATAAGATTATTAATAAAGACTGCAGAGATGCAGTCTTTATTTTTTATATTTGGCGAATGAAGCCGAAATGGTACTTAAGTACATTTATATTAATTGTTGCTTTTCTAGGAGCTAGTCTTCAACAGTTTTCGGTACCTAACCAAGAAATCGTACTACAGTTTGAAGATCAAGAGATTTCTTTAGTTGAAACTGAGAATGCAATCACGAATATAAAAAAACAACTGCAGGATATTGGAGTTGAAAAGATACAAGTTTATAAAAGTGATAACGGGGTTTTAAAGATTTCTTATTTTAGTGAAATTGATGTTGTTTCCATAAAGAAAATATTTTCCAAAGAAAAAGCTTTAAAGCTAAGCTATCCTTCATTAGATCTTGAAGAGGGTACTTCCAAAATACCTTCTAAAAATAAATCAAATACCTATCAACTTGATGTATTTGAAATTCAAAAAAGTAATGGAAATGAGGGAGATTCAAATGGTTTAGTAGTAGAGCTATTACCTGAGAATGACCGTTCTTTTAATCCTGATGTTTATTATTCTGCTTTAATGCAGGATGTTAGGTTTAAGAATAAAATTGAAAAAGTAGCCTATATTATATATAGCAATATATCAATTGAGATTGATAACTCTTCGTATAACATTCCAGAAGTTAGAGCAGGCCCTGTTCTTATTTAATTCCCTAAAAAGCTTTCATTAAAGTATCATAAAGCTAAAAAATATTCAAATTTAATATCATTAAAAATAATTGTCAGATTATACGGTAAACTCTATATTTGCTCGTTTTAAAAAATTTGACACAAAAAAATAAAAGAATGCAAAACAAAGGACTAATTAAAGTATTTGCAATATTGTTTGGTTTGGTAAGTTTATACCAACTATCATTCACCTATATTTCAAATAGTGTAGAAGACGAAGCAAAAGCGTTTGCTAACGCAAAATTTTCAGCTGATGAACCAGGAAAAAGAAATTCAGCGGAAGCTAGTTATCTAGATTCTATTGGCAATATTCCAGTGGTATCAGTAGGACCAATTGTAATAGATTATAATACGGCTAAAGGAAAAGAACTTAATAAAGGTTTAGATTTAAAAGGAGGTATTAATGTAATTCTTCAAGTATCGGTAAAAGATATTTTAAAAGGATTAGCTAACAATACAAAAGATGCTGCTTTTAATCAAGCATTAGATGATGCATTTGTTCTTCAAAAAGAATCTCAAGATACTTATCTAGAGTCTTTCTTTACTGCTTTTGATGCACTTCCAGGAGATAATTTATTAGCTTCTCCAGATATTTTCTTCAACAAAAACTTAGAAGACGACATTAATGCGTCTATGACAAACAGTGATGTTTATCCTGTAATCGAAAGAAAAATTGACGAGTCGATTATTGCTGCTTTTGAAGTATTAAGAAAGCGTATCGATAAATTTGGTGTTACGCAACCAAACATTCAGCGAATTGGAAAATCTGCACGTATTTTAGTAGAATTACCGGGAGCTAAAGATGTAGAGCGTGTAAAAAAATTACTACAAAGTACTGCTCAGTTAGAATTTTGGGGAGTTTATAAAATTGACGAATTACAAGGTTTTTTAGTTGCAGCAGATTCTAAATTAGCGGAATTATATAAAGCTGATGAGCCAGAAGCAAAAGAAGCTGTTATAGATTCTACAGATACAGAAGGTAGTGTTATAGATGATTTAATTGGAGGAGAAGATGTAAATGATTCGATTGCTGATGCATTGAAAGAAAGACCATTATTAAGTAAAATGTTATATCCTGGGCAATCTGGAAGACCAGAATTAGGAACATTTACACTTAAAGATACTGCTTCCATAAATGGGTATTTAAAAACACCACAAGTAAGGTCATTGCTTAGCGAAAATCAACGTTATGCAAAATTTGTATGGGGTATCGCTACAGATAACAAAGAATTAGGAGAGGAAGTAATAACTCTTTACGCTATAAAATCTAATAGAGATAAGATGCCACCATTGGCTGGAGGAGTTGTTGTAGATGCAGTTCAATCATTCGATCAGCTAGGAAGAATTGTTGTTAGTATGCAAATGAATGCTAGGGGGTCAAGAGTTTGGGAGCAAATGACGGGGGAAGCTTTTAGCAATCAAACACAAATTGCTATTGTATTAGATGATATCGTTTATTCTGCACCAGGTGTAACAAGTGGTCCAATTGCAGGTGGTAGAAGTCAGATTTCTGGTGATTTTAATATTACGGAAGGACAAGATTTAGCAAATGTATTAAGAGCTGGTAAATTGCCTGCTTCTGCTGAGATTATTCAAGGTGAAGTAGTTGGGCCAACATTAGGTCAAGAAGCTATTGATAGTGGTGTATTCTCATTTGCGTTAGCACTTATTTTTGTATTGGTTTGGATGATATTCTATTATGGTAAGGCAGGTATTTTTGCAAATGTTGCCTTAGTAGTTAATATTGTATTTATTTTTGGAATATTAGCTGGATTAGGAGCGGTATTAACGCTTCCTGGAATTGCCGGTATTATATTAACGATTGGTATGTCGGTAGATGCGAACGTACTTATTTTCGAACGTATTAAAGAAGAACTTGCAAAAGGGAAAGCTCAAAAAGATGCTATCAATGATGGATTTAATAATGCATTGTCATCAATTTTAGATGCGAATATTACAACAGGTTTAACTGGTTTTATATTATTAATGTTTGGAACAGGGCCAATTCAAGGTTTCGCGACTACATTATTAATAGGTATTGCAACATCGTTATTTACTGCAATTTTTATCACAAGATTATTTATTGATAGTTATACGAGAAATGGTAAGGCATTACCTTGTACAACTTCATTAACTAAAAATATTCTTACACATAACACTATCGAATTCTTAAGAAAAAGAAAAATTTCTTATGTAGTTTCAGGATTGTTAATTGTTATTAGTTTAGGCTCGTTACTAACGGTTGGTCTTAATCAAGGTGTTGATTTTGTAGGAGGTAGAACTTATACAGTGCGTTTTGATAAAGATGTGAATTCAACAGAAGTTGAAGCAGATTTAATTGAAGTGTTTGGTTCAGCGGAAGCAAAAACATATGGAGGAAGTAATCAGTTAAAAATTACAACTAAATATAAAGTAGATGAAGCAGGGACTGAGGTAGATGAAGAAATTGAACAGATGTTGTTTGAAGGGTTAAAATCTAACCTTCCTGAAGGATTCACTTATGACCAGTATATTGGTGATTCTGACAATAAGGTTGCAGGTAGAATGGAATCTTATAAAGTAAGTCCAACTATTGCAGATGATATTAAAAAAGCATCTTTCTGGGTAGTATTAGGATCTTTAGTAGTAGTATTCCTTTATATATTATTACGTTTTAGAAGATGGCAATTTAGTTTAGGTGCAGTAGCTGCGGTTTTTCATGATGTATTAATCGTATTGGGAATCTTTTCGTTAACCTATAAGTTTATGCCTTTTAATATGGAGATCGGACAATCATTTATTGCTGCGATACTTACTGTAATTGGTTATTCTTTAAATGATACCGTGGTAGTTTTCGATAGAATTCGTGAATACTTTAACGAACATCCATCTTGGAAAATGTCTAAAGTAATTGATAGTGCTTTGAATAGTACGTTAAGTCGTACGTTGAACACTTCATTAACCACGTTAATAGTATTGCTTTCTATCTTTACATTTGGAGCAGAATCTATTAGAGGGTTGATCTTTGCATTAATAGTTGGTGTTGTAGTAGGTACGTATTCATCATTATTTATAGCAACTCCTGTATTCTTTGATTCAGTTAAGAAAAAAGGAATTGATTTATCAGATAAAAAAGAAGAAGAGGAAGAAGTAAAAGCTTAATTAGCTTCTTTAAATAATTTTAAAAAACCACTTTCAATATTGAAAGTGGTTTTTTTGTTTGAAAATATTATATTTAATATGAAAAAATATCAATAGGACTATTGTTGCTAACAACAACATAATGTTTTTTTTCATTAATACTTATTTCCTTTAAATTTTTAGAGTCTTTATCTAGATATGGCGCAAAACTTTTAGAATAATTAAATTCTCCTTTACCGTCTCCTAGTAATACATAGCCAATATTACTGTCATATCTAATGGTTTCTACTTCTGCATCATAGATAGCACCGATTCCCATAATGTCTAAATGTCCATCATTATTGATGTCTGAAGAAATAAATGATAAAGTGGGTCCCATTTGAGCCTCATTAGGAAGGGGTTTAATAGTAAAGCTTCTATTTCCTGAATTTTCTAAATAAATAGATTTAAAATTATAAGCTTTAGATTGAAAAGCATCTTCTAGGTTTTCCTCGCCATAAATATCGTTCATATCGTGGCTTGCAAATTCCTTATAAGTTTGTATTTTATCTAAAAGGAAAGGGTTTTGTTCAGAGCTACATTCTTTTCCTCTAACGGGGACTAATTTTCCGTGATTAATTTTACTCATAGCCACATCAAAACTTCCATTGTTGTCAAAATCTTTAGCGTAGATGTAAAGAGGTTTGTCTTCAGAAGGATGAAATTTATTGTTTTTCCCAAGGTTACCAATTACATAATCTTGATCTCCATCATTGTCATAATCTCCAGCAGTAACACTAAAGTACCAACCTTCAGAATTTTCGAGCCCAGAGATCATAGTGTCTTTTTCAAAAATGCCGTTTTGATTATTGTAAAAGGTAGGAGCCATCCATTCTCCTACAATCATAATGTCTAAATCGGTGTCATTGTCATAATCGGTAAAGATAGCTTCCGATACCATACCTGCTTCCGATAAGGTGTTGCTAGTTTTAGTAACATCTTTAAATATTCCATTTTCATTGTTTAGCAAATATGATTTTGGTGAGAGCGGATATTTACCTGAAATTACATTACCTCCAACAAATAAATCTAAATCGCCATCCCCATCGTAATCTCCTGCAATAACAGATTTACTTGAAGTTAACATTTTTGGAAGGGCACTTTTATCTAAAGTAAAATTTCCTTTGCCATCATTTTTATAAAGTCTGTCTTGTAAAAGTGAACTATCTTCTTTTAATTCATATCCTGCACTTACTACATAAAGATCTTGATCACCATCTGAGTCTGCGTCAAAGAATATGGCATTGGCATCTTCGTATTTACTTTCTGTTTTCCAAAGATTTTTGTTGGAAGAGGTGAAACTTCCGTTGTTGTTTTGAATAAAAAGAGATGCATGAGCTCCAAGAGCATTACCTACATAGAAGTCTTCGAGTCCGTCACCGTTTACATCTGCTTTAGCGATGCCGGTTCCTTTTGTAGATTGCTTTTGAGGAAGTAAAAGCTGTAAAGAATAATCATTGAAATAATTTTCTTTATGAAGATAGTCTATACCTAAACTTGTTGGGTCTATTATTTTTTTATTAGTATTAGCAATTCTAATGTTTAGTGTTTCAATATTGGCAGAGTTATAATCGACAACTATTTTTTGGTTAGCTTTTATGTCTTTTAATCTTGAAACTTTTTTGTCTGGCCATTCTACGATTACTTCAGAAACAGAAGTGATATCTCCTAATCCAAAATTTAATAATGGAGAAACAGAAGACTCGAATCCTCGAGCTAAGTATAGTTTTTGAAACTGTGTCGAATTATTATTAATAATATATACACTTGCGCCAATACCTAGGCTATTGTTCTCTGGGCCTTTTAATTTTACCTGAATGTAATTTTTAGAATTATTATTTCTATAGAGTCCTATATTATCATTTGTGTTATTTACAATAATATCCAGGTCGCCATCATTATCAAAATCTGCATAAGCTGCCCCATTTGAAAAACTAGGATCTTCTAAACCCCATTCTTTAATTTTTTTGCTGAATGTAAAATCTCCATTGTTTTTATAAATATAATTATCAAGTTTTTCAGAAGGCATCATGTCTAATACATCCTCTAGAGTCATGGATTCTCCTGCTGCATTTTTTTTCTTTAAAGCAATTCTAAAATCCTGATTATGATAATCTTTATAAACACCGTTAGAAATAAAAATATCCTTTAAGCCATCATTATCAAAATCTGCAATTAGTGGAGCCCAACTCCAATCGGTTTTTACAACGCCACTTAGTTGAGCGGATTCATTAAATTTTCCGTTTCCAATATTATAATGAAGCATATTTGCCATATATGCATGGTGATAACCAATTTCAACCAATTTCATAAAATTAGAGGTACTCATAGAAGCCATATTTTCTTTGCCTCTTGCATAATTTTCAGCAAGCATATCTACGGTAATTAAATCTGGAAAACTATCATTATTTAAATCTGCATAATCAGCTCCCATACTATTAAAAGAAATATGGTTTATTCTACTGTTAATTTCATTTTTAAATGTACCATCTTGTTGATTAATGTACATTACGTCTGGTTCTAAATAGTCATTAGAGATGTAGATATCATCCCAGCCATCATTATTAAAATCTCCAACTGTTCCTGCTAAGCCCCAAGATTTATTGTAAATTCCGGCTTCTCCAGTTACTTTTGTAAAAACAGTACCATCGTTTCTGTATAATTGATCACTTGTGGTTTCTTCTATTTGACTTTGAATTACGCCACTTATTTTTGTGTTGTTTTTAAAATCGTACCTATAGTTTAATACATAAAGGTCTAAATCTCCATCTTTATCATAATCGAATGAATAAGCTTGAGTGCTATATCCTGGGTCGTCTACACCCCATTTTTTAGCTTCATTTACAAAAGTACCATCTTGCTTGTTAATAAAAAGAAGGTTACGTCTTCCTTCGTCATTGTCAAGAGATCCGGCTTTAGATACATAGATATCTAACCAACCATCATTATTTACGTCCATCATGGTAGCACCAGTAGTAAATCCAATATGATCCTCTGTTTTAGATGAAATAGTAATATCTTCAAAAACAAAATCACCTTTGTTATTGTATAATTTATTTGATCCAAAATTAGAAGTTAAGTAAATATCTTGAAGATCATCATTATTAATATCTCCAACCGCTACTCCAGCTCCAGTATATAAATATGGGTAGTTTAAAAAATTGAACTCCAAATCCTCTCTTATAGTATTTTTAAATAATATATTGGATGTTTCTATAGAAACCTTGCTAAATAAAGTAGTGTTAATCTCTTTGTTGTTTTTAAATGACGTATTTGTTGTACAAGAAACAATACTAAGCGAAAAGATAATTACTATTACTGATTTTTTAAATATACGATACTGATTTTTGTTAATAGCTTTCATGAAATGGTGTTTTTTTGAAACAAAACCTGATCTGTATTCTGTTTTACAATACCTTCCTCATTATGAGGATTCCTTTATGCAAGATAGTGTTGTTAAAAATAAAAAAAACAAAAAATATATTTATTTTTCATATCATAAAATAGTTTTAATAATAATAACACAACTAAGTGTCAAAGGTAGGTGGTTGCCGAGCAAACAAAGAAATATTTTATTATTAAAACAATTTTTTAAATTGTTTTGGTTTTTTTTTAAAATGTAGTATGTTTGCACATATTGTTTATTAACTAAAAAATCACTGTATTATTAACTAAAAACTATTATCAATGAAAAAAATTACTTTAAATTTATTAGTATTGCTAGTCACAGCAGGTTTGTGGCAAGTTAACGCTCAAACATTTACGGGGGATAACCTTGGGGCAGGTATTTCCAACACTAACCCGACGACACTATCGAATGCCAGTGTGACTACACCTGGTGTTATTGGTTCTGCTATCGGTGAATATGCTATAGATAATGTTCTTATTGACATTAATCACACTTTTGATGGAGATATGGATATTCAATTAGTCGCTCCTTCTGGAGCTTCTGTGTCTTTATCAGATAACAATGGTTCAAATGGTGACAATTATTCTGTTACTGTATTTGATGATGATTCAGCAGCTCCAATTGGAGATCATACTGCACCATTTAATGGAACTTTCGCTCCAGATATGGCTATGAATTCTTCTTTTGCTGGTGAAGATATAACTGGTAACTGGCAATTGAGAGTTACAGATGATTTTGGTGGTGATAACGGTACTTTAAATAATTACCAAATCACATTATCAGAGAACCGAGCAATTGCAAGTTCTACTTTCTGTTCTACAGAAACTCC
>CEWR01148669.1_pt1 | contig 17170 bp, 15 predicted proteins | sample 356321 | NCBI WGS metagenome assembly CEWR01 (sample SAMEA2621551, study PRJEB7988) | marine metagenome | biome: marine biome (ENVO:00000447); feature: mesopelagic zone (ENVO:00000213); material: "saline water (ENVO:00002010), including plankton (ENVO:xxxxxxxx)" | depth 790 m
TCGAAAAAAAGAATTTTGGTCCTAAACTAGCTAAGGCAAACTTATCCTTTTATCCTTTCAATATGAGGTCCAAAATTAGGGTAACTTAAGTGTTTTCTCTGGCTTTTGTCAGTTGTAGTATTCCGATTTTATTCATCGGAATGTATAGTCTATACTGAGCTTGGTCGAAGTAAAAACAAAAAAAAGTGTTATAGTTGCCTTTTTAGTGCCTCAAAACATTCGAAATGACAGCTTTTTTTATTTTCGACCAATTTAATTGTTTTTGAAAAAAGGTATGCGTTAGATCAGCTAAACTTGTCCTCTATACAATTTTTCATCAAAGAAATCACTGGAACTGATATTCTGTAAATTAGTCTTATAAACAGCCAAAAGGCAGAAGTGATCTCTTATGTTTTCATATCAAAAACCTCTTTTTTGCTAAATTCTACTTTGATACGTAAACAGCTCAAAATACCTTCCTTTTTTTAGAATCAGGGCATCGTGTTTTCCTTTTTCTACGATATTACCATCTTCTACGACTAAGATTTGATCAGCTTTTTGAATCGTACTCAGTCTATGTGCAATTACAAAAGTGGTTCTGTTTTTCATCAGTACCTGTAAACTCTTCTGAATAAAGCTTTCACTTTGCGTATCTAGATTAGACGTTGCTTCATCTAAAATAATAACTTTAGGATCTGCTAATATTGCCCTTGCAATAGAAATTCGTTGTCTCTGCCCTCCTGATAATTTCACACCTCGCTCTCCTATCACCGTTTCTAAACCTTTTTCAAATCTATCTGTAAACTCATCAACATAAGCCCCTTTTACTGCAGCTAATAGTTGCTCTTCAGAAGCATCTGGTTTTGGGAATAATATATTTTCTCTTATGGTACCTTCGTATAAGAAATCGTCTTGTAATACCACAGCCAAATCTTTTCTAAAACTACTTAAGTTAATGGTAGACATATCAATTCCATCCAATTTAACAGTACCAGCGGTTGGATTTAAAAATGTAGCAGCCAATCCTGCTATGGTCGATTTACCAGAGCCTGAAGACCCTACCAATGCAGTTACAGAACCTGCTGGAGCATTAAAATTAATACCGTGTAAAACCTCTTTACTTTCTTCATATCCAAAAAAAACATTATCAAATACAATTTCTCCGATAAACTCTTTTAAAACAACAAACCTCTCTTCAGAATTATCTTCTTCTTCCATATCCATCAACTCTTGGGTTCTATCCAAACCAGCCATCGCTTCTGTCAACTGACTTCCTATATTGCTCATTTGAACAATAGGCGCAATCATAAAACCTAAGAACAGCGTAAAGGAGATAAACTCACCATACGTCATTGTATTGTCCATCATAAAATAACCGCCAATTCCCATAATTCCTGCAGATGTTAGTCCCAATAAAAAGGTAGAAGAACTTGTAATCAATGCAGTAGCTGTTAAACTCTTTTTTACATTTAAAAACAAACGCTCTACGCCTAGTTCAAAAGTTTTGCTTTCTTGTTCCTCTGCATTAAAACCTTTGATAACACGTATACCGTTTAAAGTTTCTGTCAATCGTCCTTTTACATCGGCATCAATCTTTCCACGATCTTTAAATATTGGTCGTATATATCCAAAAGCTTTTAAGGCAACAACAGCAAAAATCAACACAGGTACCAAGACACAGAATGTCATCAATGCATTAATTCGTATTAAAAATGTCAAAGCAATAGCGGCAGTAAACGTACCACCAATTAATTGAGCCAATCCAGTACCTACAAGATTTCGTACTCCTTCTACATCAGACATCACTCTGGAAACCAATGCTCCTGATTTGTTGTTGTCAAAAAAACGAATCGGTAGTTTCAATAACTTCTTCTGCACTTCTGAACGCAATACTGAAATTAAATGCTGTGCTTCAACACTCAATACCCTAGTCAATGAGAAAGAAGTCAATGCTTGAACTAGTATCGCAAAACAAACTGCTCCTAGCAACCAATACAAACTATGTAAATCTTTAGAAGGGACAATGTCGTCAATCAATGTTTTACTAGAATATGGCAATACCATACCTGCTAAACTTCTAAATATAATTAAGATAATTCCTGTGAATATTATTTTTTTTCTCGGCCAAATATATTTTTTAAAGGCCCACGAAAAGGAAACTTGTTTTTTACTCATAACGTTAAACTTACGAATATCAAGCCAATTTATCTCGTTTGACAAAAAGGCAGACACACCTATTAAAAACTAAAATCAAAAATAAATAGTTGTAATCATCTTGAAGTCAATAAAAGAAACATCTTATATTTTTGATGTCATTTTGATATCACTTTAAATTAAAAACTACGAGCCAAGAAAAAACAATTAAACTAATCAACCGCTACATCATGCTTGTATTCGTATTTGAACTTCTAATTGGAGGAGTTTACTCAATCTTTACTTTCGAAACTATTAAATTGATATTCATTCCAATACTAGCAATAATTCTACTATTTGGTTTTGTATTAGTCAACCCCTAACTCTTCCAAAGTAATTTTATTATTTGGAAAATATACAGGAACGGTAAAAACAAACGGATTGTATTGGGCGAATCCTTTCTGTACGAAGAAAAGAATTTCTTTAAAAGCAAGTAATTTTGACAGCGAGCGATTAAAAGTAAATGACAAACTAGGAAATCCTATTATGATTAGTATTATTCATGTTTGGAGAGCTACAAACACCTGTAAATCAGTTTTTATCTTTATAATTACGAGAGTTTTGTTAGAGTACAAACCGATGCTGCAGCTCGAAAATCAGCAAGTATATATCCCCTATATAATTTTGCTGACGAAGGACTGGCAGAAGATATTACATTGCGTTCAAGCGCAAATAGTGAGTAAAGTTCTAGAAAAAGAAATAGAAGAAAGATTGGCTATTGCAGAAATTAAAGTTCTTGAAGCTAGAATAGAGTATTTGGCTTATGCGCAAGAAATTGCAAATGTTATGTTAAAAAGACAACAAGCTGCTGTGAGCATGGTTCAATTGACCTTAGAACAATTGGGTATAAAGAACATCGTAGAATTTAGATGATGATCACAAAGCAGCTATGGTAAGCAATCTAATGGTTATTCTTTGCGGGGACAAAGAGGCATCTCTGGTTTTCAACACAGGAACTTTAAATCATTAAAAAATAAATTATGAGAGAATATAAAGTGATCAGTTGGTCAATGGGGCTTATAAAAAAGAATAAAAAAACTTGAAGATATATCAAACCAACACACTAAAGCAGGGTGGTATATGAAACATATTGGTGCAACTTCTTCTAGAATTATTCTAGAAAGAGAAAAGAACAGGTAGAAATGGGAATATTTGAAGAAGAACAGCGTTTTACTCATAAACAGTTGATTTTTATACTTTTAGAAACAGGGCTCCCTACTTTTTTTAGGATCACAAAATTATTTTTACTGGATAAAACAATGAGTCTTTTGGAATATAGTAGTACAACTGTAATTCTTATTGACGCTTTGGGAATATTTTTATTTTCAAACTAAAAACTAGAATTGACGAAATTGGTATTCATTATCGATTTACTCCATTTCATTTCTCAACAAAAACAATTCTTTGGAAGGATTATTAAAAATGTTATTCTAGAAAGCACAATGCTATATCTGATTATGGTGGTTGGGGAATAAAGTGTGGAAGTTTGTTATCCTACAAAAATAAAGGTACTGCATACAATGTTAAAGAAAATATGGGGCTTCAGTTAGAGCTAAAAGACGGTAAAGAAAATTAATTGGAACTCAATTAAAAGTGCAAGTAGATCGAGTGCTAATTACTTATAGAAAATAAGTTATGCAAAAAAGAAAGCTTTTGCATTGCATATAAATGAAGACATGATCAAAGCCATTTAAAAATGGACTTCTGATGCGTTTCGGTCTACCAATGGACAGATTGAATGGATGCTTATGCAAAGTCTCAAAGAGAATAAAAAAGAACCCAAAAAAAAAAGACGTGTCATAACTATTGACTCGTCTTTTTATTACTATACCCTTCTATATGAGTAGTCTATGTTTTTTTATTTAACCAGTTTAGGAAACGCTTTTTTAAATCGATTCAACCTCGGAACAGAAACTGCTTTTATATACCCCTGATTTGGATGTAGTTTTTCAAAATCTTGGTGATAGTCTTCTGCAATATAAAAGTGTTCAAATTCTTTAATTTCGGTTACCATCTTGTTTTGGTAAACTTCTTTGTTTAATACTTGAAACATTGCTTCAACCGTTTGCTTTTCTTGCTCAGTCTTATAAAAAACGATACTTCTATAAGCGGAACCAAAATCAGGACTCTGTCCAAAAGTTGTTGGATCTTGCGTTCCAAAATAGACTTCTACCAAGCTTTCAAATGTTACAACGTTTGGATCATAATAAACAGCCACCGTTTCTGCATGACCCGTTGTACCCGTTCCTGTTGACTTATAAGTTGGGTTTTTAGTATGCCCCCCTGAATACCCTGAAACCGCTTCCTCTACTCCTCTTACATGCTCATAAACGGCTTCGACACACCAAAAACAACCACTTGCAAAATAAGCAACTGATAACGCTCCTTTATGTACTTTTTTATCATAATGTTGAGCAAGAGCATCGTTATTACAACATGATAACATCAATCCAAAAAACAAAAGAAACTGCCATTTTAAATACTTCATAATTTTTCTAATTTGATATTTTGACGAATAATTTATGTTTCATTACAATAAAGCTGTAAAATTTTTTAACGGTAAAAACATAATCTAAAAAAAGTATCAATTCTAGTAATTTTCTATAGGAAATTGTGTTGAGAATAACTTTTTTCTCGTCTGAAGATTAGTTCTCGATATATAATTCTTCCATGATTTCACTCGAAGTTACAATTTACACCTTTGAGTACATCAATAAAAGTCCCATTATTAAAATACTAAAACAATATAATGTAAAATAAAACAACTTATTTACAAAGCAAAAAAACTTTTTAAGATGACATCAAATATTTTATTGTTTATAGCAACTTGAATCCCTACATTTGTCATTCAATTTTTAAACCATACATGGAACAATTTATAGTATCAGCTCGTAAGTATCGTCCTCAAATTTTTGAAGATGTCGTAGGCCAACAAGCTATTACGAATACTTTAGAGAACGCTATAAAAAACAATCATCTGGCACAAGCTTTATTGTTTACAGGCCCTAGAGGTGTTGGTAAAACAAGTTGTGCACGTATTCTTGCTAAGAAAATTAATGATGAAGACGGAACCCATACTGATGAGGATTTTGCTTTTAATATTTTTGAATTAGATGCTGCTTCAAACAACTCAGTAGACGATATTCGTTCGTTAACAGACCAGGTTCGTATTCCTCCTCAAACTGGAAAATACAAAGTCTATATCATTGATGAGGTACATATGTTGTCTCAGGCTGCTTTCAATGCATTTTTAAAAACATTAGAGGAACCACCAGCTCATGCTATATTTATCTTAGCGACTACAGAAAAACATAAAATTATTCCTACCATTCTATCACGCTGTCAGATTTTTGATTTTAAAAGAATTGGTGTTTTAGATGCTAAGAATCATTTAAAGAAAATAGCAGATAAAGAAGGAATTACTGCTGACGATGATGCGTTGCATATCATTGCTCAAAAAGCTGATGGTGCTATGCGTGATGCTTTATCGATATTTGATAGAGTTATTAGTTTTTCAGGTAAAAACTTGACTCGTGAAGCAGTCACTGAAAACTTAAATGTACTGGATTATGATGTGTATTTTAGAGTAACCGATTTGGTTCTTAAAAACAACATCCCTACAGTATTGGTTGAATTCAATTCTGTTTTGAGTAAAGGATTTGAAGGGCATCATTTTATAAACGGATTGGCTTCTCATTTTAGAGATTTACTAGTTGCTAAAGATGCTGAAACGATTCCTTTATTAGAAGTTGGAGACGTTGCAAAAAAACAATATCTCACACAAGCGAGTGCCGCCCCTTTGCCCTTTTTAATGCAAGCCATTGAGAAAGCAAATGATTGTGACTTGAAATACAAAACAAGTAAAAATCAGCGATTACTTGTTGAATTAGCTCTTATGCAAATTGCATCTATCACCTTCGAGGCAGAAAAAAAAAAAGTAGTAACTATATAATTCCGACTTCATTTTTCAAATCTCAACTAGTAGAAGAGAAAATTGAGACACCAAAAAAAGAAGTTCAAAAACCAAAACCGTTACCCGTTACACCGAGCAATAACGTTCCTCCTCCTACTCCCAAACCAATATTAAGGCGAGAACGGAAAAGAGCATCCGCATTGTCCTTAAAAAGTGTTCATCAAAAAGTAGAGGCTGTTGAAATTACTAACGATGTTGAGATTGATAGAAACACATTACCTAAATCTGCTTTTACGGAAACCAAAATGCTTGCTCTTTGGGACGAATATGCACAACTTTTGATTAAAAAAGGTGACAAGAGTTTGGCTTCTATACTCATGGCATCTAAACCAACATTGCATGAATTTCATGTTCGTTATGCCTTGCCTAATAAACTAATGGAAGAGCAATTAGAACGCTTAAGACCTCGATTGTTAAAATATTTACGTGAAACATTAAATAACTTTAGTATAGATCTTACTATTGCTGTTGAAGAAATTGCAGCGAAGAAGTTTGTGTATACTCCACAAGAAAAGTTTGAGAAGCTCAAAGAATTAAATCCAGATATTGATTATTTACGTACTATATTTAAGTTGGATGTATAGAGAATATTATGCTCACGCTATCTTTAAAGTTCTAGAACTTAAAAAATCATAAAATATTCTATTTCTTGTGCACAGTTATTGCTGAAAATTATATTTTTTTAATATCTTGTCACCTTATCAAATTATACAAACGTGCATTCATTCAATAAGATTTTAATTGGTATTGCCTTTTCACCAAACTTAGTAGCCAATATTCATGAAGCAATTCGACTTTCGAATATGTTTGGATCTGAATTGGTATGTGTGCATGTTGGAAACAAAACCCAAAAGAAAGCTGCAAAACTTCAAAAGATATTTGACAAAGCTCCAAAACTAGATTCTAAATTAACATTAGTATTTCAAGAAGGAACTCCGGTAAATGTTATTTTAGAAACCTGTCATAAAGAAAAGATTGACTTGCTTATTTTGGGAGCATTGCAAAAAGAGAATATTTACAAATATTATGTTGGATCTATTGCAAGAATCTTAACAAGGAAAGCTCCTTGTTCGGTATTGCTACTGATCAAACATTCAGTTGAGCGAAAGCCATGTAAACATATAGTAGTCAATGGATTAAAAGATCCAAAAACACAAGAAGCAATACATACTTCTTTTAACGTAGCACAAGCTTTGGGGTGTTCTAAAATTACAGTTGTTGAAGAAATCACACAACAAGAAATTCACACAAAAGTAGATGACGACACCTCTATACGTAGAATCACAATAGAGAAAAAAAGAATTGCCAACCGTGAAGAAATTAGAGTCAAGGATATTTTAAAAGCAATTCCTACTTCAGAAAAAGAAGGTGTCGATTTACGAACGCAGAGTATATTCGGAAAAAGAGGATATTCTATTGGCCATTATGCACGGGTTGTTAGAGCCGATTTATTGATTATGAATGCTCCGAATAAAGCAACTTTATGGGATCGAATTTTTCCGCACGACATAGAATACATATTATCAGAACTTCCTACGGATGTTCTTATTGTGAAATAAACATATGATACAAAAAGAATCTATTTATAAAAGTTTTATCTCATCAATCCCTAAAAATATATTTGCAGGTTTTGTTGTCTCACTTATTGCATTGCCTTTAGGTTTAGGATTGGCAATTGCCTCCGAGGCACCTCCCATTGCAGGAATTATTTCTTCAGTTGTTGGTGGTGTACTTGTTGCCATTTTAGGAGGATCTAATGTAACTGTTACTGGGCCAGGAAATGGACTGGTTGTAGTTCTATTAGGGGCAATCACCACGTTAGATGCAGGGAATTTACATCAAGGATATCTATTTACATTGGCAGCCATTGTTATTTCTGGTATACTAATGTTGCTTTTAGGTTTTTTAAGAATGGGAAGTTTAAGTGATTTTTTTCCTTCTTCAGCCATTCAAGGAATGCTTGCAGCGATTGGAATTGGTATCCTTGCCAAACAATTTCATGTGATGTTTGGTTATATTGATATCAATGGAAGTACTATTGAACTGTTGTATAAAATTCCGTTTACTGTATATCATTTTATCGTTGACACCAACAACAATTTTATTGCAGGTATAGAAGGAATCATGAGTTTATTGATCATGATTTTTTATTCAAAAATTAGAAATAAATATTTTCAGTTAGTACCTGCTCCCATGTGGATTGTAGTGCTGGCTGTTGGTTTGGCATATTATTACGAACTCTTTTTACAACAACCCTATCCTGTAGACAAGAGTCTTTTAATTAACATACCTGATAATGTAATAGAAAACTTAGCTTTTCCAGACTTCTCTAAAATTTTAGATTTTAATTTTATCAATGTTGTTATTGCCATCACTTTAATTTCGAGTATCGAATCTTTATTAAGTATCAAAGCGGTTGACAAATTGGACCCTTTAAAAAGACGCTCTAATGTGAATAAAGATTTAAAAGCCTTAGGAGTAGCTTCTACAATTAGTGGTTTTTTAGGAGGTTTAAATGTAGTAACTGTAATTGCTAGAAGTTCTGTGGCCGCAAATAACGGAGCGACGAATCGTTCTGCAAACTTTTTCCATGCAAGTTTTCTCGTTTTATTTATATTATTATTCCAAGAGCAACTTCGTAAAATTCCTTTGCCTGCTTTGTCAGCAATACTCGTTTACACAGGTTATAAACTTGCCAATCCTTCAAATATTGCTAAAGTTTTTCAAATTGGAAGAGAACAGCTTGTGATTTTTATGACAACGTTGCTTGCTACAATTTTCTTTAATCTTATCATTGGAATTTTAAGTGGCATTGCAATCACTTTTATCATTCACATCATCTTAAACAAAGGGGTTACTCTTTTTACTAGAAATTTATTAAAACCTAATGTTTTAATGTATAAAGAAGATGATGAAAAAAACAACTATTATGTGAGCGTCGTCAATTTTTGCAGCTTCTTAAATTACTCTAAGTTAAAATCTAAATTGGATCAAATTCCAGAAGATGAAGATGTTATTGTAGATTTTTCTAGATGTAGTTTTGTAGATCATACGGTCATGGAAAACGTAAACGATTATATCAATACGTTTACCTCAAAAGGAGGTCATTTTGAGGTTGTTGGATTGGATTTACATGGTTCTCATACTGAACATCCCTTTGCACTAAGAAGAATTACGGCAACAAAAAGATTGGCTTCTAGAAATCTCACAAAAAGGCAAAAATCGATACAGAATATTGCCAAAGATTTTAAATGGACTTATCGACCTATTCAAAAGAAGCCTTTCCTTTTTTTAAGAGACTATGGCTATTTTGAAACAAAAAGTATTAGTAAAACGAAAAATGTTTTAACTAACAAAAAATGTACTTTGTTTGATGTGATTTATACAGAAGGGGAATTTATCGCAAAGCAAGTGATTAGAAGTACCATGATGCATATAAAGACAGAAAGTCCTATTCCTAATTTTAATTTAGATAGAGACGGAATTTTTGAATTCTTGTATCATGTCACCGGGTATAAGGATGTGAGTATAAAAAACCACCTTGACTTCTCGAGTCGCTTCCATTTGTATGGAAATAACACAAAGGCTATAGAGAAACTGTTTACAGATGAATTGGTTTTGTTCTTTGAAAGCAACACTTATTATCATATTGAAGCAACAAAAGATGGTTTATTGATCGTTCACAAAGAACGTTTGGCTTCTGTAAAAGAAATCAAAGCAATGGCAGATTTTGGATTAAGACTTCAAAAAATTATCAATAAATAAGTTATGGGTAAAACTTTTACAGAAATTAGTGCGTCTACAAAGACTTTTATTGAAGATCAGCAACTGTTTTTTGTAGGAACAGCAGCTGAAGAAGGACGTGTAAATATTTCTCCAAAAGGAATGGATTCTTTTAGGGTTTTAAATGCAAATAAAATCATCTGGTTAAATGTAACGGGTAGTGGAAATGAAACCGCTGCACATCTCTTAAAAAACAATCGCATGACTATTATGTTCTGTGCTTTTGAAGGCAAACCAAATATTTTACGTCTGTATGGTGAAGCGAAGATTTTCCATGAAAGAGATGAAGAGTTTCAAGAATACCTGCCAAGTTTCCCTAAGCTTGCTGGAGCAAGACAAATTATTGAAATGAATGTAGATTTAGTACAAAATTCTTGCGGAATGGCGGTTCCCTTCTATAATCATAAAGAAGAAAGAACTCACTTAAATGACTGGGCAGAAAAACAGGGAAAAGAAAAAATTACAACCTACCAACTTGAAAAAAATGCGGTAAGTATAGATGGATTTGAAACAAGGATAGACTCTGACAAAGACTAAGACTAAGACTAAGACTAAAGCTAAAGCTAAAGCTAAGACTAAGATTGGAACAAAGCAATTGATGACAGTTTGACCGAAACTAAAAAAATAAAAAGACTATGACTGTGATTAAGAATAAGATTCATTTATACACAGAAGCTTTTTTTCAATAACAATAGCTTTAGCGTTAGTTATAGCGCAGATGGAGCACTCACAACTAATGGCGGTATCACAAAAAGAGGAGCTAATAACTAAAAACTCACAACTAAGATAATGTTAGGATTAAAATTACCAACTGACCCTAGATGGGTAAATATCGCAGAAAAAAACATTGATAAAATTCTAATCGATCATGCGCATTGTGAACAAAAGGCAGCTTCAACAGCTATTTCAATAATTGTTGGGTATCCTGAGTTTACAGATGTGGTTCAAGAAATGATTGCCTTGGTGAAAGAGGAAATGAGTCATTTTAAAATGGTTTTTGATAGACTTGTTGCAAAAGGAGTCCCTCTAGGTAGAGTTAGTAAGGATTTATATGTTATTGAGCTTCGTAAATTTTTTCCGAAAGGAGGAAGCAGAATAGATCAATTGGTAGATCGTTTGTTATATGCCGCCTTGATTGAAGCAAGAAGCTGTGAACGTTTTAGATTACTCTCTGAAAATTTAGAAGATAAGGAATTGGCGAAATTTTATAGAGACTTAATGGTTTCTGAAGCCAACCATTATACGATGTTTCTTCAGTTTGCAAGAAATTATGGAAATACTGAAGAGGTGAATAAAAAATGGGATGCCTTATTAGAATATGAAGCAAACATAATGGAAAACTTAGGGACACAAACAACTATTCATGGGTAAGTGACTTACCAAAAAACGATAAATATGTATGCATCGTGCTTGTTATATATGTTTCATAATTTGGAAAATCATTTAAATAATTACTAATGGAAGGACAGTTCGTCTTCAATTTCAAAACTGATATCACCAAAATCAATATCCCTTCTGATCTAAACAATCCGTTTGGAACATTTGTACCTAAAATTGCTAGTATTGCAGCAAAGGAATTTCAAGAGTTTATAAGTATCGAATCTAAAAAATGGGATTCAAATTTTGATATTGATAAAGGGAAAATGTTTGGAGTACTTGTCGTAGAATCAGTTGAAAACAGCTATTCTTTTTTAGGAACGGTTTCAGGAAAATTACCTAATAATGCAAAGTGCGACGAATTTATTCCTTCTGTATTTGACGAATCTACAGGTGATTTTTTTATTAATAAAGGCATGACCGAATTGACTGAAATTGGAACACTAATTAAAAACACTACCAACGAAGCAGAAATAACTTTTTTAAAAGACAAAAGAACACACAAATCTAAAGGGTTACAAAAACGACTCTTTGATAATTACAATTTTCTAAATTTATCTGGTAAAGAAAAAAATATTTTAGAAATATTCAATGAATCTTCACATGGTAAACCTCCTGCTGCCTCGGGTGAATGTGCTGCTCCAAAATTATTACAACATGCTATTAAGCATGGGTTAAAACCAATTGCGTTGACTGAATTTTGGTGGGGCAACTCTGCCAAGTTAAAGAAGAAAAAACATGGTACCTTCTACCCTGCTTGCAAAGACAGGTGTAGACCTATTTTAGAATATATGTTAGAAAACTCAGGATTGTATGACCTAGTACATAAAAACAAGCAACAATAGTATCCGTTTTAAATAGTATCTGCTAAGAAGATTTTAGGACATGAATTTATAGATTGTGGATAATTCGTGAAATTTAGAAAAGTAATTACGGCCAGACCTTCTGAATGCTTGGAAATGGATAATAAAAATGGTTTGGATTCCAAAGGCTGGTAAAAATGCTTATTTACTATCTATAATAGATGTTTATACACGTAAAATCTTAAATGACTATTTTTCTTTTTCCATAAAACAAGATAAAGTAATAGCCTTCCTTTCTGAAGTGTTTTTAGAATACCAATACCCACAAAGTGTTGTTATTAGAAGTAATAACGGAAGTCTGTTTGTTGCTAAAAGTGTACGTGAACACCTTGGTTTAATAGGAGTTCAACAAGAATTCACACATGTAGCAACACCAGAGGAAAATGCACACATAGAAGCATATCATGCAATACTAAAAAAAGAAGTGTTTAAAAGAGTAGATTACAGAACTTTTGGAGAAATTGAAATAATACTAAAAAGATACATTGATTTTTATAATAACATTAGACTCCACAGTCTTTTAGTACGCACTACACCAATGAAAAAATGGAACCAGGATAAACATCTAATTTTAATGAAAAATTTAGTCGCATAATTAATAATCGAAATTTAGAATAATACTCTTGTTTTATAGGGGTCAGAACATCCGTTATTAAGGCATATTTCAAACAATTGGTTAGTGTGTCAAAAACACTAGGAGATAAAGAAGATAATTAAGGAATAATTCTAACATATAAAAAACCTTTTTGGTGTCAACTTATAAAATTATATGAAATTCGAAAAAGTCAACAAAAAAATCAAATTGGCAATACTCACCTGCTTCCAAAAAACGTCTTTATTATTGACATATATAAATGATATAGAATCGTAAACATTCTTAATAATGAGAATATTACACTTATTGAAATATTAAAATTAGCACGGGAGAACAACTCAACCGCAGAAACCAAAAAACAATCCTTTGACATGCATTTAGATATTTCAGAAAACCATCCAATGAACTTATCATAGTTGGAGGAAGAAATAGATCTTTTAAAAGTCAATATGACTTATGCACTAGATACAATAACAAAGTCTTCTTGTGGCATGTAATGCCAAACATGAAGAGAGTGATGGCTGAATCGGATAAAGAAAATTACGGCAAATTTTGAGTACGATGGGGTTTGCGTTGAATAACTAGCATTACGTGTTGTTTATCCGACACCTAAAGTGATTTTAGAGAGTCAAATCACGTCCATTATTTTTAGGTTTTGATACTAACAAATATAGCATTCAATTAAAGAACAGTTTGCAAGAAGAAAGAGGACATTTATATTGAATAAGAACTATTGATTTCGTCATATTGGGAATTCTTCTTGATAGGAATAGACCACTCTATATGGAGAAATCTACCTTTAGGTTTAGTTCAACAACGGTTTATAATAAATCGCTTCTATCCTGCTAAATTTACAATTTTAATTCTAAATTGTTGTTTTATACATACTATAAAAGCTAGAGCACTAAGCACTTTTAAAACAGGTAGACTATTTTTTAGGTTGTCTTATGTGTTTTTTTCATCCACTTGATCAATACGTATTTATATTCTAATTTCTGTAAGACTATAATTACTCCAACCCAACGCTCAACATTTTGACCAAATTATGTGAATCATTCAATTTTAAAAATGGATAAGCAACCTTGCTGAGAAAAAGACCGTTTGAATGCGCAGAATACTTAATCTTCAACTCTCTTTTCAGGTTCAAAATTTCTCTAAATTCATCTATGGTCATGTTACCTTGTCCTACCTCTAACAAATAATAAACACAAATTCTTACCATTCCGCGCAGAAAACGATTACCCGTAATCGTAAAACGCATGCGTCCTTGTGCTTCATTAATAAACAATTCGCAATTGCTTATCTCGCACAGCGTATTCTCGTATAAATGTGGCTGTTTACATAACGCCTTAAAGTCTCTGGTTTTATAGATAATAGCCACAGCCTTTTTCATTAAGTCGAAGTCTAATACTACATCATCGTAAAAAGAACTAGTGTGGAAAAGGATTGGGTTTTTTTTCCAATGAATAAAATAATCATAGGTGCGTGCTACTGCTCCATAACGCGCATATTGGTCTTCATTCACTTCCAAGATTTCAAAAACTGCGATGCTATTGGGTAAGTTTTTATTCAATCTAAATTTCAAATCGAATGTAGGTGCTTTATCAATATTGATTTCTATCACATATTGACTAGCGTGCACACCAGCATCGGTACGACCGCAACCATAAACGCTTATTCTTTCCTTAAAAAGTTTAAAAAGTGTTTGTTCTAAGACTTCTTGCACCGTATTTTGCGTGTTATTTTGTCTTTGCCAACCGCTGTAATAGGTCCCTTCGAATCCTAAGTGTATAAAATATCGCATTTGTGAGTTAGAAAAAGGGTGAATTTTGTTATTGTAAAGAAGTGATGCGTTAAAAAAGGGTGATCGTTATTATCTGTTTTATTTTTTGCTCGTTTCACTTAATAGGTTTGTGCATGAGTAACAAAGGGTTAAACATACAATAATTTCGGGATTAGCACTTAACCAAATTTATAATTTTATCGTTATTTTTTTTATGTCAAATTTGACGGTCTGAGTTACTATCTACCAATTTTGGATTTGATACTTATTATTTTTATTCATTGTTACTGGGTCATTTTTTCTATATTTCTTGCCATTCGAAACCCAAGGCTTTCCAATATCAAAGCAATCAACTCAGCTACTATTATAATTTTCTTTTTAAAATAAGACCATATACAAATGATTTAAAGAAAAATATGATACTTCCTATTGCTATATAAAAAAAACAAATCTCATTTAAAGACTTATAAAAATAATAGGAAAAACCAGCACCAATTATAAAGACTACTTGTTGTAGCAACTCATAAAAAAGTTTCACTTCTTTACTTCTATCCTTAATTTTTATTTCAAGTGTTCCATTTTCTGCATCCTCAAGAAATAATTCAATCTTCCTTGGCAAGGTCATCACTCTTATTAGCTGCTGCTGTAAGCTTGTTTTAACAATTATACCCAAGTTTTCTTTTTCAACGAACATCTTTAGTAAATTGGGCTTTACTATGTTGTAAGTATCCATTTCAGGAGCCATTTCGCTAGTAACTCCAATAAGCAATGTAAATGCTCTATTCAATAAAACCCAATCTTTAGGGATCATGATAACATCTTCAACTTGAGTTATATCAATTTTTTTTATCAAATCAAATATTTTCGAGATATCAATATCATTAATCTCAATTTCATTCAAATTGAATTTTTTAATTTTTATTTCATCCTGTAAATAATCTCCAAGAAGCTTAATAATGTTTTTACAAATTCTATTAATACCGGGGGCATTACTAATAAAACCCATTTTTTTCAAACCTGAGATCATCAAATTTTCATCTTTAAGAACAGCTGCTTGCATTAAAATAAACAACCCTTCTTTCATTTGATCTCCTAATACACCAATGGCACCAAAATCTAATAAAACGATCTGTCCCTCTTTATTTATCAATACATTACCAGGATGTGGATCTGCATGATAAATGCCATCTAAGAATATTGTTTTACAAAAAACATCTAACAAGTTTTTTGCAATACTATCTGGATCCAAATTATGATCTCTCATAAAACACTGGTCTGTTATTTTATTCCCCTCTATAAACTCCATTACTAAAATTCGTTTAGTAGAATACATTTGATAAACAATGGGCACAACTACTCTAGTATCTTCTTTTAGATTTGATGAAATTATATTCATTTGGGTCGCTTCGTGCTCATAATCTAACTCTTGATACACCATTGTAACAATTTCTTCAAAAACACTATCAAAACCCTTTATTTTGATAAAAAATTGGACCCTCTTTAATACGTTATCGATCAACTTTAAATCTAGTTCCGCAATTTCATTAATAGTAAGATGCTGTACTTTAATTGCGACGGTTTCACCTGTTAGTAAAACTCCTTTATGCACTTGTCCAATAGATGCAGTTCCCAAAGGAACCGTATCAATTTCAAGAAACACATTGTCTATAGGTTCACTAAGTTCCTTTTCTATACTTGCTTTAATTTCATCAAAAGGACGTGCAGAAGAATGATTTTGAGTGCTATCAAAAGCTTTTACATATGGTTTTGGAAGTATACTCGAAAAAGTAGAAATCAATTGTCCAACTTTAAGAAATAAGCCTTCTAAATCAATTATCGTTGTAACTAACTCATTTGCTATTTTAGCATGAAGGGTATCAAGCCTATTTTGTCTAAATATCAAAGGTAACAGTGGAGCATACAGCTTAAAAAAAAGAACTCTAAGAATAATTTTAGAAAACAGTTTATTAACTTTTTTAGTTCTTTCTTTTACTGAATATTTCATATCAAGCCTGTCGTTTATTGGCTAAGATTTCTTGCGGTGGTCTTCTAACAATGTTTTGAAAACCTCTTCTTTTTCTTATGACATAAAGATAATAACTTTTACTCTTAAGCGGCCACATAACACCTAAGAAGATTGAGTCTAATTTTTGCTATTTTCTTTGGCATTGTCTCCCTGCATTCTTTCGATAAGACAAACGTAAAACAATAGGTTTGTGAGGCAACTGCATGGGTCAAAATCTTTTTCAAACCTTTCTTTAGTTGCGATAAACAACTATTGGTTGATACAATTTAGTTCAGCTTGTTTTGCTGTTAATAGATGCTTTTTTTATATTACATTATCTAGATATTTCATACGCATCAATCTCAAAACTGCTTTCTAAAAACAGAACGATTTTCTTGTACACTTTTTTCTGTTTTTACAATCATTATCATCGTCAAAGCCAATACTGCTAAAAGAACCATTACAATTTTACTGGAATGATTCACATTAAGACTCATGCACTTTACTCATGGCATTTCGAAAATACTCAAAGCGACAAAATGTATTTGATATAAAATTAGAATCTAGAATATAGAGGATAGTAGTAGTAGTAGTAGTAGTAGTAGTAGTAGTAGTAGTA
>CEWR01076802.1_pt1 | contig 17164 bp, 20 predicted proteins | sample 356321 | NCBI WGS metagenome assembly CEWR01 (sample SAMEA2621551, study PRJEB7988) | marine metagenome | biome: marine biome (ENVO:00000447); feature: mesopelagic zone (ENVO:00000213); material: "saline water (ENVO:00002010), including plankton (ENVO:xxxxxxxx)" | depth 790 m
CTCTTTTTAATTAAGTTTTTTTCAAAAAAATTATTTGACTTTTAATCTATTATCTAATTTTATTTGTCATTGACCGTAATTAAACACACCTTTTATCTATAAATAAAATGTATAAGTATTAAAAGTTATAAATTTGATTATCATTTAAATGCAATTTTATAAATCGGGGGATTTATGAAATTGCGATTTCAGATCGCCTAAAAGTTAATTTTAGGCGATTCTTTATTTATTTACCTGTTCTTAAATAATTAGTACCTTTATAATATTCAAATCAATTTTATATTATGAAATATCTGAAATTATTTTCACTTCTAGTGATTCTGACATCATGTAAAGAAGAAAAAAAAGAAGAAAATTTATTATTAAAAGCCAAAGCAATTCATAAACGCGTCATGACTTTAGATACGCATGTAGACATTAATGTTTCTAATTTTACAGACTCAATTAATTATACACAAAAACTTAAAAACCAAGTAAATCTTCCAAATATGGAAGAAGGCGGTTTAGATGTTGCCTATTTTATAGTGTATACAGGGCAAGGAGAACTTACAGAAGAAGGTTATGAAAAAGCATACCAAAATGCGATGAGTAAATTTGATGCAATACACAAACTAACAAAAGAGATAGCACCAGAAAGAATTGGTTTAGCGGTTACGTCAGAAGAAGTTAGAAAAATTTATGCATCAGGTAAGAAAGTTGCTATGATTGGTGTAGAAAATGCATATCCTTTGGGGACAGATATTTCTAGAGTTAAACAGTTTTATGATTTAGGGGCTAGATATATGAGTCTTTCTCATAATGGTCACAGTCAATTTTGTGATTCTAATACAGGTGAAGAAGATGATGTTTGGTTGCATAATGGAGTTAGTGATTTAGGAAAAGAAGTAATTAAGGAAATGAATAAATGGGGAATTATGATTGATGTTTCTCATCCTTCTAAAAAATCAATGAAAGATATGATTGATCTTTCTAAGGCACCAATTATAGCATCACATTCTTCAGCAAGAGCATTATGTAACCATAGTAGAAATTTAGATGATGAGCAATTACAATGGTTAAAAGCCAATGGAGGGGTCGTGCAAACTGTAGCTTTTAGCTCTTACATTGATACAGAAAAAGATAAAAAGTATAAAGACAAATTAGTTATAAAGATTAAGGCGTTAGCAAAAGACCAAAACATTGAATTAGTTAACAGAAGTGAAATTAGAAAATTAAAAGGAACAGCGCAAGAAGAAGCAATTGTAGCTTATATGAAGCTTTCTAAAGAAGCGAAAAGTAAAATGGAAGTATCTGATGATGAACTAGTAAATGTTGCTGATTTTGTAAACCATATAGACTACTTAGTTGCAAAAATGGGAATTGATCATGTAGGAATTAGCTCAGATTTCGATGGAGGAGGAGGAATAGAGGGTTGGAATGATGCTTCTGAAACATTAAATGTAACTCTAGAATTGGTAAAAAGAGGTTATACAGAAACACAAATAGCAAAGCTTTGGAATGGTAATTTATTACGTGTTTTAGATAAAGTTGCAGAAGTTGCTGAAAATATTCAGGCAGAGGAAATGTAGTTTTTAGCATTAATTATATAAAAAAACCATCTTAATTAAGATGGTTTTTTTTTAAATCAAATTATTCAAATAATTTACACAATGAAAACAGTTTACAAAGTTGCTTCCATTTTACACTTTACAATTTTCATGCCAAAAATTATTTAAATTTATTTTTTTTCACTATTTTATTAATTACTTTGCATGTTTATGTGCTTTGTAAGATGAACGAACTAAAGGACCACTTTCTACGTACATAAAACCCATTTCTAAACCTAGAGTTTCGTATTTCTTAAATTGATCTGGAGTAATAAATTCTTTTAGAGGTAAATGTTTTTTTGAAGGTTGTAAATATTGTCCAATAGTAAGAACGTCTAAGCCTACTCCTTGTAAATCTTTCATCGTTTGTATTACTTCTTCTTCAGTTTCACCTAAACCTAGCATCAATCCAGTTTTAGTTCTCATTCCGTTTTCTTTTAGGTATTTTAAAACGCCTAAACTTCTGTCGTATTTTGCTTGAATTCTAACTTCACGTGTTAATCTTCTTACAGTTTCCATATTATGAGAAACGACTTCTGGATGTACTTCTATAATTCTGTCTATTTGTTTTGTGTTTCCTTGAAAATCTGGAATTAAAGTCTCTAAAGTCGTATTTGGATTTGCTCTTCTTATAGCATCGACAGTTTCTGCCCAAATAATAGAACCACCATCTTTCAAATCGTCTCTATCTACAGAAGTAATTACGGCATGTTTAATACTCATAATTTTTATAGAACGGGCAACTTTTTCAGGTTCATCCCATTCAACGGTTTCTGGTCTTCCTGTCTTTACTCCACAAAAACCACAAGAACGTGTGCAAATATTTCCAAGTATCATAAATGTTGCAGTTCCTTCACCCCAACATTCCCCCATGTTTGGACAGCTACCACTTGCACAAATAGTGTTTAGTTTATACTTATCAACTAAACCCCTTAATTCAGTATATTTTTTACCAACAGGTAACTTTACACGTAGCCATTTTGGTTTTTTTTGTCTTTCAGGAAGTATTGCAGTATCTATTGCCATTTTCTTACGTAATTGAAATGCAAATTTACAAAGAAAACTTTTAAATGCTTGTTAAAAACCAAACACTAAATCCAATTAAAAAAATAATACCAACAATGCTAAGAATTTTTAAATATATGTTTGGTTGATGTTCTTTAGGAGTATGCTTCCCTGTAATTAAAACATAGTTTAAAATAGCATAAAAGGGTGCTGTTAAAAATGATAAAATAGTAGCGATTTCGACTAAATCGCCCATATTCTTTAAGTAGAATTGTAAAATAATAAGTGTGCCTATAAAAAGAAAAATAATCCAAAACCAATATCCGAATTTAAATTCCTTATTAAATAATAATTTTGAGCTTCTATTCATTACTCTTGGTGAAGCATCTAAAGTGGTAATAGTTGTACTGAACATTGTTGTAAATGCAGCAATAGCTATAAATATGTAAGAAAAATCACCTAAATTTTTAGTGTATAACGTAATTAATTGTGATGCGAAAACGCTTCCTTTGTTAGAAAATGTTTCTCCAGATTTATACATTACTAAAGCACCTAAAAGAACAAAACAGATTGCTAAAATTAATGTACTAATGTAGCCTACATTGAAATCAAAAATGGCGTCTTTTGGGTTTATCTTTATAAAAGTATTTTTGCTTTTCTCTACAGACCAAATAGAATGCCAAATAGAGATATCTAAAGGGGCAGGCATCCACCCTAGAAATGCGATTAGAAAAGTTATTTCTACTGTTCCATATGGTAAAATTTGACTTATATCAAAAGCTTCTTTAGAGCTAAATAAAGCGACAGAAACTGCAATTATGGTGCTTAATGTTAAAATAATTACAATGTACTTCATTAAATTATCTAGCAATTTATATTTTCCAACCAATAAAAACAGAATACTTATTGTCATTAAAATTGTTGACCAGACCACCAAATTATTTGTAAATCCAAAGAGTTGTGAAGCTAAACCTGCAGTAACAATAGTAACTGCAGCCTGAATGGTAAACATCGTTGCAAAATTTAGCACATAATAAATACCTAAAACGCTTTTGCCTAATTTTTTATAACCATCAAGTAGTGTTTCTCCAGTTGCAGCTGCATAACGTGGTCCAAATTGAAAGAAAGGATATTTAAAAATATGTACTAGTAACAATGCCCAAAACAAACCAAATCCAAATTCTGCACCTGCTCTTGTAGATTGCACTAAATGAGATACACCTATCGCTGCTCCAACAAATAACAAACCTGGTCCTAAAGAACTGAAGATAGATTTTTTCATTTATTTTTTAACTTTTCTAATACTTTTAGAATATCATTTCTGTTTTTTTGAAGTCATCCGTTTTGGCAATCTGTAATCAATACATACATTAGACATGTTTTCTGAATTTTAGGTAGTCTAAATTAGGTGCCTATAATTTATCTTATTTTAATTCAGTGTTTAGTCATAATTCTTAAGATGTACTATATAAAATACTTCAATAGTCTTTATTATATTTAAAATTAAAGCAAGTAATTTTAATACAGTTTTCTAGGTTTTTTAAGGTCGTTTTCTCTTTGTAATTGTCACAAATAACTAGCTCATAATTAGAAAAATCATTGACCTTTTATTTGATTTATGACTTCTTAATAATAGCTGCCAATAATTTTTTCGCACGTAATAATTTTACTTTTACGTTGTTCATCGGTTCATTAATTTGTTTAGAAATCTCTTTATAACTTAGTTCTTGAAAATAACGTAATTGAATGACCTCTTGGTACTTAGGTTTTAATTGTTTGATGTCTCTTAACAGTTCTGCTAAATTTTGCTCTCTTATAATTTTGTCTTCAGGTGTTGGGTTTTCATCAACAACCAAATACACTTTTTCTTCTTGTTCTATTGTTGTTTCTGCAGAAATTGAACTGTTTTTTTTACGCAATAAATCGATGTGTACATTTTTTGAAATAGTGATTAACCAAGTTTTAAAAACGTATTGATCATCAAAAGTATGTATTTTATCAAAGGCTTTAGAAAAAGTCTGAATGGTAATATCTTCTGCATCATTTTCACTCTTAGTGCGTTTTAATTGATAGTTAAAAACGTTAGTCCAAAAAGTATCTAACAAAAATCTAAATGCCGCTTGATTTCCATCTTTGGCTTTAGAAATGTTTATCTCAAGTTTTTTGTCGTTTATTTCCAATGATTTGGTTTTGAAATCAAATTAGCACTAAATATACTAATTTGAATCAATAATAAACCAATTTCTAAAAAAGGTAAGAAAAAGATGATTTGCGGTTCTTTTAATTTCTTTGCAGAAACACCAATAACAACATACTGTATTAAAAAATAAGAGAGTACAATTGAAAGTATTATTTCCCAAGGATAAAAGAAAAAAAGAGTTGCTGCTAAAACGTAAAAAAGTAATTTTGAAAAACCAAATATTGCTAAGAAAAAACGATGTTTAAATTGATGTTTTTTTGTAATCAGTGTTTCTTCCTTTTTTTCTATAAACCACTTTGAAAATGAGGTTTTAGAATCAGTTTGAATGAAACTATTTTCTGATATACAAAAAGTTGTATTCTTTTTATCTGCAGCATCTTTAATAAATAAGTCACCTTCACCAGCATTTATTTTCATGTGATTTATAAATCCGTTTACTTTAAAAAATTCTGATTTTTGATATGCTAAATTAGTACCAAAAGCCATGTAAGAAGATCCTATTTTTGAGAATCCAAAGCATTTCATTGCCGTCAATAAATTTTCAAAACGAATAAAAATATTTAGGAATGAATTTTCTTTTTTATACTTTTCATACCCTAAAACAATTGTTTTTTTTGATGTGAATTTTTTACTCATTTCAGAAATCCATTGTTTAGAAACAGGTTTAGAATTCGTATCTGTAAATAATAAATTATCGTATTTTGATGCTTTAATACCAAGTGTTAATGCGTATTTTTTACTTCCCCAAAAAGCTTCATTATTTTTTATATTTAAAACTTTAAGATTGGCATATTTCTTTGCAAATAACTCAACAACTTCACTTGTATTATCTGAAGAAGCATTATTGATTAATAGAATTTCGAATTTAGAGTGTTCTTGTTCCATTATTAATGGAATAAATTTGGGTAAGTTTTCTACTTGATTTTTAGTGTAAATAATTACAGAAACAGGAACTTCAGGAATATTATCTTCATTTTTTTTTGATCCAAAAAGAAAGGTGGAAAAAAGAATGTAATATGTAATTTGAATTAGTGCACAAGCCACAAAGACGTAGAAGACTAAAGGTAAAATCATTAATGTAAAATAATGTTAATTATGTTGAGGTTCTGCACAAGTATCAAACTTATCTGATGATTTTCCACAAAAACCACAAGCTTCACCACTTTTGTTTAACATGGGGTTTTGACTAGCACAAGTTCCTGCAAACTCACCATCTTTTTTTGCCCAAATTTTAATAGCAATTCCTGCAACAGCTAATGCTAATAATCCTATAGTTAATAATAGTAATTTCATAATTAATAAGATTTATAAGTATTAAATAAAACTAAATTATTACTTAAAATAAATGCTTCTCTATACCATTACAAAGGTATAATAATACATTCAAAAATTAGGTATAACTCTTGGTAAAAATAGAGAAAGTATCCTTATGTAATTGTAATATTAAAAAAATGTCTCAATATTAAAATTTTACAAAGAATTTTACACAGATTACATTTTTGCTATTTTATAATTTAGGAGGTTTAGAGGCATAAGTAATGCTTGCTTTTATACAAACTTGGTAAGCGTTTTGTTTATTAGGTATTTTTTGTATGTTTACTTTTTTATTAAATCTATTGGAAGAACAAGAATTTATCAACCAATTAAAACAAGGAAAACAGGCTGCTTTTGGCAAATTGATAGAGGCTTATCAGCAAAAAGTATTTAGCACTTGTATTTCCTTTGTGCCTAATAATGAAGATGCAGAAGATATTGCGCAAGAAGTTTTTTTAGAGGTTTTTAAGTCGGTTTATAATTTTAAAGGAGAGGCTAAATTATCGACTTGGATTTTTAGAATTGCAACAAATAAGTGTTTGGAGTTCATCAGAAAAAAGCAGACTAAAAAACGTTTTGCTTTTATGCAAACAATTTTAGGAAACGAAATTCCGATAGATAAAACAAGCTATTTTACAGAGTTCAACCATCCAGGTATTTTATTAGAAAATAAAGAAAAGTCAGCCATTATTTTTAAGGCGATAGATACTTTGCCAGAAAGTCAAAGGGTCGTTTTTACATTAGCAAAGATTGATGGTAAAAGCTATCAAGAAATTGTAGAAATTACAGGTAAAAGTTTGTCATCTGTAGAATCTGTAATGTTTAGAGCAAAAAAAGGATTGCAAGATAAGTTAGAAAATTTTTATAAAAATGATATTTAATATAGTTTCTAATTTTTTAGATAAGAAAATAGTAAGTTTCGCAAGTTTTTATAATTTCTTGCATCTAAATAGATAGTAATTGTTTTTAGAACAAATAAAAATGAAGAATAAAGAACATATTAATCAGCAAGTTGCAGCTACTTTTAAAGTATTAGATACTATTGAAGAAGTAAAAGTTAATCATTTTTTTAAGCACAAAGTACTTCAGCAATTAAACAATCAAAAAGAAGAAAAAACGAGAATTTTAGCTTGGTTTACACCCCGCTTACAATTGGCAACTTTAGCTTTAGTGATCTTGTTAAATACGAGTGCAGTCTTATATGCTTTTTCGTTTCAAGAACAAACTTCAGTAGATAGTTTAGACACATTTGCCCAAGAATATTCCTTGCAATCAGAAACAACTTCTTTGTTAAATTAAAAATTATGAAATCAAAATTATTACCTCTCTTATTGGTCATTCTTATTCTTATGAATGGCGTTTTAATTTTTATGTTGATTAAAAAACCACATGAAAATAAAAGACATCAACAAGAAAAAAACTTCTTGATAAAGGAGCTTCAATTTACAGATCATCAAAAAGATAATTTTTTGTCTTTTGATACGGTTCATAGAGAAAATATGATGCGTTTAGATCAACAAATAAGAAAGCAAAAAGATGTATTATTTAATTCTTTCTCTGATGATGTTGTAAATATTGATTCACTTGGTGCACTTATTGGAGAATTAGCAGGAAAAAAAGATATTGAAGTTTTTCGTTTTTTTAAATCTGTGAGAAAAATTTGTACAAAAGATCAACAAGAAAAATTTGATAAAATTATTAAAAAAGCTTTAAAAAGAGGAAAGAAAGGCCCTCCTGGAGGTAGAAGAATGCCGCCTCCAGAAAATAGAAAATAGTACCTTTTAAAATAAAATTTTCAAAAACCACAAGTTTTTTTGAAGTGATGCATCTAAATTAAAGATAGGATAAACTATTTATAATCTTATAGGTCTAACACTAACATAAAAGAAATATACTTAAAATGAAAAAAAATCAATTATTTAAAACACTATCTATTTTATTTGTAGCAACGACAATTCTTTACTCTTGTAGCTCAGATGATAATACAGTAGATAATAGTTCTCCAGCAGCTTTTATAGTTAGTAATGGAACACTTACAGAGAATACGGCTACTATTGTTTGGACAGCAGCCACAGATGTTGATGGAGATACAGTAAGTTACACCGTTAATTTAGAAGGTACAGAAGTAACAAGCGAAATTTCGGTATTAACGCATTCTTTTACAGGATTGACAGCAGCAACAGATTATGCAGGTACAGTTGTCGCATCAGATGGAAAAGGAGGAAGTACAAGTGCAGCATTTAGTTTTACAAGTGCAGTAGCAACACCAACAGTGAATTATGATATTACTTCTATTCTCTCAAAATTCGACGGAATTGACGCCGTTTCTTATTCAGTTTCTGGTAACACGGTCACTTTTACAACTACAGATTTACCAAATCATACAAGTCCTTATTGGGATACTTCTCATTCTTTATATGAAGCTTATAATGGAACAAATTCTAATTGGAATCAGAATCCGAATTCTATAGGCGAACAAAATATTACGTTTACAATGACGCTTAATCCTGCAGAAGCAACGATTAAAAGTGCGACTCCTTTAGGTCCAATTGGTATTTCAAGAAACGGAATTGTATTTTTTAATCAATATGCGGGTCCAAACAATCAAGCGTTAACAAATGAAATAAATTCTTTTGATCAATGGCTCGGACATCCTGCAGGAACAAAATACCATTATCACATAGAGCCTACTTTTTTAACGGATAGTTTTGGTAAAGAGGCATTTTTAGGGTTACTTTCTGATGGGTTTCCCGTTTATGGACCCGAAGAAAATGGAACTACAATTACGAATGCAGATTTAGATGATTATCATGGTCATACTTCTGTAACGGTAGATTTTCCTGAGGGAATTTACCATTATCACATTACAAACGAAGATCCGTATTTAAATGGAAATGGTTTCTTTGGAACTGCTGGAACGATTACAAATTAAGTTTTGAGATCCTTTAAAATAAACATATTAATTTTCCTTTTTTTCTTTTCTTGTAACGATATTATTCAAGAAAAAGAAAACATAATTTCTATTGATGGAATTACGATTCCATCAATAGAAATTAATAGAGATCATGCGAGTGTTAAACTAAAAAATGGCGTTTTATATTTTGAAGAGAAACCTTTTTTAGGAATTGTAAATACGTTTTATGATGATGGAAATATCAAGTCAAAATCAGCATATCATCAAGGGAAAAGAGAGGGGTTTTTGTTGGGTTGGTACAGAAATGGAGCGCAATGGTTTAACCGTTCTTATACAAAAGGATTAAAATCAGGTATTCATAAAGGATGGCATGAAAATGGAGTTCAAATGTTTGAGTATCATTTTAATAATAAAGGGGTTTATAACGGAGTTGTTAAAGATTGGTTTGCTGATGGAACGCTTGCAAAGCATTTTAATTTTGTTGAAGGAAAAGAAGCTGGAAGTCAAAAGATGTGGGATTTAAAAGGTAAAATAAGAGCTAATTTTTATACCATAAATGCAGAAAGACATGGTTTAATTGGATTGAAAAAATGTGTAAGTGTTTTGCACAAACAAACTGAATAACTTGCTGATTCCTGTGAAGACAGAAATCGTATTATTAATTAAAAAAAAATGAAGTTTAAATCGATACTATTACTTTTTATCATCTGTGTTTCTTGTAAAAAGGAAGCGATTGTGGATAAAACAAAAAGACTTCCTTTTTACAATTCAGAAGAATTTACTCCTGAATGGATTGCAGAAAGTGCTGCTGCATATTCAGAGATTCATACCATTGCTCCTTTTGAATTCACGAATCAAAATGGACAAAAAATAACGAATCAAAATTTTAAAGGTAAAATATATATTGTCGATTTTTTCTTTACAACCTGTCCTAGTATTTGTCCGATTTTAGCTAAAAACATGGGTTCGCTTCAAGAAATGTATAAAGAAGATGAAAACATTTTATTGTTATCACACTCTGTTATGCCTTGGGTAGACACTGTTGAAAAAATTAAAGAATATGCTTTAGAGCAAAAAGCAATTGATGGTAAATGGCATTTAGTAACTGGTAAAAGGGAGGCTATTTATAAAATAGCAAGAGCTTCTTATTTTGCAGATGAAGACTTTAAGAAAACCAAAGATGAAAGCGAGTTTATTCATACAGAAAACTTTGTTTTAGTTGATAAAAAGGGAAGGATTAGAGGCGTTTATAATGGAACACTAGCTTTAGATGTACAGCGATTAAAACGTCATATAGAAATCTTGAAAAGAGAAAAAAGCTAAAATATATTTTAAATCAATTTAAACCCTTATTAATTCTCATTAATAAGGGTTTTTTGTTAAAGTAAAGTTAAGGTGCGCAAGTTTAAAACTTAGGTTGCATCTAAACTTTTATAAACTTAAAATATAATCAAAAATGAAAAAATCAGTAAATAAATTTATAGGAGCCTTAGGGTTTGTGTTGTTAACTGCAACAGCGATTTCAGCGCAAGGAAAAGAGCAAGGAAAAAGACAAAAACCACCATCGATACAACAAATATTTAAAGACTTAGATACAAATGAAGACGGTAAAATTTCTTTAAAAGAGGTAAAAGGTCGGTTGAAAAAAGATTTCAAAAAAATTGATATCAATGAAGATGGTTTTATCACAAAAAAAGAGTTGAAGAATGCACCGAAACCAGAAAGAACACAAAGACCAAGAAATTAAAAATTGGCGCAAGTTTTTTCTAAAATTAACATCTAAAGAATATATACATCTAAAATTATAAAAAATGAAAATTCACTTTACTAAAACGTTAGCACTTTTATTACTCGTGTCAATAATCCTATTTTCTTGTAGCTCATCTTCGGATATTGACGAAGAAATCGAAGAAGTCGAAGAAACAACAGGAACTTTACATCCTGCTTTTGCAGAATTTGATACTGATGAAACAACAATTTATCTATCAGGAACCAATGTTGTTATTGAAGCTACTGGATTGCCAAATCACACAACTCCATATTGGAGTGAAAGCCATGCATTATATGTACCACCAACAGTTACAAACATTGATCAAATGACACCAACTAGAATTGATACTTCTGATCGTGATAATTCTCATTCTTTAACAGTGTCTGCAGATGCTGAAGTATCGAGTTCTACAACAAATACGCAATTAGGGGCTATTGGTATTGCAGTTAGTGGTGCTTATCTTTATAACGATCAAGAAGGTGGTGGTGCTTTAGATGCTGCTGCTGTTAGCTTAGATTATACAGGAGCACATATTGGACCCACTGACTACCATTATCATTTAGAGCCTTTAGCTTTCTCTAATGATGACGAAAAATTAATTGGTATTATTTCTGATGGATTTTTTATCTACGGAAGAAAATGTAATTCTACAACTACATATCCTAATGATTTAGATACTTCGGGAGGACATACAAGTACAACGCAACATGCTACTGAAGCAGAATATCATTATCACATTATGAACGAATTGTACTCAAACACTGGTAGGTATATTATTTTTGCAGGACCTTATAAAGGAACGCCCAATGCGATTAATTAAATATATATTTTTAGTTTTTATAGTTGTTTTTGGAAGCTGTAAAAAACAGAGTGCCGAAAACACCTCTATTTCTTCAGTTAAAGAAATAACAAATATTCTGATTGAAAAAAAGCAGATAAAACTAAACCCTTTAAAGGGTCAATGGTTTTATGAGCAACAACCATTTAATGGGTATGCTGTCGTATATCATGAAAATGATCGTTTAGCTGAAAAAATAGGTTTTTTTAATGGTAAAAGAGAAGGTAAATATTATAGATATTTTAAGGATAGCGCTATAAAAAATGAAGGGTATTATATTCAAAATAAGCTCCATGGAATAAAATTGAATTATTTTAAAAATGGAAATGTGTTTTCAGAATCTAATTATGTGAATGGTCAAAGACATGGACTTCAAAAAACATGGTTTTTGAATGGACAATTAGCAAAAAGGAAGAATTTAAGCAAAGGTAGAGAAGATGGTTTGCAGCAAGCTTGGTTAGAGAATGGTAAAATATATGTAAACTACGAAGCCAAAAATGGACGAATTTTCGGCATGAATAGAGCTAATTTATGTTATAAACTCAAAAATGAAAAAGTTCAATATGCTAATAAAAAATAATTTATTTTTAATATTATTACTGATTTTAGTAGGATGTAAAAATAAACTCAATACCCAAGAGGGCAGTAGAGTAGAAGCTTTACCTTTTTTTAATGAGGCTTCTTTTACGCCCAGATGGATTTCCCCTAAAAGCACAGCGTTAAAGTCTTTTCATAAAATACCCGATTTTGAACTAGTCAATCAAAACGGCGAAAAAATAACTCAAAAAACGTTTGAAAACAAAATTTATATTACCGATTTCTTTTTCACAACTTGTCCTGGAATTTGCCCTATGATGACAGATAGTATGCTAAAGCTTCAAGAGGAATTTAAAAATGATGCCGCAGTTTTGTTATTATCACATTCTGTTACTCCAACTATAGACACGGTTTCGAAGCTTAAAGAGTATGCTTTAGAGAATGGCATTCTAGATACTAAATGGCACTTGGTTACTGGTAATAAAAAAGAAATATACGATTTAGGAAGAAAATTTTATTTTGTTGAAGAAGATCTTGGAAAACCAAAAGGCATTGATGAATTTTTGCATACCGAAAATTTTGTACTAATAGACAAAAACAAACATATAAGAGGAATATATAACAGCCTTAATAGAGCTTCTTTAGCGCAGCTTATTGTTGATGTTAAAGCATTACAAAAAGAAAATTAATAGTTTAGGAATAGGATGTTTTAATAATCTTGTTAAATTGCAACAAGGCCTCTTTTATTAAATAATATTCACTTCAATCTCTAAAGGAATTCCGAATTCAATTAAAATAGTTTCTTGAATCTTTTGTGCAAGTTCATGGATTTCTTTTCCAGAAGCATTGCCATAGTTCACTAAAACTAAAGCCTGTTTTTCATGTACACCAAAATCACCAAAACGTTTTCCTTTAAAACCCGCTTGTTCTATTAACCAACCAGCAGGAACTTTAACTTCTGTATTAGATATTCTATAACTTGGAATTTTGGGATATTCTTTTTGAAGTTCTAAAAACTGAATTTTAGAAATCACAGGGTTTTTAAAAAAACTACCACTATTTCCAATTTCTTTTGGATCTGGAAGTTTTGATTTTCGGATAGCAATTACGGCATCAGAAATATTTTTTAAAGTAGGTTTTGTTATATCTCTTGATGTTAATTCAGCTTCAATTGCACCGTAAGAAGAATTTAAATTATGATTGCTTTTTGTTAATTTAAAACTAACAGCAGTAATAATATATTTGCCTTTTTCTTGATTTTTAAAAACGGAATTTCGATAACCAAAATTACAATCTTCATTAGAAAACTGAATTAATTTACCTGTTTCAATCTCTAGAGCTTCAACTTTCGTTATGGTGTCTTTTACTTCAACTCCGTAAGCGCCAATGTTTTGAATTGGGCATGTGCCCACGCTGCCAGGGATCAGAGATAAATTTTCTATGCCTCCGTAATTATTTGAAACACACCAAAGAACAAAATCATGCCAATCTTCACCAGCATTTACTGTAATATAAACAGCATTAGAATCTTCTCTATCAATAGAAATTCCTTTAATATCAAGATGTACAACTAATTCTTCAATATCTTTTGTCAGTAACATATTACTCCCTCCAGAAATTAAGAAAAGATTTTTTTCAACCTTTAGCAATTGTTGTAATTGATAAACTGAATCCACAGCAATAAAACGCTTGGCATTTACAGAAATACCAAACGTGTTATATTCTTTTAATGATATGTTTTCTTTAATATTCAATTAACTATTATATTGTTTTAACGCTTCCTCTAAAATTTCAACAGACCTAATTAAGTCTTTTTTGTTTAAAACGTATGCGATTCTTACTTGGTTTTTTCCTTCTCCTGGAGTTGAGTAGAATCCACTTGCAGGAGCAACCATCACCGTTTCATTGTTATGATTGAATTCTTCTAATATCCATTGTGCAAAATGATCAGAATCTTTTACAGGTAATTCCGCAACACAATAAAAAGCTCCTTTTGGTTTGGCCACTTTTACACCTTCTATTTTATTTAATGCTGTGATTAGTGTATTTCTTCTTTCTACATATTCTTCTTTTACATCGTCAAAATAACTTTGAGGAGTATCTAAAGCAGCTTCACTTGCAATTAAAGCATACGTTGGCGGACTTAAACGAGCTTGCGCAAACTTAATAGCCGTTTTTATAAATTCATTATTTTTAGAAACAATACAACCAATTCTTGCGCCACACATGCTATAACGTTTAGAAACAGAATCTATGATAATTGAATTTTGTTCTAAACCATCTAAAGCCATCACAGATGTATGTTCCAAGCCATCATAAGTGAACTCTCTATAAACTTCATCTGCAATTAAAAATAAATCATGTTTTAAAACAATTTTTTTTAGTTTCTCAATTTCTTCTTTTGAGTATAAATAACCTGTTGGATTTCCAGGATTACAAATCAAAATTGCTTTTGTTTTCTTTGTGATAAGTTTCTCGAAATCTTCAATTTTTGGTAAAGCAAAATTATCCTCAATTTTAGAAATTACAGGAATTACTTTTACACCTGAAGCAGTTGAAAATCCATTATAATTTGCATAAAAAGGTTCTGGAATTATAATTTCATCACCTGGATCTGTAACACTTCCAATAGTGAAAAGCAACGCTTCTGAGCCACCAGTTGTAATAACAATATCGTCTGCAGAAACTTTTATGTTCTTATCTATATAATAATTAGCAAGTTTAGTTCTGTATTCTTCAGAACCTTCAGAACGTGCATAAGCCAATGTTTGTATCGTATTATTTTTAACGGCATCTAAGGCAACTTGCGGTGTTTTAATATCTGGTTGTCCTATATTTAAATGAAAAACCTTAGTTCCTCTTTTTTTGGCATCTTCTGCATAGGGCACCAATTTTCTAATTGGTGATTCTGGCATTTGTAATCCTTTTTTAGATATTGCAGGCATAATAATTGGTTAGATAGTTTCAGATGCAAATTTGCGAAATATTTTTTATATCTGCATTTTAATTTTAGAATCTTTAAAAGGTTAAATATTTACTAAAAAGCATAAAATAATATCATAATATGTATCTTCAAATTTAATCACAACATTTATTTTTTTGAAAAGAGCGTTTACACTTCTTATTATTATTTTAGTATTTAATTTTTCTCTGTCAATAAAAGCGCAAGAAGGTTTTCGTTTTTTAAACCAAAGCAAAAAATATTTATGTATTGACTTTGAGTTGATTAATAATTTAATAGTGATTCCGTTAGTTGTAAATGGTAAAGAATTGTCTTTTATTTTAGATTCAGGAGTTAGTAAAACTATTTTATTTAATATTTCAAAGAATGATAGCATTGGACTTAAAAACGTTAAAAAAGTACAACTTCAGGGATTAGGAAAGGGTGAGTCCGTAGCTGCATTGTTATCTTATAAAAATAACGTTTCAATTAAAAGTATCTTACACAGTAATGAAACTATTTATGTTATTTTAAAAGATTATTTTGATTTGTCTGGTAAAATGGGAAAGACAATTCATGGAATAATTGGGTATAATATTTTCAGTAACTTTATTATAAAAGTGAATTATAAAACTAAAAAAATTATTTTTTATAACCCTGAAAATTATACCTACAAAAAATGTAAAAAGTGTGAAATTTTTCCAATTCTAATGTATAGGAGAAAACCGTATATAGATGTAAAAGTTCAGCTAGATACTGTTGGACGTAAATTAACAGATGTAAAGTTATTAATTGATTCTGGAGGAAGTGATGCTATTTGGCTCTTTGAAAATACCAAAGAGGAAATTAAAACACCAAAACTTTTTTTTAATGACATCCTAGGAGAAGGTATAAGTGGTGTTATTTATGGAAACAGAAGTAGAATTCCGAAAATTATATTAGGCTCATTTGAACTTAAAAATCCTACAGTTTCTTTTTTAGACTCTGTGTCTTCTAAAAATGCTAGAAACTTTAAAGAAAGAAATGGTAGCATTGGTACTGGGATTTTAAAAAGATTTATAGTGTGGTTTGATTATCCAAATAAAAAAATAATGTTAAAAAAGAATGCTTCTTTTTTAAAGGAATTTAATTATAATATGAGCGGTTTAGATATTGTTTATAACGGAAAGCAACTGGTTAAAGAAGTGAAGTCTGATATATCTAAATATAAACTCTCTGATAAGAGTTCAGTTACTTTTTTTACTAATTTTTCTTATAAATTTAAGCCATCTTATAAAATTAAAACAGTAGTTAAAAATTCTAGTGCAGATAAAGCAGGTTTAAAAGCAGGAGATTTAATTATAAGAATTAACAAAAAATCAGCACATACTTATAAACTAAGCGATATTATAAATGAATTTAGTGGAAAAGCAAATAAGAAAATACAAATTAAAATAAAAAGATATGGTGAAGAAATGACTTTTAAATTTCGTTTAGAAAAAAGAATTTAATTATTAGAAAGCATATTCTTTTCTTTTTTTAAAGAAATCTCTTTATTTACAATACCCTTAATTTTAATAATTTTACGAGATTTTTTTGCATTCGAAAAAATGGTGATAGATTTAGAAAAACCGCCAATTCTTTTGGTGTCATAGGAAACTTTAATTTCCCCTTTTTCTCCTGGCATAATAGGTTCTTCGGGTTTTTTAGGCACTGTACAGCCACAAGAAGATTGAATGTTTTTAATAATTAAAGGTTGATTACCAATGTTTGTGAAAACAAAAACTCTTTCACCATTAGCGCCTTTATTAATTTTACCATAATCAATCGTTTCATTTTCAAATTTAAACTCTTGAGCGTTTATTGAAAATGAAATTAAAAATAAAATCAAAATTGAAGTACAGTTTTTCATCGTTAAAGGTTTATACTGTAAAATTATAACTTATTTTTTGTTTTAAAAAATCAACTACTAATTTTTTCTACAAAATAGATATTTGTATTTTTGCGAACGATATTTTAAAAATTATTCCAAAGTATGACAATTCCATCTAAATATGATGCAAGCCAAGTAGAAGGTAA
>CEWR01071219.1_pt1 | contig 17139 bp, 18 predicted proteins | sample 356321 | NCBI WGS metagenome assembly CEWR01 (sample SAMEA2621551, study PRJEB7988) | marine metagenome | biome: marine biome (ENVO:00000447); feature: mesopelagic zone (ENVO:00000213); material: "saline water (ENVO:00002010), including plankton (ENVO:xxxxxxxx)" | depth 790 m
TCCAGATGATGATGAGAAGGCATTTGTGAAATCGAAAAACGCAGGGATTTCACCCATGGAATTTACTACTATTTCTCAAGGAGAATACCAAAGCAAACGAGGGTATTTAGGAATGGTTTTGACATATCTGGACCGCCGAGAAAGACTTCCGAAGATTCAAACTGTTGATGGATTTGAATATCGACTTGCAAGTCTCATGAACAAGATACTTGATGATCGGTCTGATAAGAAAACCATCGGATTCTTAACTGGGCATCAGGAAATGGAACCAGGTAACTTGCAATATTTTGCATCAATATTGAACGAACAATACCAAGTGAAAGGTATCCCAACAGAGGAAGGTTTACCTATAAACTTGGAATCTATCGATATATTAATGATCATTTCTCCTAAATCGAGAATTGGAGATACTCACCGTAATTCGATAATAGAATACATAGGATCAGGTGGAAAGGCTTTCATTGCGATAGAACCGATCCTCATTGACTATAACCAATGGGCCGGCATATCTAATAGGGATAGTGCAGCCGATCTTATACTCTCCGAATTTGGAATTTCGATTGAGTCTGATCTAGTTTTTGATATCCAATCAAATGAGCCTATTGCTCTTGACGGCGGAGCCGGTTCTGTTTTGCGTAGTTATCCTTACTGGGTTAAAGCAGATGTAGTTGACCCTAAAATCGGAGGCGAAGTACAAAGTGTTGTTATTCCTTGGGCAAGTACCTTAGGAATACTAAATCTACCTGACTCACCCTTCACTGTGAGTCCATTAATCTCCACCACGGAGTATGCTTATATAGACATGGATATGAGAAATCTACGAACAAATTCCCCTGCATTTTTTCAGGTGTCTCCAGATAACCAAGTGCTAAGTGATCTAGCTGTCGCATTGGAGCACCGCAATGGATCAAGATTAATAATTACCGGAGATGCTGATTGGATAGCAGATGGCACAGTACGTAACGTCAGAAATAGTGCCGATAATTTTCTATTAGCTCTTAATCTCGTTGATTGGCTTGCTCAAGAAGATAATTTAGCCTCGGTGAGAACTAAAATAATATCAGAACGCAATTTAGTTTTTTCCTCTGATAGACACCGTAACATAGTCCGTTACGCAAACATTGCAGGAGTACCCATCGCTTTCGTACTGCTTGGACTTGTCAGGTTCATGCAACGGAGAAGTAAGGGATTTAGGAATCGTTGGGTTGTCGGATCAAACGGAAAAAACGGGGACCCTAAACGGCCAGGGGATTCAGCTAATGAAAAGTAGACAGGTAGGATATGTGCTTATAGCCTTGATAGTTATAGGGTTGGCTGGACTCATATACAGGATCATTCTTGGAGGGTCCGACGAATTTGTCCTTGAAGGCATGCTGCCTATCAACGAGCAGATCATTAGCCAGGTAGACATAACAACAAATGATGGCGTGAAGTCAGAATTAATAAAAGTCAATGACTCTTACTGGGAGGTATCAAACAACGAGATTTTTCCACCAAAATTACGACTCTTTTGGGAACATGTAGATTTCGTGCCAGGCGCACAACTAGTCGCCCGGAAATCCAAACACCACCAACTTTTAGGAGTAGATGAAGAAAACAGTACGAAGGTTTCCTTTTTTGTTGGGCCCTCAATGCAGGAACAAATACATATTGGTAAGTGGGTTGATGAGGTTAGGCTCTGCTATGTGCGAAAATCCGGCAGAGATGAGGTCTACTCTATTCCCTGTCCAGAAAATGGAATATTTTCGTCTGACCCTGACTCTTGGAGAAACCCGATTGTTATAGCAATACCACCCACCGATATAGAGTCCTTTGATTTTATTTATCCTGACAGTACTGAAAATTTTTCATTGGTCAGATCACCAGAAAACGATTGGATGGTACTTAACTCACAATCTGAAATCGAAGGGCCCGCCAACCTTCAAGACATATCTAATTTATTGGGTTTAATGCAGTTCATGCCCGCCACGGGGTTTGAAGATGACAGCATTGCCAAGTCATTGGATTTTGACGCTCCTGACGGATCAATCCGCGTAAACACGGTGGAGGAATCAAATTCCCCTACTACAAGATTAAAATTGATCAAAAAAGACGAACGATCTTACTATGTGAAAATTCCCAGCCAATCAACTGTTTTTCTCATCGGGTATATACCAGAAACTCCCTATCTACTGGGTGATTTCTTACTGATGAAGAAATCAGATATTTTAGTATCTGACTAAGTAACCAGTTCATTCGGACTGTCTGGCAATTCTCCTTCTCCGTGCGTGGCCTCTCATCGCGTGGGCTAAAATCAGCAATACAACCGCAGTAAATCCAACAGCAATATCCTTATCTTTGTCGAAGATATGCGTAAGGAACAAAATAGCCAAGTAACCAAAGATTATGCTAGTTAAAGAGGTTACCCAAAGTTTCTGGGCCAGGACAGTGGCTATAGCTGCAACGAACAAAGCAAAAAAACCTATTCCACCAAATAGACCGATAGCAATGCCACCAGCAATGGCCATCCCGTCCCCTCCTTTAAAGCGAGTGAATATAGAATTCCAATGTCCAAATATTGCTGCACATGCTGGAAGTAAAATTAAAGGTCCCTCCACACCCATCATGCCTGATACTATGACCGCCAAGGCTCCTTTTGTTATATCAAATACGAGAACTATTAGAGCTGACCAGCGACCCACATTCTTCATAACATTGGAAGCCCCCGCCAGCCCAGTCCCAATAGAAAATATGTCTATTCCTTTTCTTCTACTGATTCTATGGGCAAAGGGGAGGGCACCAAATATATAACTAACCAAACAGGCTAATATAAGTGTCAAAAATTCTTCCATTTATAACATTCTTATGCAATAAGTCAGAAGCTAATACTAACTTAATTCCATTAAACTAGCATTAATAGAGTGGCTTTAGATTATATTCACAAAAATTACTTAATCGATTCTTGGATGAAGGTAACTATATCTAAAGTTGATGTACCCGGACCAAATATCCCTTTAATGCCTATATCAGTAAGGAAGTTATGGTCTGACTCAGGTATTATCCCGCCTGCAACAATCAATGTATCCCCCATTTCCCTATTATTCAATTCACTAATGATCTGAGGGAAGAGTTCAATATGGGCACCCGACAATATGCTGAGGCCAATTACATCTACATCTTCTTGCATTGCTGCTTCAGCTATCATTTCCGGGGTTTGCCTGATACCGGTGTAAATCACCTCCATGCCTGCATCACGAAGCGCCCTCGCTATAATTTTGGCACCTCTGTCGTGACCATCTAACCCTGGCTTTGCAACCAGCACTCTAATAATTTTGGATGTCATATCATCTCCGAGCCGTTTTTTGATCCACTAATTCTATTAAAACGCCTCCAGTGGCCTTTGGATGTATAAATCCGATGGTTCCTGATAAACCGTCCCGTGGTTCTTTATCTATCAACCGGACTCCCGCTAGATCTAAGTCTTGGAGTCTGGATTCCAAATTATCTACCTCGAAGCAGATATGATGAACCCCTTCACCTTTTCTATTTATGAATTTAGCAACTCCGTTTTCGTTGTCGATAGGTTGAATAAACTCCAATTGAGAAGCACCGACTCTCACTAAGGCTGCTTTAACACCCTGATCCTCAATAGTTTCTATTTCCCCCGACTTAGTAACCCCGAACAAATTTTCATAAAATTCCAGGGTCTCCTCAATATTCAAAACAGCAATACACACATGATTTATGTGTCTGGCGCTACATATAGATTCGTTATTCACCTAATTATCCTTGTTTTTTCAAAATGTTTCTTGCAATCACTAACTTCTGAATTTCTGAAGTCCCTTCATATATTTCTGTGACCCTGGCATCCCTAAAATACCTTTCCACAGGTGTCGGAGCAAAATAGCCTGTACCGCCATGTATTTGAACGGCCTTGTGAGCACTCTCCATTGCAACTTTAGATCCGTACAGTTTTGACATTGCGGCTTCCGTCGCAAATGGCAGATTGGCGTCCCTTAGGGACGCAGATTTCATCACTAGTTGCCTAGCTGCCTCAATTTCGGTAGCCATCTCTGCAATCATCCATTGGATCCCTTGTAAATCTGAAAGGGTCCCGCCGAAAGCCTCTCGATGTAATGCATAATCAACCGCCGCTTCCAAAGCCGCCTGTGCTATGCCAACACATTGAGCCCCAATTGAAATTCTGCTTGAATTTAAAACTTCCATAGTTTGCCTAAACCCTTGCTCATCCTCACCCATTCTGTTTTTTGCCGGAACCAGCACGTTATCAAAGATGATCTCCCCAACAGTTGAAGCCCTGACCCCCATTTTCCCATGAAGTTGGTTTGTCACTATCCCCTTGGTATCTGATTCCACTATTAAGGCTTCAATACCCTTATGTTTTTTAGATGTGTCTGAGGTTGCCAAGGTCACAAATATAGAGGCTTCAGGAGCGTTACTAATCCAGGTCTTCACACCATTCACTACATAGTGTCCATTAGACCTTACAGCCGAAGTTTTTATAGCTGCTGCATCGCTCCCCGCCCCAGGTTCCGACAAAGCAAAAGCTCCGATTTTTTTACCTGATGCAAGATCCGGTAAATAGTTACGTTTTTGTTCCTCACTGCCAAACATGTTTATAAATTGGGTACATAAAGATAGGTGAGCTATATAAACTACCGAGGTAGCTGCGCATCCTTTCGCTATTTCTTCTGCTGCTATTGCCAATTGACGTGTCGTGCCACCACTCCCTCCGTATTCTTCTGGTATCGTTAGGCCGAATAAACCCAAATCACCCATACCAGATACGTTATCCCAGGGAAACAGTGCACTTTCATCGTATCCAGCCGCCCTCGGAGCCAATTCATTTTTAGAATAATCGGATATTGTGTTTTTTAATAAAATTTCATCATCACTCAAAAGAAGATCCGACATTTTTTAACTCCTCTCAGCTCATTAAAATGGGGTGAATTCGGTTTGTTCTCCAAAAATATCCCGGAACACATCTGATATTTCTCCAACCGTGGCATATGATTCCACACACTTTATTAAGGCTGGCATTGTATTTGATCCACCTTCAGTAACGGTCCGCAAATTCTCTAAGGATTCCTGTACTTCTTTAGCATTTCGTTCAGATTTCACTTTTGCCAATCTTGCCAGTTGGTTTTGAGTTTCGTTAGGGGATATTGTTTGTAATTGTTCAATTGGGGGAGTCGGTGACTGATATTGGTTAACCCCGACGACCACTCTCTCTAGGCTTTCCACTTCTTTTTGGTGTTGGTAAGCACTGTTGTGAATTTCTTGTATCTGAAATCCTTCCCTAAGTGCCTCTATAGCTCCTCCCATCTCATCCATCGATTCAATGTACTTAAATGCTTGAGATTCCAATTCATCAGTAAGATGCTCAACATAATAGGAGCCTGCTAGTGGGTCCACTGATTCAGACACTCCGCTTTCATGGGCCAGTATTTGTTGGGTCCTGAGAGATATTTGAACTGATTCCTCTGTAGGTAAAGCTAATGCCTCATCTTTGGAATTTACATGCAATGACTGAGTCCCTCCTAATACCGCTGCCAAAGCTTGGATTGTAGTTCTTATTACATTGTTATCGGGCTGCTGGGCAGTTAAGGTCACTCCTGCTGTTTGCGTATGGAACCGCATCATACAAGACCGGTCATTTCTGGCATTAAACCTTTCCCTCATTATTTTGGCCCACATCCTTCTGGCCGCTCGATATTTAGCGACTTCCTCAAACAAATTATTTTGGGCAACAAAGAAAAATGAAAGGCGTCCCGCAAAAGCGTCGACGTCCAAACCTGAGTCTATAGCCGCCTCAACGTAAGCGATGGCGTTTGAAAAAGTAAAGGCTAATTCCTGCACAGCGTTGGCTCCGGCCTCACTCATATGGTAACCACTAATACTTATAGTGTTCCATTTCGGAACATCTTTACTGCAAAACTGGAAAACGTCAGTTATCAGACGCATTGATGGCTCGGGTGGGTAAATATAAGTGCCCCTGGCTATATATTCCTTGAGAATATCGTTTTGTATAGTTCCGCTTAGTTCCTCTGGCATTACTCCTTGTTTCTTGGCGACCGCAATATACAGGGCCAGTAGAACAGAAGCAGTCGCATTTATAGTCATAGATGTACTAACTTTATCCAACGGAATTTTATCGAACAGAATTTCCATATCAGCCAGGCTGGATATCGGAACACCCGTCCGGCCTACCTCGCCTGTTGCCATTGGGTGATCTGAGTCATATCCGGTTTGAGTTGGTAAATCGAACGCCACACTTAAACCCGTCTGGCCTTGATCCAGTAGGTAGCGATACCTCCGATTCGACTCTTCAGGAGAAGCTAGTCCCGCGTATTGCCTCATGGTCCAGAGGCGACCTCTGTACATATTTGGTTGAACGCCGCGTGTAAAAGGGTATTCTCCCGGGTATTCATCCGTAAATTCATTGGGCCTCGGCGTGGCTCGCTCAGTATAAATAGTGTTTATCGGGATCCCTGAAGCCGTTTCAAAGGAATCCCTTCTTTCACCAAACCTCTCTTTTAAAGGGCTCAATGTAGTGTCTTCCCATTCTTCTATTGTTCTTTTTGCCATAAAACAGATTCTCCAACACAATTAGGTAACATTTCCATTGTGAGTTTATTGGGTTATAAAAAAACGTGTCAAACCAACCAGTACGGTGTAATGTTGTAACCGCTTTAAGTTTTAATTGACACTGAGTTTATATCAAACCTAGAATCTGGCAAAAGAGAAACTTTAAAAAAGGACTATCAAACACGTGGAAGATAGACTCGTTTCTGGCAGTACTCACGAAGAGGATCATAAACTTGATACAAATTTACGTCCCAAGAATTTATCTTCTTATGTGGGTCAGGACGGTATAAAAAACACACTTTCGATATCTATAACGGCAGCCAAACAAAGAGGTGAACCGTTAGACCATCTTCTCCTTTATGGCCCTCCTGGACTCGGGAAAACGACTTTATCAAATATCGTAGCTACGGAGATGGAAGTTAGAATAAAGACCACATCCGGGCCAGCCATAGAAAGAGCTGGGGACATGGTAGCGATATTAAGTCAGCTTAAGCAAGATGATGTCCTTTTTATAGATGAAATACATCGTTTGAGTCGAGTAGTAGAGGAAGTTTTGTATCCAGCCATGGAAGATTTTTTTGTGACCTGGGTTATAGACAAGGGTCTCAAGGCGAGAAGTATGAATCTCTCTCTAAAGCCTTTTACTCTAATTGGTGCAACTACCCGTTACGGAATGCTTAGTTCACCACTTAGAGATAGGTTCGGTTCCATTCATAGGCTGGATTTTTATACAGTACAGGACATGGAACAGATTCTTCTTCGATCAGCAAGGATTCTTGACGTAGCCTACAGCGTAGACGGCCTTCATGAGATTGCGAAACGGGCGCGAGGAACCCCAAGGGTCGCAAACAGGTTATTAAGACGGGTGAGAGATTATGCACAAGTAGTGGCTGACAACATAATAACTCAAGATGTCGCACTCAAAGCTTTAACTGATTTAAAAATAGATGAGCTGGGCCTCGATGGGGTGGATGTAAACGTAGTTAAATGCATTATTGAAAAATTTGACGGTGGGCCAGTTGGCTTAAACACAATAGCTGCCTCAATTAATGAAGAGTCAGAAACTATTGAGGATGTGTACGAACCATATTTGATCCAAATGGGCTTTCTAGATCGTACACAAAGTGGACGGGTGGCCACTAGAAGGGCCTATGAGCATTTAGGGTATGAATTCAATCGGGCATCCTCCAGTCGGCTTCAACCCCGCATGGAACTTTGATTTACTGGGCATCTGACTGATTTTTCCCAGAGTCTCTTTTAGTTTTCCATTTAGCAAGGATCACCACAAAAAGAACGGAAACCACGACACCAACGCCCGCTAACAAGGTGAGTGTTTCAAATTGTTCTTCCACGAAATTCTGGACATCTTCACCGAAGAAAAATATCACAACCCCAAGGCTAAGAAACCTCATTCCCCGCCCAATAATAGATGCGATGAGAAACCGTTTCATATCTAATTTCAACACACCGGCCAAAATAGTGAACACTTTATAAGGTATAGGGGTAACAGCGGCTACCAACACAGCCCAAATACCATATTTATCAAACAGGGTTTCTCCTGATTGAATCCTACTTTCAGAGACAAATTTACCAAGTAGTGGTCTCCCAAATTGAGATCCAAGCCTGTGCCCCAGTACAGCTCCCAACACAGAGGCCAAGGTGCACAGAGCACCAAACCATATGGCAGAGCTGGGGTTGATTATGGCCATAGGAATCAGTAATGGATCAGGAGGAATAGGAGAAATAGTCGATTCTAAAAAGGCTGTCACAAACAGTATTAGAATTGCCCAATCTGTTTCGGCAAATTCTCTGATCCAATTCGACAACTCATGAAGAACTTCAAACATACTTGTTTATGTAATTCCCGCTCTAGCTAAAACTTCTTTGATGTTTACCACATCTGCCTGCCGGACACCTCGATCAATTTCATCCACTACAGAGGTGATAGCAGTGTTAACAGGGGTGGGTACCCCGGCCAAAGCACCTTGTTCTGAAATATATCCATTCATTAAGGTAACTTCAGTCTTCCGGCCTTTGGTTACATCTTGTGACATAGAAGATTTCCAATCGCTTGCTCCAGGGTTTGGCAGAAACTTTTCATCTAGCTCTTCATAAATATCTCCTTCATTCGCACGTGACCAAACATCTGCAGTAATACCTTTTATTGGTTCAACATCAAAGTTTTGTGCTAGGGCTACTTGGCAAGATTCCTTTGAAATTTCGATTTGTAATCTTCTCGCCTCGGGAAGCTCTGCTGCACCGTTTGAGCCAAGTCCAGTCATAGCCGTTATAGGATTTGAGGAGGCATTTGTAGTAAGCTTTGACCATCTCTCACCCCATATGTTTGAGGTAGCCCTTGAGCCATCAATACAAGACAAAAGTTTCGCAATCTCCTCTGCCCTCGGAGTAATCCTGCCATGTAGTTCCCCAACCCTGAACACATCATGCCCGCGGTCTCTACCTGGCTTCCCGCCACGATTTACATGGCCTGGTTCCCAAAGCCCCACTGTTATTCCCGACATAACGCAACCAATTTCCCTTTCAAAACCTACTATTGAAGCAAGGGTTAAATCATTCATGCAGTTCTGGTTACTCACAAGCACACCATTGCTGGCCAACAGGTTTTTCGCAAAATGAGCCGCCCATACAGTGTCATATGACTTCATAGCAAAAAATATGATGTCGTATTTATCTTTGAGTTGGGAAGCATCAAATAAATGGTGGGCCCGTACGGGAACATTAAACGGCCCTTGAGACCCTGAGACATCAATCCCGTCGGAATTCATTTTATCCACATGTTCTCCCCACATATCTATGAGAACGAGATCATGTCCTTCTCTCGTCAGAAAGGCTCCAATATAACTCCCGGCCGCGCCTGCCCCGATCACTGCCATTTTTTGACCCATATATTTACCTCACCATTTCATTCAGATATTTCCAATTCTATTTCATGGTCTTGGTGACCGTCCGACACTACTGCCTTGTAAGTCGTATGTTCTATATTAATTCCTATTGCTGGCTGGTTGTCGTCATCAACTATGTCGACGGACAAGCCATCAACTTTAATGTTTAAGGGAACTCTCCCATGTAATGTTAATGAAGAGAGTAATCTCTCTTCATCTTTTAGTAAATTAACGGCTTTTTCCTGGTTAACCAATTCAAAATTAACATTCCCGCCTGGTATTAATTGAGCTAATTTACTCCTATCAGCAGATATAACAGTGGCTATCTTAGTGTACCCACCAGTAGTTCCCCTGTCAGAAAGTAAAATAATGGGCTTCCCGTCACCTGGAACTTGGATAACTCCAAATGCAGTGCCATCAGATATGACATCAGGACCATCCAGATGTTCCAACACAGGTCCATCCAGTCTACAGCCCATACGATCTGAATTGGGAGTAACTTGATAGGAGTTGGAAATCAAAGTTTGAATTGCTGCCGGAGCAAACATACCATCTTGTGGACCTAGTATGATTCTTAGAGTTTCATCATCTCCAAAGTAAGGTGGGTTTTCAAAAACCAATCCTCCTGCAAATTTTTTTTCAGCCACACCAATATGAAGGACATCCCCATCCTTTAATGCTCTGCCTTCGTAACCCCCAAATCCCCCCGGCAGGTAGGTCGAGTAACTACCCATCACGGATCGAGGTTTATCTCCTGAAAATCCACCTGAAATCGCTATATAAGATCGTATTCCGTTGCCTGTTGGTCCAGAAAAAGAAAGTATCGACCCTGCACCGACTTGTAAGGTTTCCCACAAATTCACGTTAGCACCATCTATAGTCGGAGAAAGATCTCCCCCCGTTATGGCGATGAAAGAATCATCTGAAAATTTAACCTTTGGGCCGAATAAAACCGCCTCCATCACTGGGGCGTTTTCATCGTTGCCGGCCAGTAAGTTGGCACAGCGAAATGAAAATGCGTCCAGAGCACCGGTTTCAGGAACACCTAATTCTTGGTAGCCTGTTCGGCCGGAGTCTTGAATAGTAGTTAAGGTACCGGCTTTTAAAATCTCTATCACTTAACTTCAACCTCATAGCTACCATTCGCAGACATTTCAAATATTTCTTCAAATTCAGACTCAGAACTGATGGGTACAAAACGTATGTAATCCCCAGGGTTAACTATGGATGGATGAGATCTATCCGGATCAAACATCGTAACTGGGGTCTGACCTATCAGTCTCCACCCCCCAGGACTGGAAACTGGATATACACCGGTTTGTGAATCCGCAATGGCCACAGAACCTTTAGGAACACTTATTCTGGGAGTTTCTAGTCTTGGGCAATGAATTCTCGAGTCTAACCCTCCTAAGTAGGGGAATCCAGGGCTAAATCCCAAGGCATAGACTAGGTATTCGGTTTCGGAATGGATGTCAATGATCTCTTCCACTGACAAATTTGTGAATTCAGAAACAGACTCAAGATCAAGACCATAATCTGATCCGTATAGGGTAGGAATCAAAACAGTTTTGGTGTTTGTCTCTCCTGAAACTTCCTTGCAGTCCCAAAGATTAGCTACACATGCAATCAGACCGTCGGACGAAAATATAAACGGGTCGAAATGGATTACAAATGAACTATATGTCGGCACAATTTCTCTTATACCAGGCCAATCTTGTTCTTTAATGATAGAAATCATATTGTGAACTTTTTCGTTGACTTCAACCGAGATACTGTTGCCTGCTACCACCATTAAAGCCGAATCACCCATGGGGGCAAAAACAGGGGAGGTATTCACCTTTATTTCATCCATGCGTTTCCTTCAAACAATATTTGATAGAGGGGTAATTTCGACCCCACTCGCCATGAATTGTTTCTTAAGTGTTTGCGCCATATCGACTGCCCCTGGGGTATCGCCATGCAGGCATATTGAATCAGCCTGAACTTCAACTATATCTCCTTCCACAGACACAATTTTGCCTTCGGTCACCATTTGTAGGCTTCTTTCAACCACCTCATTAAGATCATGAATAACAGATCCTTCTTGAGATCTAGAAACCAAAGTGCCATCGCTGTGCACTGCTCTATCAGCAAAGACTTCCCTAGCAACCCGCATTCCAATATTTTTTGCAACTTCTATCCAGGCTGATCCTGCCAAGGCTAGCAAAATAATTTCAGAATCCACCTCCAGTACTGCCTCACATATTGATTTACCTAAATCAGGATCACCAACGGCCTGGTTGTACATAGCTCCATGAGGTTTTACATGCTGCAAATTCCGACCCGATGTGAACGCTTTTAAAGCCCCCGCTTGATAGACCACATCATTGCGCACTTCTTCAGGAGTGGCATTCATATTTCTTCTACCGAACCCATTCAGATCAGGGTAACTGGGATGCGCCCCTATACCTACTCCATGAGATTCTGCCAATTCGACGGTTTTCCGCATCCACATTGGATCCCCTGCATGAAATCCACAGGCGATATTGGCCGAAGATATGTGTTTTATCACTTCTTCATCAAATCCCATTTTATACATGCCAAAACTCTCACCCATGTCACAATTAAAATCTATTTTTAAAGCCATTTTAAGTTCCCCTCTTCAGTAAAAAGTACAACATTTTTTCACATTCACAAAGTTAAGGTTTAACGACACTCCCATCCGCCCTACGAACTGTATCCCAAGCACCGCCATAAGCTCTATCCTTGAAAGGGAATTTTGCCGCAAGCCCCTCATTAATATCAATACCTAGACCAGGAGATTCGTTAGGCCACATATATCCGTCTTTCACTTCTGGACATCCGGGAAACACCTCCTTGGTGTTGTCTCCAAATATTGCGTATTCCTGAATCCCGAAGTTAATAGTGTTTAGATCCAGCATAAGATTAGCGGCATGGCCCACGGGAGAGGTATCACCTGGACCATGCCAAGCCGTACGGACATTAAAAGCTTCGCACAAAGCCGCTAATTTCCTTGCAGGGGTAATCCCGCCGATCTGCGATATGTGGATCCGCAAAAAATCGATGAGCCGGTCTTTCACCATAGGAATAACTTCATGAGGATTGTTGTAAAGTTCTCCCATTGCTATTGGAGTGCTGGTTTGCTGCCTCACCATTCTAAAGTAATCATTATCTTCAGGTGAAAACAAATCTTCCAGGAAATAAAGTTTGTACTGTTCAACTTCCTTAGCAAAACCTACCCCTTGGATTGGCGGGATACGTTCGTGAACATCGTGAAGTATTTCAATATCCCAACCTATATTGGTTCGAATATGGTCAAAGAGGCCCAAGGCTGACTTCATATAGGGACCGGGTTCGAATATTCCCCCTGGGTGGGCATGAAGTTTACCGGGTATTTGTTCAAACACTCGGTCAGTTCCTAATCTTGGGCCGTATCTTTTTGAAGTCACTTTACCAGAGGAGCCTTTGTTCCCATAAGTAACATATCCAGGGGTAATGACCTGGACACGAATGTGATGAAATCCCTCGTCCATAAACATACGCACATCATCTTCAACTTCTTGATATTCACTACCATTTGCATGGACATAAACTGCAGCTGAGCTCCTAGCTTTACCTCCCAACAAATCATAAACAGGCATTCCAGCTAATTTACCTTTGATATCCCATAACGCCTGGTCTACCCCGCTCAAAGCGTTATTTAACACTGGCCCGTTTCGCCAGTAGGATGAAACGTAAGAAGATTGCCATATGTCTTCTATATCTGCTGGATCTTTACCTATTAAAAATGGTTTTAAGTAATCCTCAACAGCTGCAAGCACCGCGGTAGGCCTTTGAGTAAAAGTAGCGCATCCGACCCCGTATATTTCTGGTTCATTTGTCTCAATTTTTACTATCACTAGGCGAATATCGTCGGGCTCAGTAAATATGGTGCGAACGTCCCTAATTCTCAAGTTACTCATAGCATCCCTGTGACACGGTTATTATAGTTTTGGAAATTTCAGATAAAGCAGTTTTGGAGCGGCAGAAGGGATTCGAACCCTCGACCCTTTGCTTGGGAAGCAAATGCTCTACCTCTGAGCTACTGCCGCGCGAAAGGCTCATTATAGGATACATTTAGCTACGAAATCCAGTAATTCCGTCTGGGGATCGAATGTCCCAATGGAAATGAAAAATCGATATCATAAAATTATCGTCAAAATTTATATTCTGTTAAACCAGAGGTATTTCTCTCTGATTGGAAGCCACGTCATTTGTTCAATCGGTTAGAATTACATGGAATCAAAAGTCATCAAATAGTTTAGATCGGAGAATAACTATGGCACTAAAGCCTTTAATACTTGAAATGGGTACAGGAATAGATTTGCATGGTCAAAACGCCACCGAGGCGGCTAGACGCGCTGTCTGGAATGCCGTGCATCAAAGCAGCATCATGGGGTTAGGTTTGTTCGGTCCTGACACTTCAAAAAACATGATAGTTGAAGTTACGATTGCTATAAGCCGCCCAGATGAAGTAGATGAAGATGTAGTCTTAGCAGTCTTACCTCATGGAACAGGAAAGCTGAAGGTTATACAGGGTGGTATGGAAATCGAAGGAAGGGAAGGGTCTGGGGATTTTACGTTGATAGCTAATGCTGCCGTAATTGCTAAAATCGATGTTTAATGTAAGTTACTTGTTGTAGGAGTTTATTTAAAACATGACATCAAAATACGATACTGAATGCCAGGTTGTTAAAAAAGGTAATCTGGAAGTTGAAATATCATCCGGCCAAATGACTAGACTTGCAGGGGTATCGCAGGGACTCGTAGGAGCTGAAGGAATACACCTCGCAGTGGCCACGGTACCGCCGGGATGTGCCTCTAGTCCTCATCACCATGTGAACTGCGAGTCAGCGATATATGTTTCTAAGGGAAAAGGTAGATTTCTGACTGGGCCCACCTTGGGGACAACCTTGGATATTGAAGCTGGTGATTTTCTATATGTGCCGCAAAATTCTATCCACCAACCTATCAACGATAGTTTGACAGAACCTCTGGAATTGATCGTGGCGAGAAACACTCCAGTGGAGATAGTAGAGGAATACATCCCCTAAATGTACTGTCTAAAGAAATCTAACCAGCTTGAAGTTCACCGCGGACTTGATTTGCCATTTGCTCAAGATGTTCTAATTGCTTCTGTTTATCCTCTGGCCAAACAGAAGCCTCTGACTTAACCATTAAAATCACATCATCGACCGCAGAAAGTAGTTGTATAGTGGCCAATTTGGTTTGATCAGAATTTACTACCTCAGCAGGTTTGCTATCACAATCAGTACACAATGGGTACTTAGTAAATTTACCCCTTTTACATATTGGACATTCATCGATATCACCTGTTTGAACCCATTCAAAATGATCCCCACAAAATGTGTGAACGGGGGATATGTTTTCAAAACAATCCCAAAATTTGCACCGATTATTCAAAAGAGACCCTTAACCTTCTACAGACAGATATAATTGGAATGTATAATACCAAGCTGAAGCTGAATTTAGCTATTGAGTCTTAATGATGTCAAAGATACATTTTCATGGCTAATTATCAGAGAAATGGGCCTGTAGCTCAGCCCGGTTAGAGCGCAGTCCTGATAAGACTGAGGTCCCTGGTTCGAGTCCAGGCAGGCCCACCATTTCGTCTGATCACGATACTAGTTTTCTCAATAAGAAGGTAGAAAAATGGCTCGAGTTCCCTACATTAAAAGAGATGATTTACCAGAATCCCAGCAAAATATTTATGACAACATAGCGAAAACAAGAGGGCATGTGGCAAACGTGTTTTCTGCCCTCTTGAACAATCCTGAAGCCACCAAAGCCGTAACCACAGTCGGAGAATACATTCGATATAACTCCAACCTTGACCCTATTATCAGAGAAACTGCCATACTCACGACTGCCAAAGAGATGAACAACGGATACGAATGGGCGCAACACGAACCGATAGCAAGGGAAGTTGGTGTAAGAGGTGAAGTAATTGATTCGATTCTATCTGGCAAGGGCCCTATGGGATTGCCAGCAAAAGAAGGGATATTTATTCAGTCAGCCAAAGAATTAGTTAAAACCGGCACTGTAACTTCGCGCACATACCAAGCGCTTGAGCACCTGCTCGGGCCTCAAGTGACAATAGATTTTCTAGTCACAGTTGGGTATTACTCGATGCTTTCACGCCTCATTCATTCATTGGACGTAGATTTCGACGAAGGTCTTACTTTGAATGATCGATTTGAGACAGACTAATTTCTATTAGTTTTGGGTGACTTAAACAGCCCATAACTCAATCAACTCCACTGTGTTTGGGGTTTCATATATCATTTATTAATGAAAATAACATCTGTCGAAATATCTGTATTTGAGCTTCCCATGTACCCTATCGTCACACAAGTTGTGCCTGTGGGAAATCCCTCAGAACTCAGGTGGCAACAAGCCTTTCCTAAAGGTGGTCCGGTTCCGGTGCAGGTTATGCAAGTCATGACTGACGAAGGTATCCATGGAATTTGTACTGTAGGGGATTGGCGATATACCGAACTTACCTGGAGACAGATAGCCCAACTGAAGGAACTCGTAATAGGGGAAGACCCCCTAGAACGAGAGCTATTACTTTCCAAACTGAAAGCTGTAAGTCGCTTCTTTGAACCCGGTTGGTATGGCGGTTTCGACAATTGCCTTTGGGACATAGAAGGAAAGGTCAAAAATTTACCGGTGTCTGAATTACTTGGCGGAGCAAAGAAAAAAATACAAGCCTATTACAACACTGCCGGAGTCACCCCAGAAGAATTGATATTGGATGGAGAAACAGGAATCGAAGCCGGATTTACCGTGCTAAAAGACCATCTCCCATTCGGTGCCCGGGAAAATATAGAAACGTTCCGAGAATTTAGAAAAGTATTTGGCGACAGTATCGGTTTGATGCATGACGCCGCCTTGGTGGATTACACCTTTGATGAGGCGGTGCAGGTAGGCAAAGAATTAGAAGACTTAAATTTCATATGGTTAGAAGAACCTTTGCCAGACCGACACCACCAAGATTATGTAGATCTATGTGAGCAACTAAAGATACCGATTGCTGGTGCCGAGACTCTTATGAATGAACCAGAAATTAGCAAGTTGTGGCTAAAATCAGGTGCAATAGACATTCTGAGAGTGAATGGGAGGCATGGAACGACTCCAATTTTAAACGCATCTCAATTCGCGGCCAAATTGAATACAACTGTTGAACCAAATGCCTATGGGCCGCTCTTTGGAATAGTCCATGCCCATATTAATTGCGGCATTTCAAATATCGATTGGTTCGAGAATGCTCCTCCATCCAAAGGAGCTGAAATGGGAGAGGAAATCGGTTTACTCAACCCTATCAGACCTGTCTCAGGGTGGGTAACACCACCATCAGGCCCTGGTTGGGGTTCCGAATGGGATTGGGATCAATTCCAAAAGAAGAGAGTAGCTATCCTGTAGGCAGCCTTTGTCCTAAAAAAAATCAGTGTATGGTTCAGAATCTACTGGAGTGTAATCAGAAGGCGGAAATTCCTTCAAAGCCCCTTCATCTATATCCGTACCCCAGCCTGGACCAACAGGAGGGGTAGCAAACCCGTCATGAATTGGAATCTGATTTGTTAAG
>CEWR01030745.1_pt1 | contig 17040 bp, 7 predicted proteins | sample 356321 | NCBI WGS metagenome assembly CEWR01 (sample SAMEA2621551, study PRJEB7988) | marine metagenome | biome: marine biome (ENVO:00000447); feature: mesopelagic zone (ENVO:00000213); material: "saline water (ENVO:00002010), including plankton (ENVO:xxxxxxxx)" | depth 790 m
ACAATACTCTTCTTCTTCTAGTTCTGATATTTCGTTAAATGCTTTAAATATTCCTGAAGGTTCAGTTTCTGTAACTGCAGGAGGGGCGGCATTAACGGAAAATGTAGATTATACGGTAGATTATAATTTAGGAAGAGTTAGAATTATAAATGATGGGATATTGCAATCTGGAACACCAATAAAAATATCATTAGAGAGTCAGTCTTTATTTAATATTCAGACGAAAACTTTAATGGGAACAAGATTAGATTATAAATTTAATGAGAATTTTAGTCTAGGTGGAACTGCCATAAAACTATCGGAAAGACCTTTAACCAATAAAATTAATATTGGTGATGAACCAATAAATAACACTATAGTTGGGTTTGATTTAACGTATACTCACGAAGTTCCTTTTTTAACAAGATGGGCGGATAAATTACCTATTTATAGTACAAAAGAAAAGTCAACAATAACCGTTGAGGGTGAGTTTGCCAAGTTGTTGCCAGGGAACCCTGGGGCAATTGGTTCAGATGGAACGGCATATTTGGATGATTTTGAGGGAAGTCAGTCCTCTATTGATATGAGAACGATTTCTCAATGGAAATTAGCCAGTACACCACAAGGTCAACCTTCGCTTTTTCCTGAAGGTGTTGGTGCTCTTTCTTATACTTTACAATATGGACAAAATCGAGCAAAACTGGCGTGGTATAATATTGATCCACTGTTTTGGAGAAATGATTCTAGAACTCCAACACATATTTCTGATGACCCAATAACTCAATCAAACCATTATTCTAGAGAGGTTTTGCAAACAGAAGTTTTCCCTTTTAAATCTGCGCAAAATGGAACAACTCAAAATATTTCCGTATTTGATTTAGCGTATTACCCAACAGAAAGAGGTCCGTATAATTTTGATGATGGATTGGGGGTTGGAGCTGGAACAACAAATAATGGAGCGACCTTAAATAACCCATCTACACGTTGGGCAGGGATCATGAGAAAAGTAGAAACAACCGATTTTGAATCTTCAAATGTTGAATTTATTCAGTTTTGGATGATGGATCCTTTTGATGATGTAGATGGAGATCCAAACCATTCTGGAGGTAAATTGTATTTTAACTTAGGAGATATATCAGAGGATATATTAAAAGATGATAGAAAATCTGTTGAAAATGCCATGCCTTTAACAGCTATTGATGCTTCAAATGAAAATCTTATTGATACTACGGTTTGGGGAAGAGTTCCTAATGTTCAAGCTCTAGTAAATGCTTTTGATAATAATGAAGCGACTAGACCATTTCAGGATATTGGATTAGACGGTTTAAATGATGCTGACGAATCATTTTTCTTTCCAGATTTTTCAGCTTACACTGATGCTAATGGGAACTCAGATCCCTCTGCAGATAACCATCACCATTATAGAGGTACTGATTATGATGCTCAAACACTAAGTATTTTAGATCGTTATAAGGATCATAATGGAGTTGATGGAAATTCAAATACTCCTGCTCAAGATCCTAATTCTGACTACACTTCTGCTGCAACTACAAGGCCTGATATAGAGGATATTAATGGGAATAATAATTTAGATTTCAGAGAGAATTATTTTCAATATTCGATAAACATGAATCCATCAGAAGTAAATGTTTCAAACGTAGGTAATAATTACATTACAAATGTTTTAGAAACAAGTGTAAAAACTGCTGATGGAACTACAAAAACAGTTAATTGGTATCAATTTAAAATTCCTATTCGAGAACCTGAAAATATTATTGGAAATATTCAGGATTTTAAATCTATTCGATTTATGAGAATGTTAGTGAAAGGTTTTGATAAGGAGGTAGTGCTGCGTTTTGCTAAATTAGAATTAGTACGTGGAGAGTGGCGAAAGTATAGTGGAAGCTTATTAAGTCCTGGTGATTTTATAGGGAGTGATGATGATGAAACTACTTTTGATGTTGCGGCAGTAAATGTTGAAGAAAATAGTTCAAAAACCCCAGTAAACTATATTATTCCTCCAGGTATTGATAGAGAACTTAACCCTAACCCCTCTACGGGAGGTAATGTTCAGCAATTAAATGAACAATCATTAGTATTAGATGTTTGTAGGTTGAAAGATGGAGATGCAAGAGGTACATATAAAATAATGGATATTGATATTAGACGTTATAAACGTTTAAAAATGTTTATTCATGCTGAAGAGAGTGATCCAACTACGCCATTAGAAAATAACGATTTATCAGTTTTTATTAGGATGGGCTCTGATTTTGATAACAATTATTATGAATATGAAGTGCCATTAACTGTTACTCCCGAAGGATCATATAGCACTGATAATAACGCCAATGAAAGTGATCGTTATGTAGTTTGGCCAGAGGCAAATGATATTGATTTACAGTTTTCTAAATTTACTGATTTGAAGGTTTTAAGGAATAGTTTAACTTCTGATGCTACAAGTGGTGTTCAGTTAATAAAGCCTTACGAGAAGAAGGATGGTGGAAATACGATGAGAATAAAAGGGAATCCAAACTTTGGAGATGTCAGAGTTTTCATGATTGGAATACGAAACCCTAAGCAAAGTCCAATAAATCCAGGAGACGATGGGCAGGAAAAGTGTGCTGAAGTTTGGGTGAATGAATTGCGAATGTCCGAATTTGATAATGAGGGTGGATGGGCAACTGTAGGTAGAGTTACAGCACAAATAGCTGATTTAGGTAATGTGACTATAGCTGGAGATTATAGTACTCCAGGATTTGGAAGTGTTGAACAAAAATTGAATGAAAGACAACAGGAAACAAAAAAGAGCTATGATATTTCTACAAGTGTTGAATTAGGGAAGTTTATTCCAGAAAAGATTGGAATAAGTATTCCTGTATATTACAATATCTCTCAAGGGGTTGTTACTCCAAGATATAATCCGTTAGATCCAGATTTGGAGTTGAAAGAGTTACTCCAAAATGAAGTGTTATCTCAAAGTGCAAGAGATTCTATAGGAGAGCGAACTCAAGAGGTTACAAATAGAAAAAGTATAACGTTTACAAATGTTCGGAAATTGAAGCCGAAAGATCAGAAGAAATCACATTTTTATGATATTTCAAACTTCTCTTTTAATTATGGTTATTCCGAAACAAAATATAGAGATATAAATACTGAGTTTGATAACAAGAAAACTTATAGAGGTGGTTTTGGATATTCGTTTGGGTTAAAGCCAAAAAACTACAAGCCCTTTTCTGAAGCTAAGTTTGCAAAGAAAAAAGGATTTAAATTGATTAAAGACTTTAACTTTTATTTAGCACCAAAACAATTGTCATTTCAAACAGATATGGATAGAATGTATTCTGAAAGAAGAGCAAGAAATAATACAGGGTTCTATTTTGAATTACCAACATATTTTCAGAAACATTTTTATTGGAATAGAGTTTATGGTTTGAAATATGATATAACGAAATCGTTAAAATTTGATTTTAATGCCACCAATAATGCTACAATTGAAGAGCCTTTGACTTTTAATGGGGTTGATACAAGGGGTAGGGTTGATAATGCTTATGAAGATGAATACAACTCATGGCGAGATACTATTGGAGCTAATATTATGGATTTTGGAACCAATACCCATTATCATCATAATTTTAATTTTAACTATAAGGTACCAATTAATAAAATTCCAGGCTTTAATTTTATAACCTTAACTACAAAATATTCTGGAGATTATGATTGGCAGCGTTCCCCTATAGGATCTGATAGTTTAGGGCATACAATACAAAATTCAAATACAGTTTCTGCAAACTCTCAGTTTAATATGACTAAGCTTCACAACTCAATTGGATTCCTTAAGAAGGTGAATAAGAGAGCCAAGGAAAGACAAAAAAGAAGAGCTCTAAATGCACAAAAACCTGATAGAAACAAGACTAAAGCACAAAATGCTCTTATAAGAGGTTGGAAGAATGGTTCTGCTCCAGCAGAAATTAAGTTTGATTTGAAAAAATTTAAAGATTCAGATACAACTAAGGTTGAATTATGGAGAAAAATATTGCCATTAAAACCAATGGATCAATTTTGGTTAACCCTAATGAGTTTGAAGAATATTAATGGAACATATACAAAAAATAGAGGTACGTTATTGCCAGGATATAATCAAGAGACACAATTGTTAGGAGCTAACCCTGATTTTAAAGCTCCTGGATTTAATTTTATATCAGGAATTCAAGAAGATGAATTTGCATTAAGAGCTGCGAACGAAGGGTGGTTGATTAATAACGATTCTACAGGATTGTTATATAATTATGCAACAACCTTTTCGGAAACTTACAATATAAGAGCTACAATTAGGCCTTTTAAGACTTTAAGAATTCAATTAACAGCTAACAGAACATATTCGAGTAATTTGGCTCAACAGTTTTTTGCAGTAGATGAAAATTATATTGATACAATTTCTAATGGAACTGCTTATGATGTAGATGATAAAGCTGGGTTTGATTATTTTTTAGTTGATCCAGTCGAAACAGGTAATTTTAGTATGTCATTTTTATCATTTGGAACTTCATTTCTTGGGGATGATGATTTGGATAAATCATCCGAAGTATTCAGGAATTTCTTAGATGAAAGAAAGAAAGTTTCTCAAAGATTAGGAGATGAAAACGGTAATTCAATTGTCTCTAATGGAGCTTATGCTGACGGTTACAGTGGTACTTCTCAAGAGGTATTAATTCCTACATTTATTGCAGCTTATTCTGGTAAAAGTGGAGATAAAGTTTCTATAAAATCATTTACAAAATACATTCCATTGCCCAATTGGAGAATTACGTATGACGGTTTAAGTAAAATTGCACTTATAAATAGATTGTTTAAGAAGTTTACATTAAGTCATTCTTATAAGTCAACATTGAATTATGGATCATTTACTTCGAATTTATTATATAATGTAAATGAAAATAACGGAGACCCTGAGGCAAGAGATATTAACGGAGATTTTATTCCCGACCTCCAAATCGCAACAGTGTCTATTTCTGAGCGGTATTCACCACTTTTGGGAGTAGATATGACTTTAAATAATAACATGCTTTTAAAAGTTGAATATAAAAGAGATAGAAGTGCTTCTATGAGTATGGCAAATAGCCAGATAACAGAAGTAAAAGGTAGCGAATGGTCTGTTGGTACTGGATATAAATTTAGGAATGTAAGGCTATTTAAAAAAACTGCAAACCTTGATACTAGAATAGATGTTGGTATAAGGAATAATAACACTATAATTCGTAAAATTGTTGAAGAAGTTAATCAATTAACTGCTGGGCAAAGGGTTTTATCTGTAAAGCTTACAGGAGATTACCGCGTAAGTGCAAAGTTGAATATTAGAGCATTTTATGATTATGTTTCTACTAAGCCATTTATTTCTACAAACTTTCCTACATCTAATACAAATGCCGGTATAAGTTTAAGATTTACATTAACTCAATAGTCTATTTGGAAATAGCAATTGAGAGTTATAAATTAGCAAGATAAAATAAGTATAAAATTTAAAAATAAAAGATATGAATGTTCCAGCAGAATTAAAATACACCAAAGATCATGAATGGATTAGAGTTGAAGGTGACAATGTTACTATTGGTATTACAGAGTTTGCTCAAGGAGAGTTAGGTGATATTGTTTACGTTGAGGTTGAAACTGAAGGGGAAACGTTGAATAAAGACGAAGTTTTTGGAACAGTTGAAGCTGTTAAAACAGTTTCGGACTTGTTTATGCCAGTTTCTGGAGAGGTTACTGCTTTTAATGAAGCTATTGAATCTACTCCTGAATCTGTAAATAATGATCCTTATGGAGACGGTTGGATGATTAAGGTTGCAGTTTCTGATGCAAGTGAATTAGATACGTTATTAACCGCTGATCAATACAAAGAATTAATTGGATAAACTATTCCAGTTTTCTGAATTAATAAAAATCCGCCTTGGCGGATTTTTATATAAATGAGATTAATGACTCTTTGGATAAGATATAAACTTTTTCTTCCTGCAATAGCATGGTTAGTAGTCATTGCAGTATTAAGTGGTTTTCCAGGAAAACAGGGGCCTAAAATTTCTGCTTGGCAACTAGATAAGTTTGTGCATACATTTATGTATTTAATACTATCTCTTAGTTTATGTTTTCCTTTTATTAAACAATTTATAGACAAGAATAATCGTTTAATTTTGATGCTTAAAATTGTTTTTTTTGGGATTATGTATGGTGGTTTTATGGAAATATTACAGGAAAACATCTTTATTAACAGAAGTGGTAATTGGTATGATTTTTTTGCAAATGCATTAGGAACTATTGTTGGAGTGTTTATTCTTCCGATAATACTTAATTATTTACCGATAAATAGATTGAAGAGAATATTATAAATAACAACTGAAATTTTATTAATTTTATAACCAAGAAAATTAAAGTTATGGAACCAAAAAAGAACCCAAAAGCGGATTTAGAAAAGTTAAGAGGAACATTTACTCTTGCAGGACTGGTATTATCATTGTTTATTGTTTACTCTATGGTAAACTGGAAATTTTATGATGTACAAGCTTCTGAATTAGGACAACTCGTTGTTGAAGAAGAGGAAGAAGATATTATTCCTATTACAGAACAAAATAAACCACCACCACCACCACCACCACCACCAGCTGCCCCAGAAATTATTGAAATTGTTGAGGATGAGGTTGAGGTTGAAGATATTGAAATTGATACGGAGATTGATGTTGATGAGGTTGTAGAAGAGTTTGAACAAGAAGAGGAAATTGTAGAAGAGGAAGTTTTTACAATTGTTGAAAGTATGCCAGAATTTCCTGGTGGACAAAAGGAAATGTTCAAATATTTAGGGAAGAATATTAAATTCCCTCCAGCAGCAAAAGCTAATGGAATTCAAGGTAAAGTATATGTAAATTTCACTATAGGTAAAAATGGTGAAATTAGAGATATTAAAATATTAAGAGGGGTTCATGATTTATTAGATAAAGAGGCTGTTAGAGTTGTTAAAGCTATGCCTAAGTGGAAAGCAGGAAAACAAAGAGGGAAAACAGTAAGTGTTTCTTATAATTTGCCAATTAATTTTAAATTACAATAAAATTATCCTCATATTTGAAAATTGAACCCTGAAGAAATTCGGGGTTTTTTTTTGAGTTTTTTTTATGCAATTTTAATGAATGAAGCATCTATACATAAATGAACCTCTTTTGTTGGAGTATTCTTTATATAAACTAAGAGTTAGATTATGAGATTCAAGTACACATATTTTATTGTATCAATTTTATTTATAGGGAGTCTCTTTTATGGTTGTTCTTCTATAAATGTTGTAGATAAGGAAAGTAAGGGTAGAAAACCATTATTGATTTATGCCAAAGGAGATGTCTATAAAACGGATTGGAAAAAGGTTGATTCTTTAGAGCAGAATGGACTTACAAAATCTGCATTAGCGGAAGTTAAAACCATTCTTAATAAAGCAGAAGATGAAGAGAATCATGAGCAATTAATAAAAGCTCTTATTATAAAAGCTAAATTACAATCTTATATAGAGGAAGATGTATTTGTAAAAACTATTAAAGAATTAACTTTAGAAGCAACAAAATCATCTTATCCAGCTGATCCATTAATACACTCAATTATTGCAGAAATGTACTGGCAATATTACCAACGTAATAGATGGAAATTTCAGAATAGAACAACTACAGTTGATTTTAAAAATGATGATATTTTAACTTGGAGTTTGAATAAAATTATTGAAGTGACTACACAACAGTATTTACTTTCCATAGAAAATATAGAAAGTTTAAAGCGTACTCCAACAGAAACATTTTCTGAAATTATTATTGTAGATAGCGCTAGCCATTATAGACCATTTTTATATGATTTTTTAGCTCATCGAGCGATCGATTTTTTCATGAATGAACAGGCAAGTGTTACCAAGCCAGCTTATGAGTTTGTAATGGATAGTTCTCACTATTTGAGTTCGTATAAAAATTTTGCTAAAATTGATCTTTACACCAAAGATAGCTCTTCTTTAAAGTTTCATGCGCTACAAACACTTCAAAACTTAACACTTAATCATCTTAACGATACAACTCCTAGAGCATTAATTGATGTTGATTTAAAACGTTTAAAGTTTGTAAAAAGTAATGCTGTTTTTCAAGATGAAGACTCTTTATATTTTAAATCTTTAAGTCTATTGTATGATAAGTTTAGTGATTTCTCTTCATCTACTGAGATAGTATTTGAATTAGCTAAAACGCATAAAAGATCAGGAGCTAAATACAAGGCTGTTGAGGCTGAAGGTTATAAATGGCGATTGAAAAAAGCTATTAATCTTTGTATAAGTGCGATTAACAAATTTCCTGATTCTTATGGCGCTGATCAATGTAGAGTTTTAGAAAATCAAATAAAGATGAAGCAACTAAGTGTAGTTGCAGAGAAAGTGAATACTCCCAATACTCCTCTTAAAGCTAATATTACTTTTAAAAATATAGATAAGGTTTTCTTTAGATTGGTAAAGGTTGACTTTGATGATTATAAGAAATGGAATAGAAATAGCAAAAAAGATATCAGGTTTAAAAACATTGTTGAGAGTGAAAAAGTAAAAGAATGGGATTTAGACTTACAAAATGAAGGCGATTTCCAATCTCATTCAGGAGAATTTAAAATAGATGGGTTACCATTAGGGTTTTATATATTATTGACATCTTCTTCCATTGAGTTTTCTATAAAAAATGAAGCCGTTGCTGTAACTCCATTTTGGGTTTCAAACCTAAGTTATTTAACTAGAGCTTCCAATAGTGGAGGGGTTGAGTTTTTTGTATTGAACAGAGAATCTGGAGTTCCGTTAAAAGGTGTAACGGCTAAATTGTATTATGAAAATTATAGTTACACATCTCGTACGTATGAATGGAAATATATTGGAACAAAAACTACTAATGAAAATGGTAATTTCTCGGTTAAACCGTCTGAAGAGTATCGCAATATTTATGCTGACTTTTTTATTGACAAGGATCGTTTAAATACCCAAGACTCTTACTATCAATATAAGTACAGCGAACCTCAGAAAAAGATAAGTACACGAACTGTCTTTTTTACAGATAGAGCAATTTATAGGCCAGGACAAACAGTTTATTTTAAAGGAATTGTTTTAGAAACGGATCACCTAAAGAATAATAATATTAAAATAAATTTTAAATCTACTGTAGAACTTTATGATGTTAATAATCAAAAAATAAGTGAGTTGAATTTGGTTACAAATGAATATGGAACTTACAGTGGATCTTTTGTTACTCCTGATAATGGGTTAAACGGGCAAATGCACATTTCTGATAAGAACGGGTCTAAATATTTTTCGGTAGAGGAATATAAAAGGCCAAAGTTTGAAGTTAAATTTAATCCAACTAAAGGTAGTTATAAGTTAGGAGACGAAGTGAATATTGTTGGTTTAGCTAAAACGTATTCTGGTGCAGCTTTAGATGCTGCTCAAGTTAATTATAGAGTAGTTAGAAATGCGCGTTTTTCATATTCGTGTTTTCACCGTTATGGTTATTGGCCTCAGTCGGCTGAAATGGAGATTGAAAATGGAACAATCAAAACAGATGATAATGGAGAGTACAATATTGATTTTATTGCTAAGGCGGATAAATCAGTAAATAAGGAGTTTTCTCCAACATATTCTTATACTGTTTATGCGGATGTTGTAGATGTTAACGGAGAAACACATAGCGCTAAAACTAATGTTTCTGTTGGTTATAGGGCGTTGAATATTAAGGTTGGTATTCCTGAAAAACTGAATAAAAATAAGGTTGATACATTTCGTCTTTTAACAAATAATTTAAATGGTCAACCAGAGTTTTCTAAAGGAAATGTTAAGGTTTGGTCCTTGAAGATGCCTATGAATTATTATCGTTCATCACTTTTAAAAAATGGAGATAAAAAATATATTTCTAAAGAAGTTTATACAAGAGATTTTCCATTAGATGTTTATGAGGATGAAAATAATCAATACAAATGGGAGAAAAATGGCAAGGTTTATGATCACGATTTTGACACAGAAAAAAGACAATCTTTAGAATTGTATATGTTGCCAAAATGGAATTCGGGAGTTTATGTTTTAGAAGCGATTACAAATGACAAGTATGGAGAAGAAGTAAAAGAAATTAAATACTTTACTGTTTATAGCGAAAATGAGAAGCAAGTTCCAATTAATAAAATTGGTTGGTTTTCTCCTTTAAAAAAGAAAGGAGAACCAGGCGAAAAAGCTGAATTTCTAATTGGTTCGGCTGCTAAAGATGTTAAAGTGATGTATGAGATTGAACATCAAAATAAAATCGTACATCAGGAATGGATTAATATTAATGCTACACAAAAGAAAATAAGTATCCCTATAAAAGAGGTATATCGTGGTAATTTTCAAGTTCACTTTACTTTTGTAAAACACGGTAGAAATTTCATTTACTCATCAACAGTTAATGTTCCGCATACTAATAAAATGCTGGATATTCAATTTGAGACTTTTCGAAATAAATTGTTGCCAGGACAAAAAGAAGAATGGAAAATTAAAATAAAAGGAAAGAAGGGTGAGAAAGTCGCTGCAGAAATGGTCGCAACAATGTATGACGCTTCTTTAGATGTTTTCAAACCAAACTCGTGGAATTTGGATTTATTGAGTTATAACAAGACTAGTAAGGATTGGAGAAGCAACTCTTCTTTTTATACTTCTAACTCTGAGTTAATGGAGTTAAATTGGAATAGGTATATCTCTAACACAAAAAGGAAGAATTATGATAGATTAAATTGGTTTGGATATTCTATTGGGAGAAGGTATTACCGAAATAATTATAATCAGATTGGGAACGGAATGGAAATGTCAGAGGCATTACCCATGATGACGAATTCTCGAGCTCCGATGAAGGGGGAGTTATTTTCAGAAGGAGATGCTTCTAAAGCAGAGAATAATGAAGAAATATCAATTTTAGACGATGTTGAGGAATTTGTCTTAGAGGGTGAAGAGTCAAATGACCAGTCTGAAGGGAAGAATATTGATAAAGTGAAAGCTAGAAAGAACTTTGCAGAAACGGCTTTCTTTTATCCACATTTAACTACCAATAAAGAGGGAGAGATAATTATAAATTTTACAATTCCTGAAGCTTTAACTAGATGGAAATTTATGGGCTTGGCGCATACAAAAGATTTAAAAACAGGAATGCTTTTTAATGAAACTGTTACACAAAAAGAATTGATGGTTTATCCGAATGCGCCACGTTTTTTTAGGGAAGGAGACAGTATGAGTTTTAGTTCGAAAATCACTAATCTTTCTGAGAAGAATTTGAAAGGAGAAGCTAAGGTTTTCTTTTATGATGCTTTAACAATGCAATTGATTTCTGAAAAAATACTAACTGAATCTGGAACAAAACCTTTTGAAATTAATAAGGGGAAAAGTACTTCGGTAAATTGGAGTATTAAGATACCAGAAGGCTATTCGGCTATTACTTATAAAGTAGTTGCTCAATCAGGTAAATTTAGTGATGGGGAAGAGATGGCTATTCCTGTTTTAACAAATAGAATGTTGGTCACAGAATCTATGCCTTTACCAATTAGAGGAAATCAAACAAAAGATTTTAAGTTTGAAAAGTTGATTAATAATAAATCAAAAACTTTAAAAAATTACAAGTTAACGCTAGAGTTTACATCAAATCCCGCTTGGTATGCAATTCAATCATTACCCTATTTAATGGAGTATCCTTATGAATGTGCAGAGCAAACTTTTAGTCGCTTTTATGCGAATTCAATTGCTTCTCATGTTGCAAATTCAAACCCTAAAATTGCTGCAGTTTTTCAGAGTTGGAAAAATAGTAGTCCAGAGGCTTTCTTATCTAATTTGGAGAAAAATCAAGAACTTAAGTCATTGATTTTAGAGGAAACTCCTTGGGTTTTGAATTCGCAAAATGAAAGTGAAAGGAAAAAACGGGTTGGTTTATTGTTTGATTTAAACCGAATGAATAATGAATTAGGTAAATCTTTAAAAAAATTACAACAATTGCAAGTTTCTAATGGAGGTTGGGCTTGGTTTAAAGGGATGTCTGAGAGCAGATATATGACTCAACATATTGTTATGGGTATGGGGCATTTAGATCATTTAGGAGTTAAGAATATCAGAAAAGATAACAAGACTTGGAATATGGTTGTTAAAGCGGTTCGTTATTTGGATGATAGAATTAAAGATGATTATAATTGGTTAAAAAACCATACAGTTGATTTGGAAAAGAATAATTTAAATAATTCAACGATTCAATATTTGTATGCTCGAAGTTATTTTCTGACTGACATAGAAATTAGTTCAGGAAATAAGGAAGCCTATAGTTATTATCTTAAACAAGCAGAAAAATACTGGTTAAGCAAGAGTAAATATATGCAAGGTATGATTGCCCTGGCTTTATATAGAAACAAACCTAATAAAGCGGGTGTGCATACTGAACAAAAAATTATTACTTCGCTTAAAGAAAATGCCATCAACCATGAGGAGTTAGGGATGTATTGGAAAGAGAACAATGGAGGCTATTATTGGTATCAAGCACCAATTGAAACTCAAGCTTTATTGATTGAAGCTTTTGATGAGGTTGTAAACGATACAGAAAGTGTTGAAGCAATGAAAGTCTGGTTATTAAAGCAAAAGCAAACACAGGATTGGAAAACCACGAAGGCAACTGCCGAAGCTTGTTATGCTTTATTGTTAAGAGGGACAGAATTGTTAGCAAGCGATAACTTCGTTGAAATTAGAGTAGGAAATGAAACTATTGATCCTAAGAAAATGGATGGTGATAAGGTGGAGGCTGGAACGGGTTATTTTAAAACATCTTGGAATAAAACGGCTATTAAATCAAACATGGGAAATGTAACGGTATCTAAAAAAGATGACGGAGTTGCTTGGGGAGCTATGTATTGGCAATATTTTGAAGATTTAGATAAAATTACATCTGCTGAAACTCCTTTAAAGTTAGTTAAGAAATTGTTTGTGCAACGTAATTCGGATACTGGACCAGTTATCGCTCCAATAATTGAAGGGACAAAATTAAAACCAGGAGATAAAATTAAAGTTAGAATTGAATTAAGAGTGGATAGAAATATGGAATATGTGCACATGAAAGATATGAGAGCATCTGGTTTAGAACCGATTAATGTATTTTCTGGGTATCGTTATCAAGATGGTTTAGGTTACTATGAAAGTACAAAAGATGCCTCAACTAATTTCTTTTTCGATTATTTAAGAAAGGGAACTTATGTATTTGAGTATGAGTTGAGAGTAAATATGTTGGGTAACTTTTCAAATGGGGTAACAAGCATACAAAGTATGTATGCTCCAGAATTTTCTTCTCATTCGGAGGGTGTTCGTTTAAGGGTTGAATAATAAGGTTTAGATAGCATATATGTTTATAACATATGTAAGGCAATTTCCATGGTTTAATTTTTTAAATTATATTTGCTTTCATTAATAAATAAAAAAGTATTCTGATGAAAAAAATAGCCTATTTATTTGTAGCAATTATTGGTTTAACAATAGCTTCTTGCGGAGGGGTAGAGGAACCTGTTGAAGACAAAGTGAAAAAAGTTGTTTTAAAAGGATATGAAACGTTAGATTTAACTGAGTGGGGGTTTAACTTAACAGTTATGGTTCCTCAGGCAGATATTCACGGAAATCCTGAAGTTACTTTAACAGAAAGAGGAGCTTTAGAAATTGTTGTTGGTACAGGCTTTGGATTAGAGATAATGTATGGTGATGCTGATTTGGCTTTGTTAAAAGCCGATTTGCAAGAAGATTTAGTATTTACTTCTGAAATTCTACAAGAAGAAGAAAAAGCATTAATCTATTCTCAAAATATTCCTGATGCAGGAGTTAAAACTCAAAACCATTTTTTATACAAGGCAGAAATAGGTGCAGAAATATTTGAAGTTAGAGATGTTATTGATGGAGAATTCGGGACAGGAATGATTGAGAAAATGTTAGAAGCTGCAAAAACAATTAAATCAGCTAATGAAGCAGCTGTTTAATCATATATATGAAATATTTTTAAACCCTATTCTGTTTAAAGGATAGGGTTTTCTTTTAGAATGAATTTTTATTTAAAATATATAATTATAGCCTTTTTTTTTCTTGCTTCTTGCAAAGAAGAGGGAAAAGTATTGCCAGAGTATTTAATAGAAAGAGAGTTGATGGTTGAGGTTGTTTCTGAGATTGAATTAACTCAAGCATTAATTAAATTGAAATTTACTTCACAGGATACTATTAATTCTCAAGAATTGTATAATCAAGTTTACAAAGAATTTAATATTTCTGAAGATCAATTTAATAAGAGTTTAGCTTATTACTGCAAAACTCCAAAAGAATTTGAAGGCATTTATATAGATGCAATTGAGCTTTTGTCAGAAAAGCAGGTAGAGACTAAATAGTTCCTTCAATCCTTATTTTAATAATATCTTATTTTTTTTCGTTTAAACAGTTTTTATCTTATATAGAACTAGGTATATTTACGATTAAATCTGTATATTTAACATGTTTTCATTTTTATTATGTTGTTTAGGTTAATAGTACTGGCAAAAATTGATAATGATGAAATTCTCATTTAGAGTTTTAACTCTAAGTGGCCTAGATTAACCAAAATAAAAAAATGAATAAATTTACTAGTTTCCTATTATGTTTATCACTGACGTTAAGCTTAAGTTCTCAAAATTATTAGGTTAAAGAAGGACAAAAAGAATCTTTAACACAAATTAGTCTCAATCAAAAAGGATTAATCAACCTATAAGTTAAGATATTATAAAAGAGAAATAACAGTAAGTCTGTAAAAAAGTGTAAGGTTATTTTAGAGTCATTAAAATAGATGCTAAAAAAGGTAGCGGTTAACTTGTAAGTAACATATTAAATAATAATAAAAAAGTAACTATTTTACTTTTTTTTCGTCTAATTGATGTAATATTACGATGTAACAACAAATAAGAGACTATGAAGAATTTTTTAATGTTTTCCGTTTTACTATTAATTAGTACTGGATTAAATGCCCAAAATGTTGGTATAAACGCTACGGGTGCTGTTCCGGTAGATGATGCGATATTAGATATTAATAGCGCAAATAAAGGATTGCTAATACCAAGAGTGAATATTGCCAATTTAGCAACTATAGCTCCTGTAACAGGTGGAGCAACAACTAGTTTGTTAGTGTACAATACCAATGCAGCCACAGGCTTAGGCTACTATTATTGGGATGGTAATGATTGGATTCAATTTCTAAGTAGAGCGAATGTCGATAACGGACTTTATTATAATACAGGAGCAAGTGAAATAAGATTGGGTGGCCCTTTAGTGGAAAATACAACTATTACTCAAAGTACTTTTTCTTTAGATGTGAACCTAAATAGTACAGGAGATTTTACGGTGCAAGATAATGGAGTTAATATGTTTCAGGTTAGAGATGATGGAGTTTCTATTTTTGGAGATGATACTTACTGGAAAGATGTGAATACTCAAGGAAATAATTTAATGAGTTTAACTGATGATGGAAATGACGGGCGTTTAAGAATTTATGAAAATGGTGGTATTGCGGTAGATTTAGATGCAAATACACAGTTTATATTTAATCAGCAAGGGTTTGATAGAGACTTTAGAATAGAATCTGATTTGAATGCAAATATGTTATTTGTTAATGCGGGATTAAACAGAGTCTCAATAGGTACAGCTGCTTCTGGTGGAGCTTTTAATGTTTTTGGAGAATCTTACCATTCTGATGATATTTATTTGAGAGATGGTTCTGTTGATGCAGGTGATATTTTAGTGAGAATTTATGATGATTCTGATGATGGTATTATTGATATTTATGAAAATAACGCATATAACATTAGATTACACGGTAAGGGTACTTCAATTTTTAATGAACAAGGTCTAGCAAATAATGACTTTAGAATTGAATCTAGTGGTAACTCTAATATGTTTTTTGTGGATGCAGGAACCAATAGGATTGGTGTCAAAACCACTACACCAACTAATGTTGTTGATATAATACAGGCTACAGCTATAGGAGCGACTGATGTTCTTCAATCTCAATTAAATGCAAATGAAGGAGGTGCGTTTGATGCTATTATTAATAGCGCAACAAATGGATATAATACTATCGAAGCGATTACTAACGGTACAGGTTCTCCAATATATGCACTACAGCAAAACACAACTCATGGTAGCTTAGCGCTTATGACTGCGACTAATTCTGGTAACGATCAATGGGGTATAGTTACACTTGATAATATTTTAGCACTCAACTATTTTGTAATAAGTGATAATGAATTGAAAAGGAATGTAACAAAATTAATGGGTGGACTTGATGTCGTTAAAGCTCTTAACCCTGTGAGTTATAACTTTAAAGAAGGTAATGATATTAATGCAAACTCAACCAAACTTAATTATGGTTTTATTGCTCAAGAGGTAGATAAATTGTTGCCTAATTTAGTAGCTAAAAACTCAGTTCCTGTTATGAAAGAAAATGGTCCTGATTTAGATTATAATAACGCAGAGATGAAGTATAGTACTGTTAATTATGTCGGATTAATTCCTGTATTAACTAACGCAATACAAGAGCAGGAAGTTGAAATTGAAGCTCAAAATACAAGAATAGAAAGATTAGAGAAAATCGTTGAACAATTACAAGGGAATAAATAATTATGAAAAGAATATTAATAGCTACATTATTTATTTTAATTACAACTTTGGTATACTCTCAAGCCAGGGTGGTTATTAATAACAACGGATTTGTTGTAATAGATAATAGTGCTTTTTTAGTGCTGGCGAATAGTAATACGAATGCACTAATTACAACTGGATCGGGTGGTAATATAGTGTCCGAAGATGAGTTGGATGTAATTAAATGGAATATGGCCGCGGTTACTGGCAATTATACCGTGCCATGGACAACAGGCACAGGTGTGAAAATCCCTTTAACTATAAATAAAACTTCTGCTGGAACAGGAGGTGGGGCTTTTATATTATCTAATTGGTTAACAACAGCTAATAATGTTCCG
>CEWR01143660.1_pt1 | contig 17030 bp, 41 predicted proteins | sample 356321 | NCBI WGS metagenome assembly CEWR01 (sample SAMEA2621551, study PRJEB7988) | marine metagenome | biome: marine biome (ENVO:00000447); feature: mesopelagic zone (ENVO:00000213); material: "saline water (ENVO:00002010), including plankton (ENVO:xxxxxxxx)" | depth 790 m
TGCGGGATCAACTCCACGTGGAACGTTGTTTATATGGCATTTAATTAGTTGCTTAATTTTTAAGCACATTGCACAATTTTTATACAAACTCCAAAAACGCATCAGAGAAATCCGTTGCAACTGTGTTTTCCAACCAATCATCAAAATCTACAACTTCATTAGATTGTATCATCATAGCCAAATCTAAGACAGATTTCCCATTGAGTTCTTCACAAGGTTCTAATGCTAATTGCATTCTCATCCCCATCGGAATATCACCGTATATTTCTGTTCCATCATCATTAATCTCGTGGAATCGTTTCTGTTTTGTAGTTTCTATCATTGTATTCTCTTATGCCAATTTTCTTGTCCAATACTTCTAATTTAGAATGCATTTCTCTTTGCATTGTCAACACCTCAACTAATATTTCGTATATAACCTCAGTAATAGGTTTCAATTTCTCTGGAAAAGGTTTCTTTTTATTCATCATCATCACCCGAATGTTTAAATGTGGACCAAGTATCTGGATTTTCTACAATATTTTTAACAGTCTCTGCATATTCTTTTCTCGCAGCTCCTGCAGATTTAATATTGATTTCTACTGCTTTTTCTATTTCTTCTGCAGGAACCTTAGCGAGGAGTATTTCAATGGTAGAACTAGATCCTAGTGTCCATTCATCTTTCTTTACTCGTTGAAATCTTGCTATTTTCTGATGATGACGTAATATCTCCTTTAAGGTTTTTATTAAGTCATGCACACGTTTTCTATCTCCTTGGTCAATTCAACGATTCTATTGGACTTCCAGATTACTTCAAAATTTACTGTGGTACTATAGTTCTTCACTTGTCTTAGTTGTGCCTTGAGTTCTCTCAGTTTCTTGCAGTATAAATCTTCTCGTTTCTTCAGCATAATTTCTCCATATTTTATTCAACGTTGGATTCTCTTGTAATAGTATGTGCCAATCACGTTCTGGGATTTGTTCGGATAGGTAGCATTCTATATATTGTCGTGCCTTGTGGATTTTCAATTCTCAATTTCTCCTCGTGCCCAGCGTTCAGTGAGGGATTGATTGCGTTTATGAGTTTCTAATTGTTCCTTTAGTTTGTCGTTTTCTACTCCCAATTCCACTAATCGTTTTTCAAGGAGTGTGACATATTGACTGTACTCAGAAATTTTTACGTTCTTATCGTTTTCCGCCATAATAGGCATAACCGTGTCCTTCTACTATTAGTTGATTGTTAATAGAGGTTTTAAGTTCCTCTTCGTATGTTTCACCATCGTCATCTTCTTCAGTTTCTGTTCTATAGTAGAATAGTTCACCGAGGCATCTTCCGAATTTACCGATACCGTGTGACTTCAGGAATATTTGATTGTCGAGTTCTTCGAGGATTTCTATTAGTCGTGCCTTTGCGGCGAGTCCTAGTTTCTTCTCGGCAAGATCTCTCGTTCTTGATTCTGGTGCATTGATACCGTAGAGTCTGACTCGGATCTTCCGGTGTGTGGAGAATCCGAGGTCAACGAGGACGTCAATTGTGTCCCCATCTACGACTCTCAGCACCTTAGCGTGATACACAAACATGTCACTAACAAAGGCCATCATCATTCACCAAGTGTCTCAATCCTTCATTTCTGTTGACGTTGATTGCAAATGCAGTTTTCATACGTCGGTTGCTTAAATTATCTTCCGATTCTAGGGGTTTAATGTCATTGACGAGTACCCTTTCACCGGAACCTAGATTGTAAATGATTGTATCCCATATGATCCCAAGACGGACGAGTGCCTTCTCGGTGTGTTTTGCGTGACGGGAAAGTCTAGCAGTCGTCAAGATAATATGTTGATCAGAAATAGTTTTTAAAAAATCGAGTACGCCAGGTAGCACTTCTTCACCGTCTTCCTTTTCGTGACTCGAAACTTCAATTTCATTATTGTTTCTGTGTCTCAAGACAGTCCCATCTAGATCAATAAACCACGTTCTCGTCATTCTGGTATCAACCCCGGCCATGCTTGATTGACGACTCTCGCTGTTAGTCCCTTATACGGCAATCGTTTATTTACAATTTCTACCAATAGATCTGCCTCGGATGTATGTAGTTGTTTCATCACTGTGATAAAATCATTTTCGCATTCTGCCAAGTTACGAAAACCTGCACCTTTTGCTTGTGCAGTCAACTTGCCATCAAATTTACAATAACGACCGAGTCGCATTGCGGCATCTTCTAGACGTATCTCACATTTACTCCAATCTTCTTCTGGATTCTCATCGAACGGAGGTTTCGTATCAGGTACAACCCATTCAATTCTCTTGTCAAATGCACTACGCAATACTGCGAGTAGTCCATCAGTTTGATTCTCTTTTAATATTTCTGCCTTGCGATTAATTGATTTCTCGTCGGCAATCTCTTGAAAAAATTCTGGTAATGATTTATTCGGCATCGTTAAAACTCCTCTATATTTTCAGTCAAATTTTTCAACCTTTTATGTATAAAATAATTTAATAGACCGGATCGGTCGTTGCATTCATACTCATGGTAATTCGTCGTTATCTCATTCTCCAAAGATTCGGGGATGAGATTCAAATCAATGAGTAAGCAATTGCGTTTGTAACCACGCAACATTTCATAATCACAAAACATTTCGGGATCTTGTTTGACCCATGCTTGCAATTTCTTCTTCGATAATGGTGCTTGTCTTCCTCCGTTGACGAACACATCGTCCTTCGACAAGAAATTCGGAATGCCGTCACCTCGATCACCTTTCATTATCTGTTCCTTTAGGAAGTTAGTAGGTGATGGATCGTTCACGAATTTTTTTTGAATCGGTGAGTACTGCTTGACATGTGGATATGCTTGTAATTGCACAAAATCTTTGTCGCCGGAAAGAATGATAGTGTCATCTTCCTCAATTTTACACACGATGGCAATGATGTCATCTGCCTCAGCAGTGTTAAACTCTAAAACTTTGTAGGGAAACACATTTTTAAGTTCTGCCTTGACTTCATTCAGGCATCGGAATATTTCATTCCAATCGAACTCGGATTCCTCTCTATTCTTTTTTCGGTGTGCTTTATAATACGGAAAGAGTTCCCGTCTCCAATAATTTCTATTGTCGCAGGCAATAACTAACTCCCCATAATCTGCTAGGAATTTACGTCGGTAGGAACGGAGAGAATTGAGGACCATGTGTCTCACCAGTCCTTCATTGACTCCACCTTTTCTTATTCCAGGTTGTTGCACCAAATTAGCAATGAACACTTGGTTATAATCAACTAATGTAGGCATACTCTACTCCATAATTATTCAAGAGGATCAGTCTGTTTTTTTGTACTAAGACCCGTCTGTACATCATGATGAATTCCCATTTGAGCATATAATAATGCTCGGAGAATCTCAACTACCATACGAAAATCAGTTTGAAATTCTTTCGACTGACAATCAAAGCCAAAGTCCATCAAGGTCTCAAGCAAAGGTGGAAGTGCCTCTTTGAGTGCTTCCTCTGCTGAATACCTTGGATCAATTTCATGATCTGGCGTTGATGGATGTTGAACTATTTTAGTAACCATTATAAAGTATTTAGGTGCGTCTCCAGAATAGTTTGTGTAACACTCGCTTCAGTTCCATTTTTGGTAGTCCTCTTCTTAACCTTTGATCTCATATATTTATCTGCGGCATTATGCAAACTATCATAAAATTTGTGTATACGTTTCAACTCTGGTTTTGATAAATTTGAATATGCCTCTTTCAGTTGTTTATCAGGTTTCAGTTGAATAACTTCTTCCATGAATTGTCGTTCAATTTTTGTCCAACGTTTAATATTGGTACAATCTTTACGTTTGACATTATGTCCACTGAGAAATCGGATAGGATCAAAATGCATCTTGCAATTATTATCAATAAACACATCAAGTTGATGTTCCAATTCTCCTAAAATCCCAACTTCAACTTTTATCTTCTTAGGTTTTCGTTCTACTGCAGGAGATTTTTCTACTTCAACAACATCGTTAATGCATTTTTGGATCATATTTTTGAATTTAAATTCTTGATCCAGATCTGGAAATTCAACACCTTTGCTTAGGAGTCTAGCAATCCAACCTTCAGATGTCAAGTAGTTCCACCGTGAAACATCATTAACAGTCAACGATGAATCAACATTATTTTTAGCATAATCATGTAGAAAACGTCTAGAATCTAACTCGCTACGATTCATGTGATACCAATTCATTGCACGTAACACTCCGAGTTTATTGAGTTTAAGACCAAAATCTGGTTCTGGTTGTTTAGCCATTTTCTTTATTCCTCTTTATTTCTTCTTCGATAATCTTCCGCAATTCTATTTCTAAAGCCGGTTCAAGTTTATATTTCTTAATCCAATCATTGACTTCATTAGGATTAGAAATATCTTCCATCATTTCTGCAAAAGCATCTTTTGCAGTCAATACAAGATCAGCCTTCTCCAGAAGTTTCTCTTTCACTTTGATTTCCAGTTTCCGTAAATGTACTTGCTTCCTTCTCTGCTTCCGTTTCAGTTCCTTCAGGTGTTTCATCTTTGCTCTGCTCATCATAACCTTCCAAATAAAATTTATTAATTAAACTTTTTGCTTCCACCCAACTAGGAACAGAAGTATTATTTGCCAATTCGTGTACTGTAACTTTGCCTTGATTCAAGGATCCACGCATTCTCCTCTTATGCAAATACTCTAAACATTCTTGATCATACTTCATCGTCATAATCACCACAATATAAACACCATTCATTACACCTTCCAAGAAGGTGTGCTATTCTTGCTTGTATCCATAGGGTCTCAGATGTATCCTTTTCGAGAATATCATTGAGTAAATCATTGAAGAAAACATGCCAGAATGCAGCGAGAAAACTAGCATCCTTTTCGTTCTCTGGTTCCATATATTTGAATTTTGCAAGATGTTCCTTTACAACTTTACCTGCAAATCCTAATTCATCTGCTAATTTCATTGAGGTTGTCCGTGATTTTCTAAAAATGTAATTCGGTTAAATTTCGTGATAGGAACATTATCAAATTTGCAAATCTCATGGGTTTTAATAGTTCCTTTAAATAGAAAACAATCACCAATGGTTATTGGATGATCATTCTTATCATAAAATAATACCAAGTCACCCTCTCTAGTTATGCCTTTGTAAATGTAATACCCAGGATAGACATCCATCTTGTGATCCTTGTAAACTAATTTAACAAAACAATTTTCTCGATTATTCAAATCTCCTATATAACTAGAACCCTTTATTATTTCTCTAAACTTATCAGAGGTGAATTTTTGATTATAGAATTGCAAAGAAGAAGCAACTACAGCAATCTGAATTTCAGATTTACCCGCAAGCTGAGATTGCAACTTCTGCCAAAAATTGGGATCAACATTCTTTGGAATACTGTTTAATCCAACGATCCAATCAATTATTTTCTGTGCTTGTTCTTCGTATGCAACAATTTCATCATACCGGTTATTATCAATCAATACTCTGTGTGCTAATTTAGCAGTACTCGTCAATGGTCCGACAAGTGTTTGAGATTGTTGTGCCGTTTTTACTGAAACATAACCACGCTGTTCATTGACAACCAATAAGGCACTACTAACAATTTTCAAAACAGAAAATGATTCCATAATCAAATATCCTCTAATTCAAGTTCCACAAATAATCATCAAGATTCAACTCTTCCAGAATTGAATCAATTTGTTCAATTTCAATATCATTCAATTCTTTATTTGTCGGACCATCAAGGTCGTCCAAACTATGTAACTTCTTATTTACTTCTGACTTAGGTTGCAACACTTCCCAATTTCCATCGTTTAAATCAATTTTCAATTTACCAATCTCCTTCATCTTCATCTTCTTCCCATGTGACTAATTTCGTTGACCCTAGACATAAATTCCCAAGGTACAAATCTTTGAGCATATCAATTGGCATCCTCTCATATTTTTCTTGCAGTAATTTAATAATTTCCCTAGTAGTTATAAAACCATATTCTTTCTGTGCCAAGATTGAACAAATCTCAGCGGCAGAAGTTTTGTTGACTTTTTTGAGTATTTCTTCACTTTTTGTCATTGAAGATCCGGATCCCAAGCATTTTCATCCTCATCTAAATATTTTTCCATATTACCCCACATTGATTCAACATTTTCATAGGTTTCACCGAGTTCTTTCTCTGGTTCCCAACCAATGAATCCTGCTTTATCTCCATAGTCTGCAATAAGATTTAAATTCTCTGCATAAATTTCTTGGACTACTTTCTTTTGCATACGATTATATATCGTAAAATCCGTGCAACGAGTATCCATCTCAAACAACGTTGCACGGATATCCTTTTCAGGAGTGTTAACTACTTTTCTCAAAATACTATAAGGTATTTTTCCAACCATCATTATCTCCAATGATTCTCTGCATCTAATGTGTGGTGTGTTTCAATTTCAGCAAGATGTTCTTTTGCTTGTGCCCATTGATTCAACACCGTCAAATAAATTGATGGGTTACGTTCAACTTCAAACATCCTGCTCAAACCATCCAATGCTCGGAGATAGTTAGAACACTCATTTCGCAGGATTGTTTGAAGTTTACTAATATCTGTTTCAGGTCTCAACTAAGACTCCCGACTACAAAAAATATGAATATTCCAATCAGTACTGCATAACAAAGTATCATTTTATTCTCCATTAAGACCAAGGGGTTGTTTTAATGTGTCCATCTACATCAAGAGCATCGCCGAGTAGATATTTTTTGTAGTCTCCGTCAATGTACAAATCGTAAGCAGGATCAGCATCAATATCTGCAATATCTTCTTCAACCGTAGGACGATTTATAAAGTCATTGATATCATCATCATTATTTATAACTTTTAAGGCATCCAATTCTTCAGTTGAAATGTTTTTGACATCAGCTGAAATTACGAATTCACCATTTACGGTATCAACGAATTTAGGGGAGCAATCGTAATCCGCATAATTCACGGTGACGGGGATGTCACCATGAACTTTATGGGTGTGTTTGAGTGCGGCAATTAATTCTGTAACTGTCATTATATGTATCTCCTTATTAAGAATTCACAATTTTTATAATCAATTCACTAACTACATTAGAAGAAAACTTACCATCATCAAGTGCAAAAATTAAAGTTTTAGCAAGTTCATCCAATGTCCCAACACTATCATTATCTTTATTGGGAGTTGAATCTTTTTTTGTTGTATGTATTTGTATTTCAGGCCTTTCTCCTAATCTTTCTATCCGAGAGGCAAATTCCGCATCAATTTCTTCGTTTGATAGTTCAACAACTTCCTCTAACGTAAATTCAAAAAACTTTCCAAACTTATTTAATGAAAATGAACACGATTCTTGATCACTATTTAAGTAATATTTATCAACTATTCCTGTGAAAATATAATCAGTTTTAGGATCTATTTCTAGAACTCGTAAGTGTCCAAATTTATGATTGCAACTGCTGAAAGTCATCCTTAAAGGTGCGGTTCCTGATTTGTTCACAGCACCCCAAGATAAAGTTCCATACTTGGCATCTGTGCCATCAGTAAAATCAACCTTTGCACTATGTCCACCTGGACTATGATCTAAGTGTACATTATTATCGGCAATAAGATTTTCCCATATCGTTGCAATTGGTAGTGTGGAAAAAACGGTTGGATCAACATTGTATTTAGAATTTTGGATTAATTGTTTAGCGATGCGGTCGGTTGCTGGTTTATTCATTATTTTTTCCTTTTTTATATGCGTTATATGCGTTGTGTACGTTGTATGTGTTCTCGTTCTCAATTGTTTATAATGTAATTATAACATATTTTGGATTGATTGTCAAGCCAAAAGCCACTTTATTTAAGCATTTTCCAAAACTTTTTTGATTTTCAGTTTTTTCTCAACAAGATCATTATCTTCTTCTAACTCATCAAGAAATAATTCCTTTTCACCTTTTATTCGGTCCTTACTACCAAAATGATCACTATCAACAACACTCGTTGAATCTAACAATGTATCAATAGTATCCTCAAGTGAATCAGCATTATCAGATGGATTAATACTACCTGATTGTTGTGGAACATCAACTAAGTGAGCATCCAATTCATCTGTCAAAACTGCATAATCAGCATCAAAAATTTCATTTGCCTCAATATTAGCATCAGTATCAACAATTGTTCGATAACAAACATTGAACGTATTCCAAATCAGAAGTTGAGTTTCTGGATCAAGCAGTTTGATTTGTTCAAAGGTTAAACCTCCTAACCATAGACGACTAAAACGACCCAAAAATTGCAATACACTTTTGACAATTAATCCTTGATCATTAGTAACGTCACTACTACGGAGATAAAAACATTCTCTCAACGATGGAATATTAACTCCCATAGTTCCCATATTAATAACTATCAGAATTACAAATTCATTTTCTGGATCATTTGCATAATCGAGCCAACCAGTACTATGCATAGCACCAGCAACTGGTCTACCATTACTGTTGTATGCAGACCAACCTTCCTTAGCATTAGCAGTAACAATCTTTGCCTCAACAGGAAGACCTCCTTTGAAAAGTTCATCCCTAACATTGTCAAAGGTAGTATTTTCTTCACCCTTTGTTTCAGCACGTATCAACATGGTTTGCTTATAAGTTATATTCTTTAAAGTAGAGATACTTTCCTTATCATTGTTTGAATGCAATTCAGAAATCTTTTTAGTTATTGCTTTTTTTGTTTCATGTTTCCATACTTGCATCATAGTAATACGATAACGCAAAGCATTCATTTGTGCATCAAAATCCCTATATGGAATCCATTCTATTTCATTAGAAAAATGTTTTGTGCAAGTAACAAATTCACTTGGTGAAATCCATTCATTTACTATAACAAATCTTTTAGATCCAATTTCCTTATGCTCAGGAGTAGGTGTTGCCGTAAAACCAAAAACATAAGGAGTAACATTATCAAGTAAAAAATCAATAACTTTAACTGTTTGTCCTTTGTAGTTTTTATTGAGTACACCAACTGCTTGTGCAGCCCATGCAGGAGTTGAATGACCTCCCCAGTGAATTTCATCACGCAAAAATGCAAGTCTACGTCCTTGTTCTTCAAAAACAGGAATCAACTCGTCAATACGGGAAGACAACATAGCATCAGTCATCAAAACAATAACAAGTTTGCCCTTTTCTAATTCATCTTGAATATGATCAGCCCGAATTAATTCTTTATCATCTTCATCAATACCATCTAAAATAACAGTATTATACATTGCATAATAAGGATTATTACGTGCAATATTCCGAACTTCCGTTTGATTAATTAGTCCTTGTTGAGGAACTACATAAATAACAAGTTTAACGGCATCTTTCTTTGTATCATCAATCAATTGAGGAAGTAATATGTTAAAGGCACCATGAGTTTTACCAGCACCTGTAAGCATTGTAATAACTTTCATTTTATTCGCATGTAAATATTGGAGCATACTTTTACCAACAAAAACTTTTCGTTGGATATTTTTACGATCTGATTCTTTATAAACAGAATAACGTATTGCTGATACGTAATTTCCTTTAGATATATCTCTAGCAGTATTACGTTGATCTGCTCTGTTACCTGTGAGGTGATATGATTGTGTGTTTCTAGACATTTGATACTCCTTATGCATTGTATGTGTTGTCTTGCTTAATTGTTTATAATGTAATTATAACATATTTTACTACTGTTTGTCAAGGGGAAAGCCACTTTTTTCCAAAAAAAAGCCACTTTTTTAAGAAACCATCTTTTTTTTCTTGATGGTCGTTCTACCTTCAGACAAATGATCACCAGCACGATAAGTTTTTATTTTATGACAATGGGTACATAAAGTTTGATAATTATCAGGATGTTCATGTGATGAATTACCATCAATATGATCAACTTGAAGATTAGAAAAATATTCTGCTTTAGTAATTACACCCTGCTCTACAAGGGGCATCCAAGTATCAGAATAATTACATTTTATACCCTCAAGATGTTTTATCTTCGTATCTTCATTTTCACAAAGATTTTCTACACAAATTCTATGGATTGATGCTCTATTAAGTTTATAGGTCTCTAAATCAATTGAGATTCCCCAAGACGAACTCAGTTCTACACATTCTGTTTTATACTTTTCTTCTAGATCATATGCATTCATGGCCTTAACGTCTGCCACTCCTTTCATCTTGACAAACCCACGACGAACCGCTTCCTTTTGTTTCTTTTGTACACTCTTAGAGGACATTCCAGGAGTTTTCCGAGTATTGCATGAAACACAAAGACCACCAATAGCCATGCCTTTAACTACATAAGGTCTCCATTTAAACCCTCCATTTCCAACTTGATTTTGTGCTTGACGGACTTTACCAGTAGGAGAGGTTTTTGCACAACCAGGGTGGGCACAATCAGGTCGATTGGATTCGGTATGTATTATGTTTCTTGATCCTGAAGGGTAGGGGTAAATCATTTTACTGCTCATTATAAAATTCCTTTTCATTTGTTTTTATCTTACACTATATTAGACGTATAAAAACTAAAAAGGTTTAGGGTAAAACCATTATTTTTTCAAAAAAACCATTATTTTTTTTGTGCCCGTATAACTAAGTAACCCACTAATGAACCTATTAACAAACCTAATAATATACAACCTATCATAGGTACAATCATCTATTAACTCCAATTTTTTAAACTGTTAAAGTTGTTGTAAGAGAATTCTGGTCTATCAATCAACTTTACCGCACTTCCATTATCATTGACTGCAACGTAACCTTCATCATTGACAGAACGATATCCGTTATCAGTCAAAACAAAAGTTCCTGGAAATCTTGATACTCCAGCATTCAACTTTTCAATAATCAAGTTTTTAACAGTAATAAAATGATTATACAAAACACATGCTTTTTCTATTGTTTCTCTACAAGAATACAAGATAGATACATGTTCAAACAATTTTCGGTAATGAGCATTTTTTGCTTTTTCAGTTTTAACCTTATCTATAAATCGTTTACTATACCCATCAATGAAAAACTCAACATATTCTTGGACGTGGTCCTTCGGTTTGCTGAACTCTCTACCTTCTCGAATAAATTTATTGTTAAAACATTTGAAATGCAATCCTGCCCTATTGCCATCAAGTGTTTTTTGCCAAGCGAGGAACTTATCAAGATTCTCAGTTGCTATCGTTTGGAACGTTTTACCAGCACTACTCAACAGTTTAGTTATGTCGGCAACTTCAGTTCCAACTAATGTAGAAAAATCAGAAAATTCAGCATTAGCATACCAGATATTCGGAACAAAACTTAGTGCATCAACATCAGCACCGAAAGAGGCAGTCATTTCTGACAATGTTTTTCCTTTGTACGTGGTATGAAATACAATTCCAAGATCAGCATTACGGACAGCATCATTCAAATCAGTATCTTTCAATACAGCATATACTATAGTATTAGGTTGGAATATAGTATACGCATCGCCATCTATGCTTTCATCTTTTAGGTCTGTCTTAACCCATAGCAAGTCTCCTTGCAAAACAATTCCCTTTGGGATGTCAAGTTTGGATAATTCATCTAAGCAGATATGTAATTTATCTGCCAAGTCACCAGTGTATCCCAATTCAGAAATATCATCATGTGTCTTGACTACTTTCGGAGTCTTATTGAAAACTCCCTTAGTACCGATGAAGAATTTTTCATCAGCGGGATCATAACCACAAAAAATTGCAGGTGCCCCATCAAATTTAGTCGTGATACTCACATCATCAGATTTCTTGGAGAGCAAATCTCGTAAGGATCGTAGGAATGTAATAGACTCTCTAGCACCGTTAGTGCCAAAATTGAAAATTTCATCTTCAACATGTTCCAAATGCAGATTTTTTTCAGCAGGCATTAGTTCCCTTATCGCAAGTAGATGTTGACCCATTTTTGATTTTTAACATCATCCCAATCGTGTGTTTGGTCTATTTCGTGTGCAATTGCATCTTCATCACTCGACCAATCACCTGCTTCGATGTTGAATTCGATATTTGTATCTGCACCATGTTGTGTTTCCAACTCTTGTAACTTCTTTACTAACTCACCTAATTTCATATTATATCCTTTTCATTTTATTAATTGAAACACAGTTCCAAAATCAACACCTGTTATTACATTATCAACATCAAGCATATTATTTACCTTACTGTATAATGCTGAATCAGGATTATTTGGATCAACATTGATTTCGATGTCAATCTCCCTACCATATTCCTCTGCCAACTGTTGTAAATCTTCTATTAAGTCACCTAATATCATTATATAGCTCCTTTAGTTTTCAAATAATATGCTTTCCTATATGCTATGCTTTCTGGAGATTTATTTCTCTCTCGTTCCTTTGCATTATAATAATCTCGATTTTCTTGACGATAGGTTCTTGCCCGTTCATTAAGGAGTTCTCTATCCAGTTCGTTATTTTCTACATACCTCTTTCGTGCTAACTCGTTTCTTCTCTCTTTAACTTCTGGTCTGCTGTAGTACTCCAACCGTTCTTCTCTTGTTTGCTTTGGTTTGTGGTCAACCAAATTAGAACGTTCATAAGTTTTCGGTAACAGCAATTCTTGTTCTTCTTGCGTTACAGATTTTCCTGTTTCCAATTTATATTTGACTCGATCTTTTTGGGCGAGTCTTGCTTTATTCTGCCGATACCACTTTGCTCGATATGCTTTACGTTCTGCTGTTTCACTCATAATCAAATTACCTCTTTCTCAATTGTTTATAGTACTATTATAACATATTTTACTACTGTTTGTCAAGGGGAAAGCCACTTTTTATAAATCATTCCTAAGAATTTTTAATACTACGACTAAAACATCTTGATCTAATGAATCACCTCTACCAGGTATCCATTGTCGACCATTTTCTTTCATAACTTTTCCAACTGTTATAATCCAATTTGAATCCAAACTTCCTTCAACTGCCTTAACTATCTGCTGGTGCAATTTAGGACCAATCTGTCTAATTGTTCTCAATTTATCAAATGCTGGGTTCATTATGTATCTCCTTCTCAATTGTTTATAGTACTATTATAACATATTTTACTACTATTTGTCAAGGGGAAAGCCACCTTTGTTCAAACTTTTTCCATTTTTGGATTTTCTCTTACTTCATAATCCATTTCAAATCCATCAACAGAAAACCCATCATAATTTTTCCTAATTCGTATTTCATCAGCAATTATGTTAACCACATGTTTCGGGTTTATCTCAATATCTTCTGTATCAATCTTTAATTGAAAGGTCAGTTTTATATCCAATGTATTAGTTTTCAAATTCATAAGCACCTCTCAACTCTTTACTATACTATATTATAACATATTGGTATGCTGTTTGTCAAGGGGAAAGCCACTTTTCTCAAAAAAACTTGAAAATAAAATGAGGTTTCACATATGGAGTGTCCGTGTTCTCCGCAGTTGGCCACACCTCTAACGTCCCACCAACTCGTTTTTTGTAATGATACCATGCATTTTGTGAACCATAATGAGTAGACTTTTTCATTCTCGGAATACCCATTAACGGATCTTCGTTATGCACAATCATCATTATTTCTTTCAATAAATCTTTGTCATCACGTTCCCATTTTTGGTGAAATGAATATCTCTCAGAAATGAAATGTGTGAACTGCCAAAAATTATGTCCCATTAATCATTCATCTTATACAAAATGTATTTGCATGTTAATTCTATTCCCTTTTCAATTTCGTCCAGTGTATATAATTCTAACACACTAGTAACCAATCTTTGGTGTGAGCGAGAATCAATAAAATAAATTAGATGAGATTCTAAATAGCAATTAGGTGTTATTGAATGATTATAAAATCCTCCTAAGGGAGTTCTGCAATATGATTGTGGGAACAGCTTTTTAGAATGTGGGATTAAAATGTGTGCTACACCTAAGTTAGTATCTTTCGGGATATTCTCAGTAGCAAATAACCCCAAGCCATGAATGTCAGATTTATCAATAGTTAAAGAAGAAGGCAGAGGCGAATAATTATTAATTTTTTTGCACTCCTTTCAGTTGTTCTTTTTGTTCAATTATGTAAAGTTGGCACTGACTCGCAGATAATTCATGTGACAAATCTATTATCCTTTTTTCCAACATATTAATATACCTTTCAACTAAATGTAGATGCATTTGCGTTTCTAAACAAACATCACTTTCCAAAATTGGTTTTTCCATTCCTAAGATTCCTCATCGTCCTCAATTGTAAAAATTTCTATAATCACATCCAAAGATTCTTGAATCTTATCAATTTTGTTACTGAGTTCTTCTATCTTATCAGTAGCACCACTTATTTGATCCTTTACAATATCTGGAATAGGAATCGGAGAAACTTTTGTCGCTAATTTCGCAACATTTCGTAAATGCTTTCTTCTTAACATACACATTTTCTCCTAATCAGTAACTTCTTCCTCAAACTCAGTTTCTATTTCCCTAGCAACTTTAAAAAATCTATAAATCATAAAACCTATACCAATAAAAGCACCTCCACCCAAACCTCCGAGAAGTTCTTCACCAAATTCTTCACCTAAAACTGCTAAAGTTCCAGTAACTGCTGAAACAGCACCTCCTGATATACCAATAAGTTTTGGGGTATGATCAGAAGATCCTGCTTTGGAACCTTCCTTTAATAATTCTCCATAGGACATCTCATGAAAATCTGAATCGTGTGGAAGTAACTGTGATTGTTTTGACACAACAATTTCAAATCTGTTCTAGGTACTTTTTAGAATATTTCGATACTGTTTCCAATTCATCTTCAGCATCTGCAAGTTGAATTATACACAATTTAACTTCACTGACTATATCACTGTGTTCTCCAATACCAATTGGATTTTCTAAAAGTATTTGCAAATTTGCCTCCACTCTATCTTTTTTTGCCTTTACATCACTTTCAACTGCTTTTAATAATTTCATCCCAATCGAGCTCATGCTTATTAATTCCTCCACGGTGGTTTTTCTTCTTCTTAGTATTAGGTTTTGATACTTTCACTTTAGGAATTCGTTTTTTCTTATCCCTAGTTTTAATTTTAATTCCATAATTTTCCAACTCTTGAAAATCATCAGATGTTAATTCCATTATTACTCCTTACTAAACCATCTATTCATTATATTGGAATTGTAATATTTCCGAGTTCCATTCGGAAATTTCATATCCAATACTTCTTCTTTAAATTGATACATTGTTTCTGTATATCCCAAGTCTCCCTTTGTTAAACAAAATTTTAAAATTTCAAATTCAAATTCCCCCTTTCCTATCCTTTCTATTTCGTTGTTTAACTCATCACAAGATCCAGTATAACTCTTCCAATCAGATTCCTTTTTAACGTGCTTTCGATTTTTACGTCCTTTAACTTTAATCTTTCTGGTAAAAACAGTTTGTTTTTTTCCAATATATGACCTACCTGTATCTTTACGAGTGATCCTATAAACAAAACCAAAAAAGTTCATTGGATTAAAATCTTCATTGAGTAAAGTAGAATTCCAATGACCAAAATCACTCATATTATTTCACAACTATTTTTTCCATTTGTTTCACAGGTACAGTAATATGTTTATTCCCAACTGTTTTCATAGAACATATATCTTCATAATCATCCCAGGTAATTCTTGTAACTATACATTCTTGGTACATTCCATTACGTGAAAACCCAATCAACTGATTTGTGTCTGATGCTTCCTGTAATATATTTATGTTACGCACTAAATCATTCATTACATTATCCCCTTAGAATTATTTGTTGAAACTTTACGTATTTTCTTAACCTTTTTTTTTAACTTTTTCAAATTTTTCTTTTGCCCCTTCTTGTTTGCCAAAGACGTTAATGCATTTATTTTTTCAATAATCGCATCACAATGACCTTTAATTTCACTATCCACAATAGTTTTGCAAGTCAAAAAAAGATTAGTTAAATCTATAGGTTCCACGTATCACTCCTCTTGACAATTGTTTCTCCTTTCATCTTTGCTGAAACATAATTTAAGTATTGCACAAATATATACTCTACTAAACAGAAAAATATAAATATACCAAGTCCTATCTTCTCCACACGGTTTCCTTTATGCCTTCGCACTCTACCTTATTGTTACGGAAAAATCCATTGTGTATCCGTACACTTTTATGATTGACCGTTACACCAACCTTTGCATACTCTACAATCACATTATCCAATCGGGTAAGTCCATTCAACACGATACCTTCCCAATCTCCAACATATGGATTCTTCACCTGATTACTAGTAAATCGAATTGGAGTTTCCATCGTTCCACTACCAATACAAAATGCATCGTCCTCGATAATCAATTTCCCCTTAGTTTCAAGTTCACCATACAACACCGAACCATTTTCTATCCGTAAATATGCACCATTTCTTATTCGTACTGTACCACGAATATGTGTCGCATCGGTATTCTTTACATATACATTCTCATCGTAATCACCAATCAACACTCGATACTTTCCAGGTGCTTGGCCAGGATCTTTCATAATCTCATATGCAGTCATTTGAAATTCATCACAACCACACAACAACACCCAACACATCACAAAATATTTCATTATTTTTCCATTTTTAAGTTTTCTATCTCTTTTCTTATTTCTTCCATTCGAATTTTCTTCCAATTTACCATAACTGCATTAGAAACGCCTGGCATAGTAGAAGTATGTTCCTTATCTGGTGGTATATAATAACTCGAAACTTGTTTCAATTGTGCCTCTAAAATTCCCAACTTTTTATTAATTTCTTCAATATTCAATTTCGTTCCTTTCCCGTGGCCTGTCTAATATATTCCCTAAGTAACACTCCTGATTTACCACCAATCAAAGGTGATGCCAATTTCAATTTCTTTACTGCTTCGTATCTTTTTCGTCTGGTAAGTCGTTTTTGCATTCTAGTTGCCGCTCCAAACTTTTTATCTTATCGTTTGTTTGCTTTATTTTCCCTTCTAATTCCAACTCCTTTCGTTGTCTGTATGCAATTTCCTGTTCAAAGGTAACTGCCTGTTCCTTAACTAACTG
>CEWR01045978.1_pt1 | contig 17028 bp, 20 predicted proteins | sample 356321 | NCBI WGS metagenome assembly CEWR01 (sample SAMEA2621551, study PRJEB7988) | marine metagenome | biome: marine biome (ENVO:00000447); feature: mesopelagic zone (ENVO:00000213); material: "saline water (ENVO:00002010), including plankton (ENVO:xxxxxxxx)" | depth 790 m
AAGGCCTGGACAGGATTGACACGCTTGAGCCATTTTCAACATTCAGGCTCACGCGCTAGGCAGCCAATGCAGCGCTTCATTCATCACTTAAATTGACAGGTTGGCTTATGAGCGACATTACTTTCTATACCAACCCACAATCTCGCGGCCGCATCGTGCATTGGCTGTTGGAAGAACTGGCTGAGCCCGATGACAAGGTCTATGAATTTGCCTGTCACGAAGGCAACTATGCCCTCCCCGGCATCCTCGCCGGTGCGCGTCGACAGGAGCACGACGAGCAACGGTAACGAAATCGCTGGGAATCAAGCAGGTCAGAATGCTGATCACAGATCGTTGTGACGCGACTGAAAACATCTGAAAAGCGATTAGCCGCTGTTTGGCTTTCGCACTGGCAAGTCGATTTTTTATCCATTGCATATCCTGCGCAAAGAGACTACTTCTGATGGTAAAAAAGGATCCTGTGCCAATTAGGTTTCCACCTGATAAAAAGCACGCGGACCTATTTGCGAGAGTCGTTGCAGTTGCAAAACAGTTCCCTGGCATAGAGGAGAGTCGTTCTTACGGGACACCTGCGATAAAGGTGAAGAAAAAGTTTATGGCGAGGCTGCGCTCCGAAGCCGAAGGTGGCCTGGTAATCCTTTGTGATTTCGTAGACCGGGAGATGCTGCTTGCCGCTGCACCCGAAGTATTTTATATAACAGATCACTATACAAATTCACGGGCTATCCCGATTAATTTGGAAGCGGTAGATTGGAATGCAATGCCGGCTATCGTCGAACAAGCCTGGCGCATGGCGGCAACAGCAAAACTCATCAGGGAATACGATGAAAGATAAACACACTAAGCAGAGCATTAAGCTGTTCGCTGCCCTCGTTGGGGCGCGAAAATCTGCGCCTTTTTTATGCCTCTAGATTGACGTTTTCGGCCAGGAGAATTCAGTGACTATCAGTGGAGAATGTTTCTGTGGTGAAGCTAGATACTCAATAAACGGGCTGCTTCGAGACGCGCGATCCTGTCATTGTTCGCGCTGCAGAAAAGCTTTTAGCGCTCAGGCTTCAGCCTATGCATTGGTGAATCCAGAAGAATTTGAATGGCTTGCAGGTGAAGATTTACTTTCTACATACGAGAATAGCTATGGCTTCGGCCTGCAGTTTTGCAGCAAGTGTGGATCGACTCTGTGCGGCGTGTTCAATGGAACCATACATGGCGTAAGCCTTGGCTGTGTCAATGGTGATCCGGGAGTTGAAATCGCACGGCATATCTATGTTGGCTCGAAAGCGACATGGGAGATAATGCCCGATGGCGTTCTCCAGTATGATGAGTCGGCGCCAGACGACCCATGACAATCAAATAAAAAGTGACCTAGAAATAAAGGACGTCTCAGTGCTGTGAAAAGCAAGTGGCTCCGACTTCTACTAGAATTTTCCCAAGTGCTCACAGGCCCAGGGCGGCCCGCATTTCCCGTGCAGTCATGCCTTTTACGTAAACTTCTGTCCCCTGATCGAATTCTCGCGCTCGATCCAGAGAGCCAACTACCACCGGATCGAACCCGGCATCGATAACTAGCTGACTGGCAACGGCAACACCCTCTGCGTCATCACCGGCGATGGGGATGGCAATGAGTTCACCGTCTCGATGGGCCTGATTGTTGACTTCGGTCCAGCTCAGGGCATTGAACGCCCGCACCAGCCTCACGCCGGGAAAGAATTCTGCCGAGGCGACACCGGTACCCTTCTCTAGTGCCACCGCAGCCATTTCGCCATCCCTTCTCACATAGGGATTGCCACAGTCGATGACGATCTTGCCCTGCATCAGCGGCGCAAGATCCTCTCCCACCTGGGGCATTGCGGCATAGGGCACGGCGATAAAGACGATGTCGCCGAACTCCGCTGCTTGCCGCGGAAACCCTGCGCTGGCCTTGGGACCAGCCTGGGCGACCAGTTCGCCGAGTTGATCGGGATTGCGCGATGAAAACATGATCTCGTGGCCCGCCTCTGCCCAGCGCAGACCCACAGAGCCGCCGATGCGACCGGAGCCGATGATGCCAATCTTCATGGGTGTCGGCGATGGCATCGCCTGGGCAAGAATCCTGGAAGAGAACAGGGCCGGAAATAGCGAGATCCCTGCCATTGCCAATAGTGTTTGGCTGACAAACTTTCTTCGAGAGAGGGAAAAACGATTATTCTTACGCATATCCTGCTCCTATTTTTACACTCTGATTCCTCGGTAAAGAATACTGGCATCAAACCTTTCGACTATCTGGGAAGGTTTTTGTAAACGACGCCGTCCTTCATTACAAATTTCACATTGCGAACTGAGCTTATGTCTTCGAGCGGGTTACCGGTTACCGCGACAAGATCGGCCAGATAACCCGGGCGAACCGAGCCGATCTGGTCAGCAAGCCCGAGTGACTCGGCAGCGAGGGAAGTCGCAGAAACGATCGCAGCCATCGGATCCTGGCCGCCGTCCCGAACCCGATAGATAAACTCTTCGGCGTTCATTCCATGGGCCCCCGCAACGGCATCGGTTCCGTACACGATCTTCACATTGCCATTGACGAGGGTACGTCGGAAAGTTTCGTATCCGATTACCCGCGCCTCTTCCATCAGTGCAAAACCTTCCTCGGTGTAATTCCCAAGACCGATGTATTTCTCCCTGTTGTCGAAGTAGTTGGCGTAGAGTAAGCCGAGGTGTGGATCCAGGTAGGTGCCATGCTCCGCCATCAACGCTATCACTTCATCGCTGTAGCGGTTGCCGTGTTCGATTCCTTCACACCCCGCCTCGATGACCGCCGTTAGACTCTCGGTACCGTAGGCGTGAACGACGGTGCGCAGCCCGAGCTCATTGGCCTCATGACAGACCGCGCGGATCTGTTGGTCCGACATCAGCTTAACACCACCTTCCCGGATACTCGCGGAGGCGAACATCTTCACCACATCCGCTCCATCTGCATGCAGCTCCCTGACAATACTCCTCAGCTCATCCGGTGTCCCCGAACTTACAGAGATGGCCCTTAATGATGTCAACACGCGCGGTCCTGGCAGTTCACCGCGTTCGATGGCGTCGCGCAGATCCTTATCTGCGACACTGCCAAGACTCTGCACGGTGGTGAAGCCAGCCATTAACATCCGGTGTGCATTCTCGGCAGCGTACAGCACAGTCTGGGCCGGAGTCTCATCCGGGTCTCGATTGTAGCGACCCTGTGCATTGAAGTGAGCGGTCAGGTGCACGTGGGTATCGATCCAACCGGGCATCACGGTGAGATCCGTCAGATCGTAGTCAACCGGACCCGATGAATCGTCGAGCCGGATGATACGCGATCCCTCGATGGTTATGGTCACGTTCTCCATTACACCGCCCACTCCGTCAAGCAGTCGGCCCGCCCGAATCGTAATCGGCTCAGCCTGGGCGCTCGCCGTTGTCGCCGATAAAAACGAGGTTGAGGACACAATCAGAAATACTGTTAACCACTGCAAGAGCCTGCGCTGGCGCAGGTTTTGAAATAGTTGTTTCATATAGACCCCGTTAACCTATAACCCTAATCCTTGAAGCGCTTGCCTTTTAGAAAGCGTTTAAACAGGTCTGTGAAAGTATGATGTTTCAGATCAGTGTACTCCCCTGCATCGAGAAAAACCCGATCACATAGAGGGCAGGTTTCTATCCAGATGTGAGTTTGTTCGGGATCTGTCAGCCTGGTCATTTCGATCTTGCACAGCGGACATTCGATATCGTCAATCTTGTCATATTTTCTGCCAACAGATGCTGGACCGACATCGAGGAATTTCTCGACCATCCATTCATCATTCATCTTGTCCATCATCTCTGGATCGATCAGCAGGCCATAGCAGCTATTACAACGCTGAACACTGATCTCTTCGTGGGTCTTGGTTTCTAACGTACCATCACATTTTGGGCAATCTAGCTGGGAATCTGACATTGACCGCTTTCTCCTTTGGTTCAATATGCAATATGGTAGTCATTATTCGAATAAACTCAAGACTCAGGGTCAGGTCATGCAATTTAGCGTACATCCAGATTCGCCGTTTTCAAAGATGTCGAGAGGAAAGAATTGAGCCTTGGTTTCCTGACTCTGGGTTTCGGGAATGAGCTCGACAGACTCTCGGCTCGCTGATACGATCAATTTCCACCAAATGTTCCAATGATCGTGGGTTCCAGAATGATCCGGGAGGGAGTATGCAACGACTGATAGGAAGTGTAACGGTGGTGGCTCTGATTGCGGCCGCCTACACGACGACCAACGAAGCGCAGGAAGTGGTCTTGCCTGACTACGCGGCACAGCTTGCCGACCTGCCGAGTCCGCCCAACGACCGATCTCTGCCCGAGGTCTCGCCTGACGGGCCAGTGGGCGCGTACGGGTTTAGTCGCTACGTATACCAGCGTCAGGGCGACAATATCGTGGCGACCCTCATCGAGGGGCCTGTGGGCCATCAGGTCCGCTGCCAGCAGCTCGCGCAGGAGTGCTCCTATGTCGAGCTCCAGGCGATTTACGATGCCGGCGGAGAGATCCCCGACTACCTCGAAATGGACCGCAACACGCTCGGCGAATTACTCGACCAGCTGGCCCGAGTCGAGGCCGCTGTCTTGCAGTACGAGACTCTCGACGATGCCTGCGCGGCGGGTCTGAGCATCTCCTCGGCCCAAACCGCCAACATGGGCATTCATGTCACGGACCCTGGTGCTGGCCTGGAATTCAACCCCGATCGCCCCCAGATGATCCTGTTCGCGAAAGATGGTGGCGAACGCATCCCAAGGCTTGACATCGGCCGCTGTGAAGGCGACAAGTTCGTGGGCGAGGAAGGCTTCCAACCGGTTGGTGCGGTGTTCAATATTGCGCTCAGCGAGGACCATCCCGATGCCTTTGTCGGCGAGCTCGACAACTGGCACATTCACCACAACACCTGCGCCGGCGGCTCCGTAGAGAATGCCAACGACGTCAATGGTGAGGTCGAGGTGACCGCCACCACCGCAACGCCAGAGGAGTGCAGGGCGGGTGGTGGGTTCTTCATGCGGGTGATGCCGACCTGGATGATGCACACCTACGTCGTGCCAGATTTCGACCCCCAGGGTGGCGTGTTCGCTATGTTTAATCCCAGCGTCTGGCCCGTCGCTTCTTCACCTGAGAAGATGCTGGAGATCCGCACTATCCGCGACGATGATGCGGTGGCTGCACCCATCATCAACTTTAGTTTCGGCAACATCGAGGCCAGCGTGGGCGAGATCATCCGCTTCGGCAACGCCGACAGCGTGCCACATACTGTCACCGCGGGATCGTCCATCAATCCTCGCCCCGAGGAGTTCGACAGCGGTGTGCTGGATACTGGTGGCACTTTCGACATCTCCTTCGACCAGCCAGGCAACTACCAGATCTTCTGTGCCCTGCACCCGGAGATGCAAGCGACGGTGGTGATCAACTAAAGGAACCGGTACACAGCCAGACTAAGCTGAATGCGGTGGCGCATTGGTTAAATGAACCGCCGCGTAAGGCCTTGGCTTGCTCAATGCCAGCGTAGGAATTGCGACGAATTGCCGATAGCTAGGGCTGAATAGACAGCGCCGATAGACACCGACCGGCGCAGCTATTATTCTTCCTGTTCCTTCCCCACCGTTACCTCACCACTACGAGGAGGCATTCAATGAGAACTCGAATTTTGAGCTTTACCTGCTTGTTGGTCCTGGCTATCGCGGGCGTTGCCTGCGCACCGGTTACTGACGACAGCTCGGCTGCCGCGCCAGCGGCCACAGGCTATATGCCTCCCACCGTCTCGCCGGAATCCCGCGACCTCACCCGGGCCGACATCGAACGGATGATGGAGGAGCTGTCGAACTGGGGTCGCTGGGGGGCCGATGATCAGCTTGGCGCGGCCAATCTCATCACCCCCGCGAAACGGCTGGAGGCGATCGCTACGGTGACCGAGGGCATCACCGTGTCGCTTGAGCATCTGCTGCTGACCGAGACGGCGCCCGATGTCCCGCAGCCGTTCCAGCGTCGGGTGTTGGCCGTCCCCGAAGCCACCGCTGAGCCGGACTTCTTTGGCGCCGTCAGCGACAATTACAGCATCAGCTACCACGGCTATTCACACAGCCATGTGGATTCCCTGTGCCACATCTTCTACAAGGGGAAGATGTATAACGGCAAGGATCAGAGCACGGTTACCGAGGCCGGCTGCGCCACCAACTCGATTGCAAATCTGCAGGGGGGCATCGTCACCCGCGGCGTCCTTATCGACATACCCCTTCTCAAGGGGGTCGATTACCTTGAGCCGGGTACGCCTATCTACCAGGAAGATCTGGAGGCATTCGAAGAAATGACTGGCGTGGTCGTGCGTCCGGGTGATGCGGTCTTCGTGCGCACCGGCCGCTGGGCTCGCCGTGCTGCGCTCGGTCCCTGGGTTGTGGCGCAGGGGGCGGCGGGCCTGCACGCCTCGGCGATGCCCTGGATCAAGGCCCGTGATGTCGCCTTTCTCGGCAGTGACGTGGCCAGCGATGTGGTCCCATCCCAAATCGAAGGCGTGCAGCTCCCGGTTCACCAGCTGACAATCGTGGCGATGGGTGTGGATCTGTTCGACAACCAGGATCTCGAAGCTGTCGCCGAGACCGCAGCGCGACTGAATCGCTGGGAGTTTTTGGTGGTGGCCGCACCGCTGGCGGTAGAGGGCGGCACCGGCTCGCCGGTTAATGTGCTGGCAATTTTCTGAACCAGGAGACCGGTACGCGGGAAGAAGTTTGATGAACGATAGCGGTGAAACCGATCTAAGGCGTCTGCTCAATTCCTTGGCACCGGTATTGTTAAAGCCGGACTACGTTTTCTGCACCGTCGCCCACGCAACTCAAGTCGATTATCGCGAATTAAAGCCCCTGGCAAGTTTTCAGGAGGATGAGGGTCTAAGCCTGATTCTGGAACAAATTGTGGCTGACGAAGCCGGTCTCATCTATGAATCAGTGTTCAAGGGGATTACGTTGACGGTGCACTCCAGCCTGGATGCCGTCGGCCTGACCGCTGCGGTGGCTGGCAAACTTGCAGAGCACGGCATAAGTGCAAATGTAGTCGCTGCCAGCTATCACGATCATATTTTCGTGCCCAGGGACAAAGCCGAGCAAGCCCTGAGATTGCTCGCTGCGATATCCGGGTAAGCCGGCAGCCCTCCCGCGTGGCTAATTTCTTGAATTCTGGGGTATAGTTGGACCCATCTACCCGATCTCAAGCACCGAACCAAGAGGTAATCCCATGCCAGCTGACCGACTCTCCAGACTTCCCAGCGCAGCAGCTGCCATGACCCTGTTCAGCATTCTTGCCGCGCCCGTGTTCGGACAGGGAACCGCAACAGTCCGCCTCGAGGGCCTGGATCAAACTGTTGAAATACTGAAAGACAAGTGGGGCATTTCCCATATCTACGCCGAAACCGAGCACGACCTGTTTTTCGCGCAGGGTTATAGTGCGGCGCGGGATCGCCTGTTTCAGTTTGAAATCTGGCGGGCCCAGGCCACCGGCACCACCGCCGAGATTTTCGGCCCGCGCATGATAGACCGGGATCATGGCACCCGCCTGTTTAAGTTTCGGGGCTATATGGCCCAGGAAATGAATCACTATCATCCCCGGGGCGTCGATATCATCACCGCCTTCGTCCACGGTGTTAACGCCTACATAGATGAGGCCTTGCAAAAACCAGAAGATCTGCCACTGCCATTCAAGCTACTGGGCATTCAACCCAGGCACTGGACCGAAGAAGTGGTTATCTCCCGACACCAGGGACTGTTGGGAAATATTGGCAGGGAGCTCAATACCGGCCGGGCAGTGTGCAGCATCGGCGCGGCGATGGTTAAGGAGTTACAGTATTTCCATCCCCATGAGCCCGATCTGACACTGGATCCCATGATCGACTGCGATTCTCTGCTCAATAACGACATTCTGTATCTTTACAATGCCTATCGACGTGGTCTGCGAATCGAACCCGCTGACATTGTAGTGGCGGAATTGCGCAATACTGACGCCGAATTTCAGCAGATTGCCAATACCTTGATGCAGGAGGAAATGCATTTACGAAAACGATCCATAGACGATATTGGCAGCAACAACTGGGTCATCAGTGGAGATCTGACCCAGGATGGCTGGCCGATGATGATCAATGATCCTCACCGCGCGCAGTCCGTGCCATCGTTGCGCTACTGGGCGCATTTGGTAGGCCCCGGCTGGGACGTTCTCGGTGGTGGCGAACCAGAGATTCCGGGTATTTCCATTGGCCACAATCAGTACGGTGCCTGGGGCCTCACCGTATTTTCCACCGACGGTGAAGATCTCTATGTCTATGAAACCAATCCAGACAATCCCAACCAGTATCGCTACCAGGGTCAATGGGAGGAGATGCGCATTATCGAGGAGACGATCGATGTGAAGGGCAGTGCCCCGGTAACTGTGGCACTGAAATACACGCGCCATGGTCCGGTGACCTTCGAAGACCGTGACAAGAACCTGGCCTATGCCGTGCGACCAGCCTGGATGGAAGTAGGGGGTGCACCTTATCTGGCGTCCCTGCGCATGGACCAGGCTACGAACTGGGAAGAATTCAGGGCGGCGACGAATTACAGCAATATCCCCGGGGAAAATATGATCTGGGCCGACAGCGACGGCAACATCGGCTGGCAGGCAGTGGGTATTGCACCGGTAAGGAGAAATTTCAGCGGCATGGTGCCGGTGCCCGGCGATGGTCGCTTCGAATGGGACGGTTATCTACCCATCACCGCCAAGCCGAACGAATTCAATCCAGAACGTGGTTATATCGAGACCTCCAACAGCAACTACACCACGCCAGATTATCCCTATCTCGATGCTATCGGTTATACCTGGACCGATCCCTACCGCTGGGCCCGCGCCAGTGAAGTCCTGGCCTCGGGTCGTAAATTCAACATGATGGATATGGTGCAGTTGCAGCATGATTATCTGTCCATTCCCGCCCGCACACTGATGCCGTTTTTCAAAGACCTCAAAGCGGCGGATCCCCAGGTGGAAACCGCGAGACAGATGCTGATGAACTGGAATTTTGTGCTGGGCAAAGACTCCATCGAAGCCGGCATCTATGTCGCCTTCGAGCGGCAGTTACTGGATAACATGGAAGCCTTGAAAGTACCGGAAATCGCCTCGAGCTATCTGAACCTGGGCATGAAGACCAGCATCGACATGCTGCTGGCGCCGGATGGCGACTTCGGCGACGATCCAATCGCAGGGCGGGATGATTTCCTGCTCGCTACCCTGGCTCAGGGAGTGGCGAACCTGCGCGAGAAACTCGGGCCTAACATTCAAAACTGGGTCTATGGCCAGGCAGATTACAAACACGCCGAGATTCGTCATCCCCTGGGGGCGGCAGTCAATGATGAATTACGTTCACGACTCAACGTGGGACCGGTTCCACGCGGAGGCAACGGTTTTACCGTGGGTGCTAACGGCAGCGGCGACAATCAAACCTCCGGCGCGTCCTTCAGAATCTTTGTGGATACCCGGGATTGGGATAACACCCTGGGCATGAACACACCGGGGCAGGTGGGGGATCCCGATAGCCCGCTTTACGACAATCTGTTCGAGCTGTGGGCAAACGACAAGGTATTTCCGGTATTTTATTCTCGGGAGAAAATTGAGACCGTATTATTCGAGAGACTCGATCTGGTCCCGGCAAACTAGGCAGCAGGCACTCCAGGCTCGATAACAAGAAAAATAGATTAGGAGGAAAGGCAATGGATCGAATAGACAAAGAGGGTAACCGTCTCCCCATAAAAATTGATAGCACTTCTAATGGCGAATATGAGCCGATTCCTATCTCGCCAATCAACGAACGCGCGAACAAGCTCGCCCTGCAATTAGCCGGCGAAAACGCCAGACGCAGTGGCCAATCCCGGCGTAAGTTTCTTATATCCAGCTGCGGCGCCGCCAGTACCTTGCTGGCTTTTAACCAGGCCAATGCCTATCACCACAAGCGCGGCGGGTTTTTTGATATCAGGGAGGAGAGCGCGCTGGATGCTTCCTCGGCCCTGGCAGAAGTCGAAGGCGGGGAGTTTATCTTCGATGTACAGGGCCATTACGTCAATCCTGAGGGAGACTGGCTCAGCAGAATTCCACCCGCAGCCCGACCCTACGCCGGCATGGAAAAAGCCGCCTGCGACGCCGGAGAAACTGGCGGTGATCGAGGTTATCTGAATTGCTTGAGTGGCAATGAGTTCATAAAAGACATCTTTCTCGACAGCGATACCGACATCATGGTCTTGTCATTCGTGCCTTCTACCCGTGAAAACGAGCCGGTAACGATTGAGGATGCCACCGAGACCCGAAATATTGTCGCCCAGTTACAGGGCAGCAAACGGCTGCTGGTGCACGGCCGCGTCAATCCAAACCAGGACGGTGACCTGGAAGGCATGGACGAACTGGCTGAAAACTGGGACATCGCGGCCTTCAAGACCTATACCCAGTACGGACCCGGGGGCATCGGCTTCTATCTCCATGATGATCCTGGCCTGGCGATGATCGAGCGTGCACGTCGCCTGGGTGTGCGAAATATCTGCGTGCACAAGGGGCTACCATTCGGTCCCCGGTCCTATGAGCACAGCCAATGTCAAGATATCGGCATCGTCGCCAAGCTATATCCGGATATGAATTTTCTGGTTTACCATTCTGGTTTCGTTGCCAGCGTGCAGGAACAGGAATTTATCGAGGGGGCAGGACGTGACGGCATCGACACCCTGATTCAATCGGTGCTGGACAATGAAGTGGCGCCTAATTCCAACGTCTACGCGGAATTGGGGTCCACCTGGCGCTTTCTGATGCGAGACCCGGACAATGCCGTCCACGCCCTCGGCAAGCTGTTCAAATATATCGGCGAGGACAATGTGCTGTGGGGTACGGACTCTATCTGGTACGGCTCGCCCCAGGATCAGATCCAGGCCTTCAGAACCTTTCAGATTTCACAGGAATTTCAGGATCGATATGGCTACAGCGCAATTTCCCCGGCCATGCGACGTAAGGTGTTTGGACTGAACGCCGCTCTTCCCTACCAGATCGATGAGGCTGAAATTCGCGCGCTTACTGCGAATGACTTTGTTGCCTCGGAAAAGCTGGCGTATCAGCAAGATCCACAGCCATCGTTTCTAACTCATGGCCCGAAGACTCGGCGTGAGTTTATGAACTTCCTGAAGTGGGGATCTGTTTAGGGAGCTTCCGAGCAAAGCTTTAGCATGTCCGCTGAAGGAAAAAACACCCGTTGTGGTTTTCTCTCTCAGACCCTCGACAGCAGGCTAAATACGGCCGCAATCGACATCGCAGCAACAAGCAGGCCGATGTTGGAAGATTGCAAGACCGTGTAATCCACCGATTGCAAGCTCGAATAGTCAATCGAGCGAATCTGCGTACTCAGGAGATTAAGCTGTTCTGAAAAATCCACCATCGCGGCCAGACTATACAGGCCTTCATAGGCTGACTGTGGCGATACCACAGCAGCGATCAGAGTCAGCCAGAAAACTCCCGCCCCTGCAAAGAGTTTTTCGCGCAGTGAAATGCCTGTTGCCAATTTGCTGCCAACGCGCTCGCTGAAGCCTTTGTCCGCAATCAAGGCCGGTTGCGCGAGCATGCGGTCCAGGGAATCAAAACTTGAGTTGTTGTTCACGAAGCCTTCTCCAATTTTTGTTCCTGGGTGCTTTCCCTGGTCAGTATTTTGCGCAATTTGGTCTTACCACGGCTGATATTTGACTTCACGCTTCCCAGGGGTATCTTCAGAATGTCTGATACTTCCTGGTGTGAGAAACCATAACTGTGGCACAGGGTGATCGTCGCGGTTTCATCTTTATTGAGCTGGGCTAGGGCCTGTTCCATATCCATCTACTCGGTAGAAATTGAATCATACCTGTCGCTTAGTACTTCGAGTTGTCCGATATAGTCACCGGTAACTTCCAGACGCCGGCTGACACTGCGTCGATGTTGTAGAAAGCAATGATAGGCGATGCGATACAACCAACCCGAAAAACTACCGGTACCTTTGTAGCTACTCAGCTTGCGAAAGGCATTGATGAATGTTTCCTGTGCCAAATCATCCGCGACATCGTATTGCTTACAGAGTCTTACCAGGAATGCCCGCACTCTACCCTGGTGCATTTTCACCAAGGTAGAAAATGCATCATTGTCACGTAGCGCCAGGGTGCGCCGGATTAATGAGCTCTCGTCATTCAAACTGACTAAAATCCAGTCTCTCTCAAGAAGATTCCCGCAAGCGGTATTTCCCGGATATGAGAAACGCGATGCCGATGAAGATAGCAATTGTACCGAAAACTGCTTCCTCGTATCCGCTTTCAAGCCAGATGCCCAGAGTTATAGGCACACCGAGCGCCAACCAGATCATGCCGATTTTGTAGTCGGTCTTGTAGTTTCCCTCGCCACCGCTCAACATTTTCATCATGTCGGGATCGACGTTTCCGCCCAACTCAACGATCTTTATCAGCGTATCCATCTTCTTAGCCTTAATTTTATGTATAAAAAACAAGAGACTAAGAGGCAATACACCTATACTTAATATAACCGCCGCGAATCCGATAGCTATTTCGTCCATATTTAGTGCCTCATTTACTTGGTTGTTTCTTCTACGATGCGTGGTAGAGGCAATTTGGATGCATGCAAGCAATAAATAATCTTGAATCAATTCTGCAATGGTCAGCCATGACGCTCCAAAGTGATGGTTCTCAAAGCTGACATGCTGCAAATGCAAATGGTCTGGTAGCAGGGATCTGCGTTGCTATGGATTTTGGGGCTGACTGTAACATGTTCTTTTCCGTATATTCCAATCCCACGTGGCCCAGCCTCGCAGCCAAATTCGATAGGGTGATCGCAGGTTCGTCTGCTATAGCGAGAAACTCGGGCCTAACATTCAAAACTGGGTCTATGGCCAGGCAGATTACAAACACGCCGAGATTCGTCATCCCCTGGGTGCGGCAGTCAATGATAAACTACGATCACGACTCAATGTGGGGCCGGCGCCACGTGGGGGCAACAGCTTTACCGTAGGTGCTAACGGTAGCGGCGACAATCAAACCTCCGGCGCCTCCTTCAGAATCTTTGTCGATACCCGGGATTGGGATAACACGCTGGGTATGAACACACCGGGGCAGGTGGGAGATCCCGACAGTTCGCTTTACGACAACCTGTTTGAGTTGTGGGCAGACGACAAGGTATTTCCGGTATTTTATTCCCGCGAGAAAATTGAGACCGTATTGTTCGAGAAACTCGATCTGGTCCCGGCAAACTAAGCAGCAGAATGCGAGACCCGGACGATGCCGCCCATGCCTTAGCGAGCTAACTGTTCTTCTTGCATAGGATTTCCCTCAATGGATTGACTTACAACATGTTCTTTTCCGTCTAAGCCAATCCCATGTGATCCTGCCCGGCCACCAAATTCGGTAGAGTGATTGCAGATTCGTCTGTTATAGTCGGCATGCATCAACAGCCATTAGAATGAGGTTCGAAAGGGTCATGAAAAAAATTCTAGCGCCTTTGATCGGCGCCGCATTGCTGTCCTCGGCCGTTTACGCCATGGAAGAAGTCGATCCTGTTCTGGCGGAGATTAGCAATTTTCGACAATACAGCGACACCTTCGCCAGCGCCGGCCAACCCACCCGTGAGCAATTTCAGCTGTTAGCCGACCAAGGCTTCGAACGTATCGTCTACATCGCCTTTAGCAATAACAACAATGCGCTCGCCGATGCGGATCAGTTGGTGAAGGGGCTGGGCATGGAATACATGCATGTACCCGTTGCCTTCGACAATCCCCTGGCAGACGACTTCTACGCCTTCGCCGACTCCATGCGACGCAACACCGGCAAGAAAACCCTGCTCCATTGCCAGGTAAACGCCCGTGCCACGGCCTTCAGTTTTCTTTACCGCGTATTATTTGACGACATTTCCATCACCGACGCCAAAGCCGATATGAACACTGTCTGGCAACCGAACGCAGTCTGGCGTGATTTCATCTTCGCAGTACTCGACCAGAACAACGTCTCTCCCGAATGCGAAGGCTGTGACTGGACGCCGCCACCGCCACGCGGGCAGTAGAATCAAAGGGGTCAGAGAACTTTGATTTACAGCTTAGTTTCTGGCTGAGATGAACCTGTGGGATCTTCTGCCACCACCTTTTGGGAAGGGAGGCAGTGTATAAGCTAATTGCTGTTCGATTTGCTGTGTAAACTTTTCGTCACCTAAAACCCAGGCTTTATTTGTCGCGACTCTTATTTCTTCTAGTGTGCCGCTGAGTATTAGCTGTTCGAATAGCGCCTGGTACCGATGCCGACGCTCGCTAGCATCTTTTCCAAGTGCCGAATAGACAGGGTGGTGAGTAATGCGCTTGATGTCTTTATCAAGCGCATTAGCCCCAACACATAGCTGTGAATAGCGACGCGATCAGTTATGCTGCTTTCTAGCAGTTTGTCGAGGTAGACGATATAGTCTCGGTCAGTAAAGAAGCAAGCGTGTCTGTTATTGCCGCGCTGGATTATGTGAAGTGGTATTTCCGGCAAGAAATTTCTGGGATGACGAGACACGAGAGAATCCTTTCTCTAATAAATGGATAGAAGGTACTGAGTGTAGTCTTGATTTGCTGAAGTTGCTAAATCAAAGTACTCTGACCCCTTTAATCCCCCTCAATATGAGAGGAAAACCACGTTATGAGTACCTATCAATCTCAGTTCACAAGCAAACTTTTATACGGGTTTTTATTAATATTATCAGGCGTATTTCTCGCGACTTGTGCACCGGAACAGGAGTCGCCGCCGGCAGTTGTAGAGCAGGCAGAGCAAGCCCCTGCTCCGGCTGTGGAATCGGCCGAAGGCGTTCTGTCGCTGTCGACACAGACCCACTGGTTAAATACCAGACCGATCGGCAACGGGCTGGCTGCCGTATCCAATGCCTTATTAGAAGTCAGTGATCAGAGCTCCGAACACTGGCTACAATATGGCGGTGGCTATAACAATTTTCGCCATAGCCCGATTACCGAGCTGTCCCCGGAAAATATCGATAAGCTGGAATTTGCCTGGGGTTTCCCCAGTGGTACCGACGGACAATTCGCCGCATCTCCGGTAATTTACGATGGCATCATGTACGTCACCAGCTCTTATAATCGGTTGTTTGCACTCGACGCATCCAGCGGGGAGCTATTTTGGCGCTACGACCATCCGCAACCGGCAGATCTGAGAATTTGTTGCGGGCCCACTAATCGAGGTGTAGCCATCATCGGCGACAGAGTCCTGATGGCGACTCTGGATGCACGCATGTTGGCATTTGACCGTAAGTCCGGTGAAATTCTATGGAACACTGAGATTGTCGATTATAAAAGGGGATTCAGCGCCACTTCGGCTCCGCTGATCGTCAAAGACTTGGCCATAATTGGTATCGCTGGTGGCGAATACGGTGTCAGGGGTTTCTTCGATGCCTACGACATCAATACGGGTGAACTGGTCTGGCGCCACTATACGGTGCCAGGCGAAGGTGAACCAGGCAGTGAAACCTGGTCTGGAGATTCCTACAAAACCGGGGGTGCGCCAGCCTGGACTATAGGTGCCTATGACCCAGAACTTAATACACTGTATTGGACCACAGGCAATCCTGCGCCGGACTGGAATGGCGACGCGCGTCTCGGTGACAATCTCTATTCCGACAGCGTGCTGGCAATCGATCCGGATACCGGGGAGATGAAGTGGTATTTTCAGTTCACACCGCACGACGTGTGGGACTACGACGGCAATACCCACATATTCCTGGTGGACTATGAGCATGAAGGCGAGACCGTCAAAGCCTTGGTGCAAGCCAATCGCAACGGCTTTTTCTATGCCATCAATCGTGACACCGGCGCGTTTCTACGTGCCACGGCTTACGTGGAACAACTCAATTGGGCCACCAGCATGGAGCCTGACGGCAGACCGGTGGTTGACGTCAGCACCTATCCATCTGAAGAGCCCATAGTTCGAATATGTCCTGGTGTTGCCGGGGGCATGAATGGTTCGGTATCGGGCGCGCTCAATGCCGAACTAGGGCTGGCCTATATCCCTGTAATAGAAAGTTGTCAGCAAATGCAGAAGGGAATCAGTGTTTATGTCGAGGGCCAGCAATTCACTGGTGGCACTTTCATTCCGGTAGACGTGGTAGACAGTACTGCCTACGGACACATTTCCGCCATCGATTTCCAAACCGGAGAAATCCGCTGGCGCTATCGGGATCCTCAACCCATCATGGCTGGGGTTCTCAGCACCGCCGGTGGCCTGGTCTTCTCAGGCAGTCAGACCGGTTATGCCTTGGCACTGGATGCAGCCACTGGCGAGAGACTGTGGAATTTTAAACTCGGCGGTGGCATACGCAGCCAGCCAGTTGCCTACCAGGCGGGGGGCGAAACCTTTGTCGTCATCGCCTCGGGTAATTTTGGCTCCATTGCTGGTGCAGTGGGTGGTGACACGCGAATTCCCGAAGGCGGGCATTTGTTCGTGTTCAAGCTGAGAGAGGACGATTAGCTGTTCTAATTAGCAGTCTGTTGATTTACGCGTAGATAGGCGATGATCTTCCACAGATCATCATCGCCCTCGGGGAAGGCCGTACCAAAACCGATCATGCGGGTGTCTGGCACGCCATTGGTCACGGTATCGAATATTTCCTGGTCGCTGTCACCATGCTTCCACTGCGCATCAAACAGGAATAGCGCATCACCGGGCTCGGGCGTGAGTTTGTGACAATAACCTGAACAGCTGCCGGTAAACAGTGCCTTACCCCTGGCCACGGCGGCAGGGTCCGCCATGAAGGATTCGACTATACTGGGCTCTGCGGGCGCTTCACTACAGGCGGCCAGATTGAGCAGGAGCAGGCCAGCAATTACTGTAAACCTCACACGTATTCTCATTGTTTCAGGATTCTTCAATTGGACGTACTCAGCGCATCTTCCTATATTAGAACTGGTACTAACAAGCTAAATTAAGATTTTACTTGTAGACTCAAAGCGATATGGG
>CEWR01034904.1_pt1 | contig 17000 bp, 12 predicted proteins | sample 356321 | NCBI WGS metagenome assembly CEWR01 (sample SAMEA2621551, study PRJEB7988) | marine metagenome | biome: marine biome (ENVO:00000447); feature: mesopelagic zone (ENVO:00000213); material: "saline water (ENVO:00002010), including plankton (ENVO:xxxxxxxx)" | depth 790 m
TTTGAGCTTTTTCATTAGTTGCTATTAATTTAATCAGTATTGAACATTTTAATGTTTTGTAAACGCTGTTAGCCCAGTTAAATTTTAAAAACCAAAAAACCGCTTCTAAAAGAGAAACGGTTTTAAAATATTTAAGAACACTTCGTGTTTACATATAATCTTCAATTGGGTTACAAGAACAAATTAAGTTTCTATCTCCAAAAGTATCATCTACTCGACGTACAGAAGGCCAAAATTTATTGTCAGCAATATATGACAAAGGAAAAGCTGCTTGCTTTCTTGTGTAGGGTAAAGTCCATTCGTCAGCAGTTAGCATTTCTTGTGTATGTGGAGCGTTTTTTAATGGGTTATTAGCGTCTTCTATTGTTGCTTCAGATATTTCTGTACGAATAGAAATCATAGCTTCACAAAAACGATCTAATTCAGCTATACTCTCAGACTCTGTAGGTTCAATCATCATTGTTCCACCTACAGGAAAAGAAACTGTTGGCGCGTGAAAACCATAATCCATTAAACGTTTTGCAATATCAACGACTTCAATTCCGTTTTGTTTAAAATCACGACAATCGATAATCATTTCGTGTGCTGCTCGTCCTTTTTCTCCAGTATATAAAGTCGGGTAATGTTTTTCTAAACGTTCTTTAATATAATTTGCATTTAAAATCGCCATTTTTGTTGAATCTGTTAACCCTTTAGAGCCTAACATTGTAATGTATCCGTAAGAAATTAAACATGCTAAGGCAGAGCCCCAAGGAGCTCCAGAAATTGCTGTAATTGCGTGTTCACCACCAGTTTTTATTATTGGGTTTGATGGTAAAAACGGTACTAATTGCGGAGCAACACAAATTGGGCCAACTCCAGGTCCGCCACCACCATGAGGAATCGCAAATGTTTTGTGTAGGTTTAAGTGACAAACATCCGCGCCAATTGTTGCAGGATTTGTCAAACCAACCTGTGCGTTCATATTTGCACCATCCATATAAACTTGACCTCCATGGTCGTGAATGATTTTTGTGATTTCTTGAATTTCACTTTCAAACACTCCATGCGTTGAAGGGTAGGTAACCATAAGTGCAGCTAAATGAGCTGAATGGGTTTCCACTTTTTCACGTAAATCATCTATGTCTATATTTCCGTTTTCTGCGGTTTTGGTAACAATTACTTTCATACCAGCCATTACAGCAGAAGCAGGATTTGTACCATGGGCAGAAGCAGGAATAATACAAATATTTCTATGCGAATCATTTCTTGATAAATGATATGCTCTAATCGTCATTAAACCAGCAAATTCTCCTTGTGCACCAGAATTTGGTTGTAAAGAAGTACCTGCAAAACCAGTAACAATATTTAGTTGATGCTCTAATTTATATAAAACTTCTTGATATCCTTCTGCTTGATTTAGAGGCACAAAAGGGTGAATATTTCCCCATTGCGGATTGCTTAAAGGCAACATTTCTGAAGCTGCATTTAATTTCATAGTACAAGAACCTAAAGAAATCATCGAATGATTTAATGCTAAATCTTTACGTTCTAACTTCTTAATATAACGCATCATATCTGTTTCAGATTGATACGTATTAAAAATTTCATTCTCTAAAAATGAAGTATTTCTTTGGGTATTTTCTAGAATCGTATTTCCTTCAATGATAGCAGAAATAGATATTGTATTTAAATTTAAAACTTCTGTAAAAACAGCAACAATAGCATTTAGTTCTTTTAAGCCAACAGTTTCATTTAAAGATATAGATAGCGTTTCGTCATCTATATAATTAAAGTTTATTTGATTTGCTTCAGCTACAACTTTCACCTTTTGAGAGTTGGCTTTCACTGTAAGCGTATCAAAATAAGAAGTATTGGTCTGTTGTATGCCTAAAGTAGTCAAAGCATTTGCTAAAGTGATCGTTTTATTATGTACAGAATCTGCAATAAACTGAATTCCAGATTTTCCATGAAATACTGCATACATTCCTGCCATAACAGCTAATAAAACTTGTGCAGTACAAATATTAGAAGTGGCTTTTTCGCGTTTAATATGTTGCTCTCTGGTTTGTAAAGCCATTCTCAAAGCACGTTTTCCATTCTTGTCTTTGGTAACGCCAATAATTCTTCCAGGAATACTTCTTTTGTAGGCGTCTTTGGTTGCAAAATAAGCTGCATGAGGTCCACCATAACCTAGAGGAATTCCGAAACGCTGTGTGGTACCGACAACAACGGAAGCTCCAAAGTCTCCTGGTGCTTTTAGTTTCACTAAAGATAAAATATCTGCTGCAACCGCTACTTTTATATTATTTTTATTCGCTTTTGTTACAAATCCTTCATAATCGAATACTTGTCCTAATTTTCCTGGATATTGTAAAATTGCTCCGAAAAAATCGTCTGCAAAATCAAATTCTTCATGATTTCCAATTACTAGTTCAATACCAATAGGAATGGATCTTGTTTGTAAAAGAGATAGTGTTTGTGGTAAAATTTCATCAGAAACAAAAAACTTATTTGCACCTGCTTTTTTCTTAGTACGTTCCCGAACATCATATAACAAAGCCATTGCTTCTGCAGCAGCTGTAGACTCATCTAATAAAGAAGCATTTGCTAGTTCCATTCCTGTTAAATCGCAAATCATTGTTTGATAATTTAACAACGCTTCTAATCTACCTTGTGCAATTTCTGCTTGGTAAGGTGTGTATGCAGTGTACCATCCTGGATTTTCTAGAATATTACGCTGAATTACACTTGGTACAATTGCTTCATGATATCCTAAACCAATGTAACTTTTAAAAACTTTATTTTTCTCCGAAAGTTCTTTTATGTGAGCTAAATACTCATACTCGCTCATAGCGGGTTCTAAGTCTAAAGGGCTTTTTAGAAGAATATTATCAGGAACAGTTTCATTAATTAGTTGTTCTAAATTGGTAGCTTTAATAGTTGCTAGCATTTTTGCTTGCTCTGCATTACTAGGGCCAATATGTCTACGCTGAAACAAATTTGTATTCATTTATTTAGTTTTGTGAACGATTGCTTACAATCAATTTAATTTTGTTTTTTTTAAGTCAAAAAAAGCTCCTTTTTTGACACTTCAAAAATAAGAATTAAATAAATTAATTACTATCTGAAAAGTGATAAAATGATGTTAATTATTAACTAAAAATCGATGTTATGAACAGAAAGGTTATTTTTGTTTAATGAAGTTTTTTAAAATAGTATTCAATTTTTATATCAATGCGAGTATTCACGTAGGTTTAGCTGTTTATGCTTTTGTAAGAATCACTGAACAATATTTTGGACTCTCTTATAATGATAACTTAGATTATTTTATTTTCTTCAGTACCATTACGGGGTATAATTTTGTAAAATATGCAGGTGTTGCTAAATTGCATCATAGAAGTTTGACAAATAATTTAAAAATAATTCAAGTATTTTCTTTCTTTTGCTTTTTAGCAATGTGCTATTATGGCTATCAAATTCCTAGAACAACGCTGCTTTTTACAGTTCCTTTTATACTACTTACATTTTTGTACGCAGTTCCTTTTTTAAGTGGATTTGACAAAAATTTACGTCAAATAAGTTATTTGAAAATTATAGTTGTAGCATTTGTTTGGGCAGGCTATACGGTAATAATTCCTTTAGTTGACGCTGGTAAAGAAATCTCTCTAAGTATTATTGCATTAACATTGCAACGATTTTTAATTGTAATAGTTTTAATCGTACCTTTTGATATAAGGGATGTAAAATATGATGCTATTTCTTTGCAAACAATTCCTATGAAAATTGGAGTAGAAAAGACGAAAGAACTTGGTTTAATCTTGCTAGTATTTTCATTGGTTTTAGAGTATTTGTTTTCTTCCTCAACGACTCTAAAAACACCATTTATGATTTTCTTTTTTCTGTTGATTATTTTACTAATGCGCGCAAAAAAAGAGCAATCTAAATACTATAGTTCCTTTTGGGTAGAGTTGCTTCCAATTGTTTGGTGGTTACTTCTTTTAGGATTTCATAATTTTTAAGAGTTTAAAGTGTTTTTTTTGTGAAGTATTTTGATATTTATAATAAATAAAATAGATATCATAAAACTGTGAAATAACTTCTTGTTTTCCTGTGATATTTGTAGATTTACTCACTTAAATTTTAAACGAGATTTTGAAGTAATGAGTACCACAAAAAGAAATTATATTTTCGATTTTGATAGCACATTAACACGTGTGGAAGCATTAGACGTTTTAGCAGAAATTACGCTTCAAAATAATCCTAAGAAAAAAGAAATTATTCAAGAAATAATTGATATTACTAATTTAGGAATTGATGGTGAAATATCTTTCACAGAATCTTTAGAAAGAAGAATTCAATTACTAAATGCAAATGAATCTGATTTATCAGGTTTAGTTGTCGCTTTAAAAAAACAAGTATCTAAATCTATAGAAAGCAACAAAGAATTTTTTGAGGATTTTGCTAACGATATTTATGTTATATCTTGTGGGTTTAAAGAATTTATCGATCCTATTGTAAAAGAATACAATATCCCTTCAGAAAGAGTGTTTGCAAATACTTTTGAGTTTGCAAAAGATGGTGAAATTATTGGTTTTAATACTGCTAATCCACTTTCTCAACACAATGGAAAAATACAGTGTTTAAAAGACATGAATCTAGAAGGAGAAATACAAGTTATTGGTGATGGGTATAGTGACTATGTAACTCGTGAAGCTGGTGTAGCAGATAAGTTTTTTGCGTACACAGAAAATGTTTCAAGAGTTAAAACCACCCAAAACGCAGACCATATTGCCCCGAATTTAGATGAATTTTTATACATAAACAAGTTGCCAAGAAATATCTCATACCCAAAGAACAGAATTAAAATTCTATTATTAGAAAACGTACATCCAGATGCTTTTACAAAGTTATCGACAGATGGATTTTCAGTAGAAACTGTATCTAAAAGTTTGTCTGAAGACGAATTGATAGAAAAAATAAAAGATGTACACGTTTTAGGAATTCGTTCTAAAACAAACGTCACTCAAAGAGTCGTGGAAGCCGCTGAAAAATTAATGGTGGTAAGTGCATTTTGTATTGGTACAAAACAAATAGATTTAGAAGCATGTAAAGAAAAAGGAATTGTAGTTTTTAATGCTCCTTACAGCAATACACGTTCTGTTGTAGAGTTGGCAATTGGTGAAATTATTATGCTAATGCGTAGTGTTTTTCAACGAAGCACAGAATTACATAATGGACAATGGAATAAAACAGCAGAAGGTTCTAAAGAAGTTCGTGGTAAAAAATTAGGAATTGTCGGGTATGGTAATATTGGTAAGCAATTATCTGTATTAGCCGAAGCACTAGGAATGAACGTTTTTTACTATGATGTTGAAGATAAATTAGCTTTGGGAAATGCGACTAAGGTAGATAAATTAGAGGATTTATTAGCACTTTCTGATGTTGTTACTTTACATATAGATGACAATGCTGCCAACAAAAATTTCTTCGGAGAAAAAGAAATCTCACAAATGAAAGATGGTGCACATTTAGTAAATCTTTCTCGTGGATTTGTAGTTGATATTATTGCATTAGCAAATGCTTTAAAAAGCGGTAAAATAGCGGGTGCTGCCGTTGATGTGTATCCTTCTGAACCAAGAAAAAATGGTGAGTTTTATACAGAGTTAAAAGGATTGCCAAACGTAATTTTAACACCACACGTGGGTGGAAGCACAGAAGAAGCGCAAAGAGATATTGCAGATTTCGTGCCTAGTAAAATTATGGCGTATATCAATTCAGGAAATACAGTTGACGCTGTGAATTTTCCAAATATTCGTTTGCCAAGACAAATAAAAGCACACAGGTTTTTACATATTCATAAAAATGTACCAGGAGTGATGGCGAAAATCAATAAGATTTTAGCAAAATATGATTTGAATATTACGGGTCAGTATTTATCTACAGATCCAAAAGTTGGGTATGTAATTACAGATTTAGATAAAGAGTACAATAAAGAAGTAATTGATAAATTAAGAAACGTAGAAGGAACAATTAAGTTTAGAGTTCTGTATTAAAAGGCCATATTTACAATAAAAAAAAGCCTTTCAATTTTTGAAAGGCTTTTTTTGTATATTTTGTAATTGCGTGGAACGATGCAATCTATTTATTAAAAGAATAACTTTTATTTTGCGATATCATTAATTCCTTAATAATAGTGACAACTGAGTTTAAATAAGTTGAATTACAACTTCATTTTCTTTTTTAAATTTATGATTTTCTCATCCTCAACTCCTAAATAACGTTTGCTGCCTAAATATCTATTTTTATTAAACTCGTCATAGTTCTTTTTTGTTTCATCCATAGAATTAATGTGTACATTTCCAGAAGCATGAATAAATTCCATTTTGTTATTTCCTAACCAAATACCAACATGCGTTACTCTTTGTTTTTTATCGGATGTTGCTTTTCTACCAAAAAAAAGTAGATCGCCTTTTTCTAAACCTCCAAAAGTTAAATTAGAATCTACAGTTTTGCCTGCATTTATTTGTTGAGAAGCGTCTCTAGGAATGATAAAACCGTTCATTAAATACACCATTTTTGTAAAGCCACTGCAATCCATTCCTTTAGATGATGTTCCACCCCACAGATAAGGAAAACCTTCCATCGTTTTAGAAACAGACTCAATGTTTTCTTGAGTAGCAACTAAGTTTTGTAACCAAAAATTATAAATAGTACCTTCTTCTTTTCTGATGAAACCCTTTCTATAGTCAGGGTATTCTACTTCGTAAAATCTGTTGTCTTCAGAAATATATTTCAAAACGCCTCCTAAAGTAATATCAGAAACAATATTTGATTCATCATTTTTATCCACATACGTGTATCCAAAGTTTTTGATAAAAATCACCTTTTTAGCTTGATTCCAAGTATCAATCTCATTCGCATTCATTCGTGTAATTCCACCTTTATCAACCCAAGAAATATACTTGTCAGGAGTTTGAATTCTATAAAAATCACCTTTTTTATCCAATACTTTTAAAGACATTCCTAGCAAACCTTGCGTACCTAATTCAGCAGAATGTTTTGGCTTAGAGCGAATGTTTATAACAGAATTTCTTGCTACTGCAAATTGGAGCGTTCCGACCGCAGAATCTGGCAAAACACGAACGTTATTTACAAAATCTAATTTCCTGTTTTTTAAACTATCTAAGAGGATAGAAAATGCTTTTTTCGTAGTCGTTTCTCCTTTTAAAGTAAGTTGATTATTAATGAGTTCAAAATTAACATCAAATAATTCAACGCGTTTGTCTGGTGCAAATACGATTTTAATTGATGAATGAATGTTCTCTAATTCAGAAACTGTTTTTGAGTTGTTTTTACAAGACATCAAAACAATCAATAATAAAAAAGAAAGATGTTTTAGGAATTTCATTAGAAATGTTTTTTTGCTAAATTACTGTTTTATAAAATGAAGATAATCATTTGAAAACTTAATAGAAGAGTTTCTGTTAATTTCAGGAATTTGTGTCTAATAATTGAATTCTCAGTAGGATTGTTTTATATTTGAAGTAAATCATTTTTTACTAGATGCAATACCAAAATTCGTTAACATTTGCTAAACAGCAAGATAAAGAAGATCCGCTTTCAGATTTACGAAATCGATTTCATATTCCTAAAGACAAAAATGGAAATGAATGGTTATACTTTACAGGGAATTCTCTTGGATTACAGCCAAAATCAACCAAAGAATATATCAATCAAGAATTAGAAGATTGGGCAAATTTAGGAGTAGAAGGTCATTTCGAAGCAAAGAATCCGTGGTTGGATTACCACGAATTATTGACAGATAAAATGGCGAAAATCGTTGGTGCAAAGCCAGTTGAGGTAGTGGTAATGAATACGTTAACTACTAATTTACATTTGTTGATGGTGTCTTTTTATAGACCTAACAAATCAAAATATAAGATTGTTATAGAAAGTGATGCTTTTCCTTCGGATAGATATGCCGTTCAATCTCAATTAAAATTTCACGGTTTTTCAGCCGATGATGTTATCGAATGGAAACCAAGAAAAGACGAACAATTATTACGAATTGAAGATTTAGAAGAAATCGTTTCTAAACAAGGTGATGAAATTGCGTTATTATTAATTGGTGGCGTAAATTATTATACAGGCCAGTTTTTAGATCTCAAAAAAATTGCAGAAATTGGACATTCAAAAAACTGTATTGTTGGGATTGATCTAGCACATGGAGCAGGAAATATCCAACCAAATTTACACGATTCTGGAGTAGATTTTGCAGCTTGGTGTACGTATAAATATTTAAATTCTGGTCCAGGAAGTTTAGCCGGATTGTTTGTCCACGAAAAACATGCTAAAAATAAAGAGTTACCACGTTTTGCAGGTTGGTGGAATCATAATAAAGAAACGCGTTTTAATATGCGTCAGCCATTTGATGTGATGCAAGGTGCAGAGGGTTGGCAATTATCAAATCCGCCAATACTATCTATGGCAGCTATAAAAGCCTCTTTAGATTTATTTAATGAAGTTGGAATGGACGCTTTAAGAGAAAAATCAGAAAAGCTGACAGGATATTTTGAGTTTTTAATTAATGAGATTGGTTCTGAGAATATCAAAATTATTACACCAAAAAACCCAAATGAAAGAGGTTGTCAATTATCTATTCAAGTAAAAAATGCGGATAAAAGTTTACACAAAGAATTAACCCAAAATAATATTATAACCGATTGGCGAGAACCAGATGTAATTCGATGTGCGCCTGTGCCAATGTATACTTCTTTTGAAGACGTGTATAGCATGGTTTCGATATTAAAAGGTTTACTATTAGTCTAGTTTTTGTGATTAAAAAAATATAAAATAAGTAAGAAGAAAAAATGAAAAAGGCTAATAGAAAATATGTATACGTTCCAGGAACAATAATTTTTATTCTTATAATAATTAATTTGATTATAATAATATATAAAGAATACTTTTAATCAATGAATAAAAAAGATAAAGTACTAATTATCGGAGCAGGTTTATGCGGGAGTTTACTCGCTTTAAGACTTGCACAAAGAGGGTTTAAAGTAGAGGTGTATGAAAGTAGACCAGATTTAAGAACTACCGATATATCTGCGGGTAGATCTATTAACTTGGCATTGTCAGACAGAGGTTTAAAAGCATTGCGTTTATGCGGAATGGAAGCAAAAGCCAGAGAAATTTGCATTCCGATGTTTGGCAGATTAATGCATGATACGGAAGGAAATACATTTTCTTCAAATTATTCAGGAAGAGAAAATGAATTTATAAATTCAATCTCTAGAGGAAACTTGAATGCTATTTTATTAGATGAAGCAGAAAAACATAAAAATGTACAGCTCCATTTTAATAAAAAATGTGAACATGTAGATATAGAAAATGCAATTGCTCATTTTAAAGATTATAAAACTAAAGAAGCCTTTTCGGTGAATGCAACTGTTATTTTTGGAGGAGATGGAGCAGGTTCCTCTTTAAGAAAAAGCTATGTTTCGGAACGTAAATTCTTGTTTAGCTATTCTCAGGACTATCTAAATCATGGCTATAAAGAGCTCGAGATTCCTGCAGACATCTCAGGAAATCATCAAATAAGTAAAGAACATTTACATATTTGGCCTCGTGGTGATTTTATGCTTATTGCTCTGCCTAATATGGATGGTAGTTTTACCGTAACCTTATTTTTAAGTTATGACGAAGGAGAATTTAATTTTGAGAACTTAACATCCGAAGAAAAAATAACTCAATTTTTTGAGAAAGAATTTCCTGATGCGTTGGCTTTAATTCCAAATATTAAAGAGGAGTTTATAAACAATCCAACAGGACCTTTAGGAACCATAAAATGTTCGCCTTGGAGTTATCAAGATAAAACCCTATTAATTGGCGATTCTTCGCATGCAATAGTTCCGTTTTACGGACAAGGTATGAACGCTTCTTTTGAAGATGTTTTTGTGCTAGATGAAATTTTGAATCAAGATTTAAGTGATTGGAAATCGGTTTTTAAAGCCTATCAAAAAGCAAGAAGACACGACACAGATGCCATTGCCGATTTAGCGATAGATAATTTTCATGAGATGAAAGATCATGTTGCAAATCCGCTTTTTAAAGAAAAAAGAATCATAGAAATGAACTTGGAAAAAGCATTTCCAACAGAGTATTTTTCTAAATACTCTTTAGTTACCTTTAATGAGCATATTGGTTATAATGAAGCGATGAAAAGGGGAAGAGCGCAAGACAAAGCCTTATTGAACTTAATCGCAGATGCTACTGTTGACACGAATTTAGAGATGACAAAACAGGAATTGAGAGTTGTTTTAGATAAAGTAATTGTAGAAACTAATAGTATTTTAGAGGAAGATAAAATTGCAGGTTTATAAAATTAGTTAAAGCTATTCCTGCTTTCGGCAGTCGCTCTTTTCAAGGAGCTCCAACAAAGCCTTAATCAGGGCTAAGCATTTTAATAAAGGCTATTGATTACAATAAGTAAATAGAAAGTTAAATAAAAGGTTAAAATACAAGATTCTTGTCTTTGCAAGAGTCATAGAAAATATGTCAGAAAAAAAAGTAACACCAAGAGGCGCATACCCACATGTAAAAGTTGTGGGTGATTTTATATTTGTTTCAGGAACAAGTTCTAGAAGAGTAGACAATACCATTGCAGGAGTTGATATTATTGACGGAATGGGAACAAAACATTTAAATATTGAAACTCAAACGAAAGAAGTTTTACAAAACATCGATAAAAATTTGCAAACAGTTGGCGCAAGTTTAAAAGACGTTGTTGATGTTTCTACATTTTTAGTAAATATGAATGATTTTGCAGGTTATAACAAAACCTATGGGAACTTTTTTGATAAAGAAACAGGACCAACAAGAACTACTGTTGCTGTGCATCAATTACCACATCCAGATTTGGTTGTGGAGATTAAGGTAACGGCATATAAGAAGAAATAATGATGATAAAACAACTGTTTTTTACGAGTCTTTTTTTAGTTTCATTTTGTACACAAGCACAATCTAATTGGGATTCTCAGATTGATGAAAATTTAAAAAAAATTCTGCTAAAACATAAAGAATTTGTTAGTATTCCAAATCTGCCAGAGAATAAAGTTAATATGTTTAAAAACATTGCTTGGGTCTCTGGAGAATTAAACAAGTTGAATTTTAACGTAAATGTTTTAGAATCTGAAACACTACCTATTTTATTTGCTGAAAAAACCATAAACAAAGACTTAAAAACAGTTTTATTTTACTTTCATTTAGATGGCCAACCTGTAAACTCAAAAATGTGGAATCAAGAGAATCCTTTTATTCCTGTTTTAAAGGAAAGAAATGAAGAAGGTGTTTTTGAAGAAATAAATTGGAATAACCTAGATAAAAAAATAGTTGATGATTGGCGTGTTTTTGGAAGGGCTGCAGCTGATGATAAAGCACCAATTATTATGTTGCTGTCAGCATTAGAAATCTTGCAAAATCAAAATAAAAAACCAACATTTAATATTAAAATAGTCTTTGATTTAGAGGAAGAATATGGGTCAGATGGGTTTTTATCAACCATAGAGAAATATAAAAAAATCTATGCTTCCGATTATTTTATTATCATGGATGGACCAGCGCACTCTAGTAATAAACCAACCTTAACATTTGGTTGTAGAGGTATTGCAACTTGTACAATTACCACATATGGTTCTAAGTTGCCACAGCACAGTGGACATTTCGGAAATTATGTATCCAATCCTGTTTTTACACTATCACACCTTTTATCAAGTATGAAATCAGAGTCTGGAAAGGTGCTGATCAAAGATTATTATAAAGGAATTACAATCTCAAAGGAAGTTCACAAGATTCTTCAAAATGTACCAGATAATAAAGAAGATATTAATCGAAGTCTTTTGATTAATACTTCAGAAAATGTTGGAAATAATTATCAAGAAGCTTTGCAATATCCATCTTTAAATATAAGACAAATAGAAACTTCTTGGAAGGGAGATAAACCTAAAACTATTATTCCAGAAATTGCCAAAGTAAATATTGATGTGCGTTTAGTAATGGAAACCGACGGCGAACAACAACTTCAAAAAATAAAAGACCATATTAAAAAGCAAGGTTTTTTGTTGTTAGAAAGAGCACCTACCGATTCCGAAAGATTAAGTAATGCTAAAATAGTTACCTTTATTGGGAACAAAGGGGTGAATGCTTTTCGAACAAATATTGAGTTAGAGTTTGGTAATCTATTAAAAAAAGAATTTAAAAAGACATTTAAAGAAAGTCCTGTAATTATTAGGACAATGGGAGGAACTGTGCCAATTATTCCAGCAATTAAAGTATTAAATATTCCTGCGATTATTGTGCCTATGGTAAACATGGATAACAATCAGCACAATCCAAATGAAAATATAAGAATAGGAAATATAAGACAGGGAATTAAAATTTGTTTGTCTATTTTTAGTATGAAACTTTAATTTTTATTTTAAATGAAAATTCAAAACTATATCAACGGCCAATTTGTAAATCCATTAGAAAACAATTGGATTGAGAACTACAATCCAGCAATAGGAGAAGTGTATGGGCATATACCAAATTCTACAAAAGAAGATGTAGAAAAAGCATTGGAAGCTGCGGAAAAAGCTTTTCCAAAATGGTCGAATACTACTTTAGAAGAAAGAAGTGAAATTTTATCTAAAATAGCAGATTTAATCTTAGAAAAACTCGATTTTTTAGCAGCAGCAGAAAGTAAAGATAATGGTAAGCCAATAAGTTTAGCTGCAGCAATAGATATTCCTAGAGCGGCAGCAAATTTTCAATTTTTTGCAAATGCTATCTCGCAGTTTTCATCAGAAGCCCACGAAAGTATTGGTTTAAATGCGATGAATTTCACACTACGTCAACCCATCGGAGTTGTCGGTTGTATCTCTCCGTGGAATTTGCCTTTGTATTTATTTACATGGAAAATTGCACCGGCAATTGCCGCAGGTAATTGTGTTGTTGCAAAACCAAGTGAAGTAACACCAATGACAGCGTTTTTACTAGGGGAAATTTGTACAGAAGCAGGCCTTCCAAAAGGTGTTTTAAATATCGTTCATGGTTTAGGAGCATCAACAGGGCAAGCAATCGTAGAACATCCAAATATCAAAGCAATTTCTTTTACTGGCGGAACAACGACCGGTGCTCATATTGCTAGAGTTGCTGCACCGATGTTTAAGAAACTGTCATTAGAGTTAGGAGGGAAGAATCCAAATATTATTTTTGCAGATTGCGATTATGACAAAATGTTAGCAACGACAGTTCGTTCTTCGTTTGCAAATCAAGGTCAAATTTGTTTATGCGGAAGTAGAATTTTTGTAGAAGAAAAAATCTATGAGAAGTTTAAGAAAGATTTCATTCAAAAAGTAAAACAATTAGTAGTTGGGCACCCATCAAAAAGTACCTCAGATATTGGAGCATTAGTTTCAAAAGAGCATTTGGAAAAGATAGAAGCATATGTTGAAATTGCAGAAAAGGAGGGTGGAAAAATAGTCTGTGGAGGTTTGGAGGTTACAGTACCTGGATACGAGAACGGATATTATTTTCAACCAACAGTTATTGAGGTTACAGATAACGCTTGCCGTATAAATCAAGAAGAAATTTTTGGACCAATAGTAACTATTATGTCTTTTAAAACTGATGAAAAAGCTTTGCAATTAGCAAATGACACAAAATACGGGTTGTCAGCTACTTTATGGACGAATAATTTAAACAGAACCATGCAGTTTTCTAAACAATTACACACAGGAATCGTTTGGGTAAATACATGGATGCTACGCGACTTAAGAACTCCTTTTGGTGGACAAAAAGATTCTGGAGTTGGAAGAGAGGGAGGTTTTGAAGCGTTGCGCTTCTTTACCGAATCGAAAAACATATGTATTCAATATGATTAAAGAGATAAAGTAACTTTTTATAAATTCCTGCTCATTTTGGGATTTATAAGGTAAATAACATAAATAATGGATTTAAACTTAAAAAATAAAAATGCTTTAGTTTGCGGAAGCACACAAGGAATCGGAAAAGCAACTGCGATTTTATTAGCAGAAGAAGGAGTAAATGTTACTTTAATAGCGCGGAATGAAGAAAAGTTAAAAGCTGTTTTAGCAGAATTACCAAACAAGAATCAATGTCATAGTTATTTGATTGCAGATTTTTCAAAACCAAATGAATTAAAAAAAGTTATAGAAGAATCTCAATTACAATTTCATATTTTAGTAAATAATACTGGAGGTCCAGCTGGAGGTCCAATTTTTAATGCCAAAATAGAAGAATTTGAAAGTGCTTTTACACAGCATTTAAAATGCAACCATATTTTAGTTCAAGCGGTCGCTCCGTTCATGAAAACGAAGTGTTTTGGTAGAATTATTAATGTAATTTCAACCTCTGTAAAACAACCTTTAGATGGTTTGGGCGTTTCGAATACAATTCGAGGAGCAGTGGCAAGTTGGTCTAAAACCTTGGCAAATGAGTTGGGAGAATTCGGTATTACCGTTAATAATGTTTTGCCAGGAGCAACAGGAACAGGACGTTTAGAAGAAATTATTAATAACAAAGCCAACAAAACAGGAAAGTCTTTTACTGAAATTGCAGAAGCGATGAAAAATGCTTCTCCAGCAAAACGTTTTGCAAAACCAGAAGAGGTTGCTGCTGCAATTGTGTTTTTAACAAGTGAGCAAGCAAGCTATATAAACGGAATTAATATTCCTGTAGATGGCGGAAGAACGAAATCATTATAATAGAAACAAGATTTTTAGAACTAAGACAATTTTAACTACCTTTAAGCAGTCTTGGATCTTGTATCTAAAAGTCAAAAAAATCTAAAGAATATGAGCAATTTAGTACAACCTTTAAATTTTAAAAAGTGGATTGATGAACATCGCCATTTATTAAAGCCACCTGTTGGCAACAAACAAATTTGGGATAACGGCGACTATATTGTCATGGTTGTTGGTGGGCCAAATAACAGAAAAGATTATCATTATAATGAAACTCCTGAGTTTTTCTATCAAGTAGAAGGTGATATGATTTTAAAAATCATTGATGATAAAGGCAAAATGATTGATGTAGAAATTAATGAAGGCGATATTTATTTATTGCCAGCAAAAGTGCCACATTCACCACAAAGAAAAGAAAACACTGTTGGTTTGGTTATTGAGTATCCACGTTCTGAAGGAATGTTAGACGCATTAGAATGGTATTGTGAAAATTGTGGAAATCAATTATACAGAGAAGAATTTGCTTTGGATAATATAGAGACAGACATGCCAATAATCTTTGATACCTATTACTCAGATACTAAAAAATGTACTTGTAATAAGTGCGAGACAGTAATGGGAAAACCGAATAAAATTAAATAGTTTGTCATTTCTGCAAAAGCAGGAATCTATAATTATTTATCTAATTTAAAAAAATGAGATTCCTGCTTTTGCAGGGATGACAGAGATCATGACAAATAGAAAACTACGCATTAACGGACATTCACATTTATTACCTTACCCAGAAGAAATTCCTAAATTCATGAAGGATAAAGAAATTTTTTGGGTAGATGATGAGCGTAAACATATGTTGCAAAAAGGATGGAAACGACCTGTAACAGATTCTAGTTTTTTCTTAGATGAGAAATTACTTTGGATGGAAAAAAACAAGTTAGATCATGCAGTAGTTTTAAACCTGTCCCAATTATATGGGAATGGTTTGCGTTTAGAAGAGATGAAGAAGGCATTGCGTTTTCAAAACGATTTTAATGCAAAAGTACAGCGTGATCATCCAGATAAATTTACCTGTGGTTTTGTGGTTCATCCAGGTTTTATATATGGCGCATTAGACGAAATGAAACGTTGTGTAGAAGAATTAGGGTTAAAAGTTTTATGCTTGCCAACCCATTTTATGGACTCTATCGGTCAGTGGCGTTGTGTTTTTGATGAGGAAAATGATCGAATTTTTGAATTGGCAGACAAGTACAAATTGGCAATTGAGATCCATCCGTATGATGGAGATAAAATGATAAAATTAGAAAATACAAATTGGCGTTTTCATCTAATTTGGATGTTAGCACAATGTGGTGATGCGTATCATTTTTATACCTTAAACGGAATGCAAGAAAGGTTTAAAAATATTAGAACCTGTTTTGCACATGGAGGTCAATTAGCACAAATGAACCTAGGAAGAAGAATTCAAGGTTTTGATGGTAGACCAGATTTGTTTGAAGGAAAAACGCATCCCAGAAAAGCAGTTGGACATCCAAATATCTTTTTTGATACATTGGTACACGATACAGATTCGCTTAAATTAATGATTGATAGACAAGGCTCTAATCAAGTAATTATGGGCTTAGATGATCCCTATCCTTTAGGAGAAATGGAAAATGATGCACAATCTTCGTATCCAGGGAAAATTTTAGATTTAGCAATAGATCGAGATATTATCAATCAAACACAATATGACCAAATTTGGGAAGACAATACATTACGTTGGTTATTTGGAGATGATGAAAAAGCCAAACAAGATTTGATTTCTAAGATACTTTCTAAAGGTTAAAAGTTAACAGTCGCAGTTTTCAGTCTGTTATTGACTGAAAACTGCAATTGAAGTACTTCCTATTTCTCACACCCTTTTAAAACTTCTTCTGCTCTAGATGTCATGAATTTTGGATAAAATTCTTCATCAATTTTTTCCTCTTTTCCTAATTGAATAGCTCTTTTAACTTCATCACAATAAGGTTGTGTAGGTTTTCCAAAGAATTTTGCAGATCCCATATTCCATTCTGCGTAACCTAAAATTACTCTTGGATTGTTTGGAGCAATTGCCAATGCTTTTGCATACAACTGACTATTTTTTCCTGATAATGTCATTCCGTATTTTTGACCATCAAAAGCAATATAACCTGTATTTAATAATGCTTGTGTAATTATAATTTCAGGATTGTTTTCTGAGTTAGACTTTGCAACATCTAATAATTCTTTTGCTTTGGTTAATTTTGCTTTTAG
>CEWR01027154.1_pt1 | contig 16876 bp, 8 predicted proteins | sample 356321 | NCBI WGS metagenome assembly CEWR01 (sample SAMEA2621551, study PRJEB7988) | marine metagenome | biome: marine biome (ENVO:00000447); feature: mesopelagic zone (ENVO:00000213); material: "saline water (ENVO:00002010), including plankton (ENVO:xxxxxxxx)" | depth 790 m
GCAAGTCGCATGATGCGGTTATTGGCGATGTCGGTGAAAAAAATGCTCCCGTCACGGTGATATGCCGGCCCCTCGGTAAAGACCAGCTCCGTGGCAGCTTCCACATCCCCTTCTGCAACAAGATCCCGGGGTGTCTTGATGGCCTGGGCCTCGGCAGAATGTGCCGACAGCAGCAGGAGGGTAACCAGGACGGAGGAAAGAAATTTCATCGGATGCCTCGCGGTTTTACAGGAAAGGCCAATTGCCCGCTCACAAACTACTTCTTGAAGGCCGGGTGGCTACTGTCGCCACCGGAAATCAGAAAGGCGACCAGGTCCAGAATTTCCTCTTTTGACATGCGACCGAGCAGCCCCTTGGGCATGGGCGACGTCTTGGAAATCGTGATCTCGTCAATCTGCTGTCGATTGATCGCGATTTGCTGGTTCGGGTCGGTCAGGTCCGTGTTAAGCATCATCCTGTTGCCATTGAGATTCACCACGACACCGGTATGAATGCGTCCGTCGTCAGTAATAACAACGACTGCAGAAAACTGCTCATTAATAACCTTGCTTGGATTAATCACCTGGTCGAGTAAATCATGGGCGGAGTATCTCCTGCCGGCAGACGTGAGGTCCGGTCCGGTGATGCCTCCCTGGTTGTTGAACCGGTGACAGGCAAAACAGGCAGCCGCAGCAAACATCCGTTTGCCATTTTCAAAATCCCGTGCCTTCAAGCCGGTTCTGGCCGCGGCAGAGAGAGAGTCCAGTGTCCAGTCGGTCGTTTCGCGACCCTTGAAGATCTCCCCCAGGTTCTCCAGGGCCGAGACTCGTACGGGTTTTTTGTCCAGCAGTTCCTGTAGCGCATCTTTTTCTGTTTTCTCCAGGGACGCAACAGCATCGTCTCGAATGAACTTGATGAACTGGTCGAAGCTGGCACCACCACGGTAGCTGGCAGCCTTAAGAAACCAGTTGAAGTACTGGGTGTGTAATTCGGTTGTCCATCCAGTCTTCAGTATCCGCACCGAACGAGCAAACTGAAGTTGCTCTTCCTGGGTAGAAGCTGCAGCAATCAAGTCCATTGCTTTTCCGGCAACCGTGGGTGATTGCAGCCAGGCCAGCGTTTCACAGAGCAGCCAGTTTTGCTCAAAGCTGTCCGCTGGAAAAAGAGGGTCAAACTTCTCGATCAGGCTGCTCACGGTCGCATTGTCCGGGCGACCAAAACGGACCAGGGTGATCTGCAGCGTGCGGTAAAGCGTGAGCTTCTGCGCATGATTCAGTTTTGAGAGATCGACAGCGAGCAGGGCAGCCAGCAGCTTGCCCCGCATTTCCAGGTCGACCGGCCCGGTTTGATCATTACGGTGCTGCGGACAGGTGCCAGTGACGCGAGTCAGCGCGAGCAGTGCTTCGACCTGCGTAGCCGGGTTGGAGTCCGAGAGTGCTTGATCAGCCCATGTTTCCGTTGGCTGATGCTCGATTGCCATTCGTGCGGCCCAGCGAATGAGGCGGTCACTATCTTCCAGGTAGGGCCAGGCGGTCTTGACCGCCCTGGGATCCTGTTTTCCATGAAAGGCCTCGAGCATGTGGCGAGTATCCCTGCTCTTGGTCGTTTTCGGTTTGGCCTGCACCAGCGCAGTCGATTCCTTTCCAACATAGGTGACCCGGTACAGTCCAGACTGCACGCGGCGGCCACCAATCGTGAAATACATCGCGCCATCATCCGGGTGAATGATTGCATCGGTGATCGGTAATGGAGCACCGGTGACAAACTCTTCTTTCGTGGCGGTGTAACCAGCACCCTCTGCTTCCAGGTGAACCGCGTAGAGCTTTCCCCATGACCAGTCCAGAGCGTACAGGGCGTTCTGGTATTTTGCCGGGAAGCGAGCGCCATAACCAAAGGTCATTCCGGTCGGAGAACCAGGGCCGATATCCAGGACACCAGGGAGATTGTCGGCATAGAAGGGGGGCCGCTTGCCTGCCCCGTTTCGCCAGCCGAACTCGGCGCCGCTGGTGACCAGGCAAATACGAGTGGGTCGGTACCATGGCGTGTTGAAGTCGTATTCCATGTCCGCGTCATAAGTAAACAGCTCTCCATCCCGATTGACCGCACCACCGAATATGTTGCGAAAGCCGTTTGCGTACGCTTCAAAGACCTTTCCATCGGGAGAGACCTTGTAGATGATGCCTCCCGGTGCGAGGACGCCGCGATTGTGGCCCCGACCGTCCGGCATGCTGGGCAGCAGGTGGTCCTCACCCCAGACCTGCCTGACCGGTGAGCTTGCTTCAATTCGTGGGGGTTTGGAGTTGTTACCGGTGACAAGATAGAGGGACTTGCCATCCGGTGTAGGTACCACGGCATGGACGCCATGGTCGCCCCTGGATGGTACCTCTCGCAGGAGTTCGACCTTGTCAAGCTGGTCATCGCCAGTGCTATCGGTCAGCCGGTACAGTCCACTGGGGATTTTCTGTTCATAGTCATTGACGCCGACATAAAGGGCACCGAAGGCCCAGGCCATTCCGTTGACAGCCCGTATTTTTGCCGGAACAGTCTCAATGGCACTCGCATCCAGTGGCGATCCGGCCGATGGTGGTGTGATTCGATAAAGGCCACCAAATTGATCACTCACGATCAGCCGCCCCTTGTCATCCGCACAGAGATTAACCCAGGATCCCTGCTCGGTGCTGGGGACGCTGTAAAGGAGCTCGACCTTGAAGCCATCAAGTGTCTTGATGCGGTCGATCGGTGTCGCCTGGGGCTGGGGTGGCTCCTTGTTGACCAGCGAGACCCACTGGATCTCGGTAGCCGACTTGCCGGTGTGCGGGTCAATCCTGAGCAACGTGAGATCTGCCTCCGGCTTAAAAAAGACACGGTAGGTTTCCCATTTTTGCTTGGGGTTACGGATCGAGAAGCTAATGGAGTTCTTTTCCGAGGTTCCTGGCTGACCCGTTGTACTCCAGAAGACCTGCAGGTCGCGGCGGCCACGGAAGCGGGCCGAGAAGGAGAGTTCTTTCCAGCCGGCGGGAGCTGAAACGGGAGAGGAAAAATGAGGATCCTCACCGGTCGCCACCACCTGCAGCACCTTGTCCTTGATCACCAGGTCGACGTTGTTCAGGGAGGTCCAGCTGGTTTTTTCTGATTCGAACGTCCACCTGGCAACCACGTCCTGCTCGGCGTCCTCGGAAGCGGGAAGCGGGGGGAGCGAGATCGCGTAGAAATAAACAGAGGCAGAGGCGACCAGCAGCGTGGCAATGGACAACAGTCGTTTCATCGTATTCATGCTCTTGAAGGGAATTTAAGGGAAAGAAAAACCCGTGTTACGAGGAAGCTGATTATAGCTCTCGTTCAATCGGCAATAAAAGAGACCCACCGCCCATTGGCACAACAGGAATAAATCACTGCAGGGCCTAGTCGTTCTGTTTCTGACCCTGGATGGTTGTGCCGTTCTGGTTCTTACCGGAATAGCTTTTCCCATCAGCGCTCAGGTGAACGTGGTCAACCCACGCGCCCCCGGGGGCTCGCGGATCAATCCAGCGGAGTAGCAACTGGCGACCTTCCTGCTTCCAATATGACTCCCCGGCAGTTCCCGTCATTTTTCCGCTTGCCTCAAAGAAAATATCGTAGTGATCACGGCCATTGACCAGGTGATCCCAGCGTCCGACAAGCGGGGAGAGCTGTTTCTTGTTTCGCTGGCTCGCCTGTGGATCCAGCAGCGGGTCTTTTACACGTGGCCAGCCATCGCGCGTCCAGGAGACTGGCCGGACCTGGAGGATACGCCCCTTGCGGACATTCTCAGCGTCGTAGACATGGTAGACCAGGGAATCCCCCTGCCGGGTTTGCAGGAAGCTGTTATGCCCCGGCCCTCTCCACCGAGCGTCACTGGCAAGCAACACCGTTCCCCCTCCCTTGGTCATCGCACGACCTTGCCTGTCAACAAAAGGCCCCAGCGGTTTTGTGCTGCGACCCACCACGACCTTGTAGGTGCTCTCGACTCCCGCGCAGCAGAAATCCCAGGAGACCATCAGGTAGTAATATGAGCCATGCTTGACCAGGTAGGGGGCCTCGATGTTCGGCGGATCGGGTTGTTTTGACCGCCGTGCCAGCGAGACATATTCAGGCTGGGTCGAAGCCGGTTTTCCCATGGCCGGGTCAATTTCACATCCCTTGATCCCTGTCCAGTAGGATCCCCAGGTGAGGTAGGCCTTACCCCCTTCGTCAACGAACATGGCCGGGTCGATAGCGTTGTAGTCGTTCTTGCCAGTGGACTCGATGACGATACCCCGGTCCTCCCAGCGATAACCGGGTGCGTCGGGATTGATCGCCTTGTTGACCGCCAGGCCAATCACGGACCGCTGGCTACCGAAAGTCGAAACGCTGTAATAAAGGTAGTACTGTCCCCCGGCAAACTGGATGTCCGGTGCCCAGATGCCATCGCAGCCTGGAACGGCTTCTTCTGCCCAGGCAGGGACATGTCGATCAAAAACCGTGCCGATTCGCTTCCAGGTTTTCAGGTCGATACTGTGCCAGACGACGACGCCGTGCCCGGTGGCGAAGATGTAGTAACCGCTTCCATCGCGCGCCTCGATGATGGCCGGGTCAGGTACGCCCAGCCGAAGGGATTCCTTGGAAGTAGGATTGAACGGCTCCTGGGCCGTCGCACTGGTCGAGAACAGAAAGGGGATCAGCAGCAGCCACTTCAACAAGATTCTACGTTTCATTAACCTATCCTCGGATCGGATCTGGCTGGGTCCACGGCGGCGGGCAGATTGCATCCACGCGCAGGAGCAGTTCATCACTGAGGGTGGCCTCTGCTGCGGCCACGGCCTGCTGGACTTGTTCCAGCCGGGTGGCACCAACTACCAGCGAGCCAATGGCTGGCTGCGAGAGTGCCCAGGCCAGTGAAAACTGTGCCATCGACAGGTTCGCATCGGCCGCCAGTTGCTCGAGCCCTTCCAGCCGATCAAACAGGTCATCGTCCAGTTCCCACAGCCACTGCGGCTTGTCCGCTCCACGCGATTCCCCGGGTGGCTGTTCATCCCGCCGGTACTTCCCCGTCAGCAGACCACCCTGCAGTGGCTGGTAGGGAGTCACGCAGATGTTCTTCTCGGAGCAGAAGTTGAGATCGTGATGAAATTCCCGCCGCAGCAGGCTGAAAGGGATCTGCGAGGAGACGATCGGCGCGAGGTTATTTCGCTCCGCGATCCAGAGCATCTCGCAAAGCTGGGCCGCATCATGGTTAGAGGATCCGAGAAAGCGGACCTTTCCCTGCTTCACCGCCTGGTCCATGGCGGTAAGTGATTCCTCCAGCGGCGTCAGCTTATCCGGCCAGTGCATGATATAGAGGTCAATCACGTCGACCTGCAGCCGGCGCAGGCTGTGGTCAACCTGCTCCAGGATATGGGCTGCCGACAGTCCTCGATCGCCAGGCCCCGGGCCGACCGGTGCACAGACCTTGGTAGCCACAATGACCTGGTCACGGCGATCCTTGATCGCCTTGCCAAGGATCTCCTCGGCAACCCCCCCGGCACTTCCCAGCACCCGGTCATATCCCTCGTAAACATTGGCCGTGTCAATAAAGTTGATGCCCAGGTCAATCGCGCCATGCACCATCTGGATTGCTTCCGCTTCCGCAACCGGTCGCCCGAAAGTCATCGTTCCCAGGCAGATCGGGGAGATCGAAAGCCCGCTGGTACCAAGTTCACTCTGTTTCATCGTTTCTTTTTCCTTGTTACTGCACCATCCGCCTGGTGAAAGTGTCTGTCTTGAGTTCACATTCGAGTTGATCCTCGACCGTCCCGCTTTCTCTTGCCTCGTGGATCAACCCCAGAGTTTCACGCATGGCAGCAAGCGTCTGCTCAACTTCTGCGGGACCATGCGAGGCATTCATATAAAAGGACATCCCCATGTGGCAGCCCCGCTTTGCCATCTCCTGGATAAACAGCGTGGTCATCTGCTGCTTGAGCAGCAGGTCAGTTTCCTGGAAAGCAAAATGCGGATGGAATTCAATGCCTCCGGCGGTCATTGCAATTCCCACTTCCCCGGCAATCTCCCGGACCGAGTTCACCAGTTGCTGGCCCACTTCCGCCAGCTGCGCCGGCACCCCCCGCTTCTCAACCTCGTTGATCGTTGTCAGTGCCGCACGTAAACCGATCGTATCACTCCAGTAGGTGCTGGAGATGAACATCGGGTGGGCGGCTTCCATCACCGCCCGCTGGCCAACAATCGCTCCCATCGCAAAGCCATTGGAAAGGGACTTGGCAAACACCGCCATGTCGGGGACCACTCCCAACTGGGACTGGATGCCACCGGCCGATGGTCGTAGGCCGGTCGACACCTCGTCAAAAATCAGGACCACGTCGTGACGGTGGGCAAGCTGCTGGACTCCCTGGAGGTAACCTTCCGGTGGCCACTCGCTCCGCAAAGGTTCCATGATGATTGCCGCCACCTCGCCATCGTTTTCAGCAAGTACCTTCTCCAGGGCGGCCAGGTCGCCATAGGGAAAGGGGATCGCGGTGCCCGCCAGGGCGGCCGGCACGCCGATCGGCTCGATGCCCGGCAACAGGTGGCTGTCGAGCTGGTCGCCACCCAGGTTGGCGGCCAGGTACCAGTCGTGCCAACCGTGGTAGCCACAGAAAAGCACCTTGTCCTTGCCTGTTGCCCCGCGGGCAATTCGCACGGCGACTAGGCAGGCCTCGCCACCTCCCTTGGCGTATCGCACCATTTCCGCACAGGGGACCAGGTCAATCAGCCGCTCGGCCAGTTCGATTTCCAGTGGGTGGTTAATCGAGTAGAGGCTGCCAGTGCGGATCTGGTCACAGACCGCCTGGTCGACGACCGGATCGGCATATCCCAGGATGATGGCACCGATGCCACTCATCCAGTCGACATACTCGTGACCGTCGACATCGGTAAACCGTGCACCCGCGGCCTCGGTAGTGTAGACCGGCGAGATCCCGTAGGCGAAGCGGGTTGGCCGGCGACTGACAAGTTGCGTTCCACCGGGAATCAACTCGAGCGCTCGCTCGTAAAGTTCCATGGAGCGAGCAACTCGGCTGGAAACCTGCAGGGAGGGATCTTTATTCATGACAAGTACCTACCACCCTTATGCGGGATTGAAAGAGGCTCACGCGGCTGTCATCATCATGGAAACAGGACAGACCGGGGAAACAACCAACGGTTGCTGATGCGATCCCTCTCCATGTATCGAATTATAAGGAATGCTGGTGCGCTGCTGTTCTGCGCGCCGCTGTTTTTCCTTGTCGATCTATCTCTCGCCGACGAAGCGGGGGACAGCTTCTTTGACGAGCAGGTTGCTCCCCTGCTGGCGGCCCGCTGTGCAGAATGTCACCACGAGGAGGAGCCCGAGGCGGAGCTGAACCTGCTGAGCGAGGCGACATTACGCAAGGGGGGTGAGAATGGGCCAGCCCTTGTGCCTGGCGATCCTGGCAAGAGCCTTCTCTGGAAGCGCGTGGCGGCGGACGAGATGCCCCCGGAGGATCCGCTTGATGACGAGGAAAAGCAGATCCTGAAGAAGTGGATTGAGAGTGGAGCCAACTGGGGAATGGATCCCGTTGATCGCTTCCGGTACACAACGGACAAGCGTGCTGGTTACGACTGGTGGGCCCTGCAGCCACTTGGGCAGCCGGAGATCCCCTCGCCCAGGCGCGGCCGGCGGATACGGAATCCCATTGACGCCTTTGTTCTTTCCCAGTTGGAAGAGAGTAACCTCTCCTTTTCCGAGGATGCCGATCCTCGCACGCTGGTTCGACGAGCCTACTTGGATTTCCATGGCCTGCCGCCGACGCCGGAAGAAATTGAGCAGTTCGTGGCCGATCCCAGCGAGCAGGCATACCAGCAACTGTTGACTCGCCTGCTGGATTCTCCTCGCTATGGCGAACGCTGGGGTCGACACTGGCTGGACGTCGTGCGATTTGGCGAGAGTGACGGGTTTGAGCGGAATAATCCCCGCAAGAATTCCTGGCATTACCGTGACTGGGTGATCGAGGCACTCAACGCGGACATGCCATACAGAGAGTTTGTCCGCATGCAAGTCGCCGGAGACGTGATCAAGCCCAACACGGCTGAGGGATTTGCGGCTGTCGGTTTCCTGGTGGCCGCCGTCCACAATACCGTTGTTGGTGGCAGCGAGATGATGAAGCGACAGTCCCGCGCTGATGAAATCGAGGAGCTTGTCGGGGCAATCGGCCAGACCTTTGTCGGCCTCACGGTGAACTGTGCCCGTTGTCACGCACACAAGTTCGATCCAATTTCCCAGGATGAGTATTACCAGCTCAGTGCCGCGGTGGCCGGACTCAACCATGGAACGCGTGAAATCCAGCAGCCTGGCCAGCAAGAGAAGCTGCTTGGGCTGCAGGCAAAAGAAAAGGACGTTGCCAGTCGCATTGCTGGCATTCGGGCTACGGTACGCGAGCAGATTATTGAAAAACGTAAATCGACAAAGACCCCGGCAGTCGAACTGCCGCAACCCCTTGCCAGCTGGGAATTTGAAGAAGATTTCAAGGACAGTATTGGTAACCTCGACGGGAAACCGCAGGGCGGTGCGCGGCTGGAGAATGGCGCCCTGGTGCTGGATGGCAAGGATGATTACGTGATCACCGCGCCGATTGCCCGGGAGATCACGGAAAAGACACTGACTGCCCTGGTCCAGCTCGAGAACCTGGACCAGCGAGGTGGCGGAGTGATCAGCCTGCAAACCACCGGGGGTGGTATTTTCGATGCCATCGTGTTTGGAGAAAACGATCCGCGACACTGGATGGCTGGAAGTAACGTTTTTTCCAGGACCCAGCCCTTCCAGGGAACGGAGGAGAAAGAGGCGAGCGGCCGCCCCGTGCATTTCGCCATTGTCTACAGGAAGGATGGCACGGTTACTGGTTACCGGGATGGTCAGCCTTATGGCAAGTCCTACAAGACCGGCTCCCAGCCCTTTGCTGCCGGCGGTGCCTCGCTGCTGTTTGGACTCCGCCACATGCCACCTGGCGGTAACCGGTTTCTTGCTGGCCGGGTACTGCAGGCCCAGCTCTTTGACCAGGCACTCGATGAAGAAGCAGTGGCGGCCGTCTCCGGGGATCCGCGGAACTATGTCGCGGAAAAAGAGATCGTGGCCTTTCTCAAGGGAGAGGAGCAGGCCAGCTACCTGATGCTCAAGCAGCAGCAGCAGAAGTTGGCAGATGAGATAAGCGCCGCGTCGCAGGCAGCACGATTCGTAATCTATACCAACGTCCCCCGTAGCCCGGCGGAGACCTATTTTCTGAACCGCGGCAAGGTGATGGACCGGGGAGAGCTGGTTGGGCCAGGCACTATCCAGGCAATTGCCGGTCTTCCAGGAGACCTCGGGCTTGCCATGGATGCGGGTGATGCAGATCGTCGCCTGGCACTGGCGGACTGGCTTACCAGCGAAAAAAATTTCCTTTCCATGCGCGTGATGGTGAACCGGGTCTGGCACTACCACTTTGGGTCTGGAATTGTTGATACTCCCAGTGACTTTGGGTTTAACGGCTCCCGGCCCACTCACCCTGGACTCCTTGACTGGTTATCCGGCCAGTTCATTGATAGTGATTACAGCCTCAAGGCCCTTCATCGCCTGATTGCCTCGTCTACCGCGTACCGGCAGTCATCCCATTTCCAGGCCCGGGCTGCCGAGATCGATGCAGGCAACGCCCTGCTGTGGCGCAAGAACCCCTACCGTGCGGAAGGAGAGGTTGTGCGGGACTCGATCCTGTCAGTGAGTGGCCAGCTGAATCTCGCCAGCGGGGGACCTGGTTTTGAAGATGTGAAAATTGAACCCAATAACGGGACAACCTATTACAGGCCGTTTGACGCGGAGGACCCCAATCTCAACCGTCGCACGGTCTACCGTTTTTCCCCGCGTGGCGAGCGGATGGCCCTTCTGGATGTGTTTGACTGTCCCGACCCGTCGTCTGCCGCTCCCCGCCGCAGCCCAACTACCACACCGCTGCAGGCCCTCAGCCTGCTCAACAATGCCTTTGTCCTGAGAATGGCCGGCCACCTAGCAGTGGGCGTAAAAGAGGACGTGGGGGAGGAGCAGGTGGAGCAGCAGGTGGACCGGGCATTCAAGTTAATTCTGGGAAGAGCTGCGGAGAAAGACGAGAGAGAACCAGCGATCAGGCTTGTTCAGCAGCATGGCCTGGCGCTGCTTGCTCGCACACTTTTTAATACCAACGAGTTTCTGGTCATTCCCTGAGCGAGGAAAACATGAGCCAGCAAGTTCACCGCCGGGAGTTCTGCCAGTGGAACCTGCAGGGGCTGGGGTCCATTGCGCTTTTGGATCTCCTCCGCCGGGATGGGCTGCTTGGCCAGGAGGGAGCCGTGGCTGGCGGCCTGCACCATCCGCCGCGAGTGAAGCGAGCCATCCAGATCTGCCTGGTCGGAGGGATGAGCCATATTGATTCGTATGATTACAAGCCAGAGCTGAGCAAGCAGCAGGGGAAATCCCTGCCTACTGCAGTCAAACCCGATATCTTCTTTGGCAAGGTTGGCCTGCTGCGGGGAAGCGACTGGGAATTTCGTCAGCGGGGCGAATCGGGCCTCTGGGTTTCCGAGATGTTCCCCGAGATTGCCAGGCGGGCAGACATGCTGACAGTGATTCGCTCGATGGTCTCTGACTCGGCAAATCATACGCCCGCCCTGTTTGTTTCCAATAGCGGATTCCAGGCCAATGGCTTTCCCTCGCTGGGAAGCTGGCTGTCGTTTGGACTGGGAAGCGAGACGGAGTCACTTCCTGCCTACGTTGTCCTGCCCGATGCGCGGGGTGGTCCGAACGGGGGTGCATCGAACTGGAGTAGCGGTTTCCTGCCCGGTGAGCACCAGGCAGTGATCCTGCGTGGTGGGGACCAGCCGGTACGCGACCTTTTTCCGGCCACGCCGATCAGTGAGCTGGCGGAACGGGAAAGTCTCTCGCTTCTCCAGCTGCTCAATAAAAAACACCTTGCCAGCAGTGGCCAGGACCAGCAATTGCTGGCACGGATTCGCAGCTATGAACTGGCCGGCCGGATGCAGTTGTCGGTACCGGAAGTAAGTGATTATTCAGCCGAACCGGAGAGCGTTCGAGAGGAGTATGGGCTCCAGGACCCGGTCACCGAGGACATGGGTCGCCGCTGCCTTCTGGGGCGACGGCTTCTGGAGCGAGGAGTTCGTTTTGTGCAACTCTTCTCCGGTGGCCCGATTGCCGGGAGCCCGCGGGCAAGCTGGGATGCCCATGAAAGTGTCAAGGATAATCATACGCTTGAAGCGAGCAGGATCGACAGGCCGGTGGCGGCACTGCTGGATGACCTGCAGAGGCGAGGGATGCTTGAAGACACGCTGGTGCTGTTCACGACGGAGTTTGGCCGAACACCATTTGCCCAGTCCGATGCCGACAAGGTGGGTCCCGGGCGCGATCATAACCGGTATGGATTCAGTTGCTGGATGGCAGGAGGAGGCTTGCGACCAGGATCCGCTTTTGGTGAAACGGATGAGGTTGGCTGGAAGGCGGTGAAGGACCCGGTCAGCTGGAATGATTTTCATGCGACAATCATGCACCTCTTTGGTGTCGACCACCGGAAATTGACCTTCTACCACAATGGGATCCAGCGACGGTTAACCAATGTTGCCGGTGACGTTGTCAAGGGAATCCTTGCCTGAAGAGGGCTGATATGGAATCCCTCCTCTGAATAGTGAATAATGAAGGTCACGCTGACCCACCTGCCTTCATCCCCGGGGCTGATCATGCGTTTTGTAGCCTGCCAATTGATCCTTCTGCTTGTTCTGGCGAGCACCCCAGTCGCCTTGCTGGCCCAGCAGCCCGGCAGAAATGTTGCCGTTAGCAGGATCGAGTTGACGCCGGCAGAGGTTGTGCTCGACGGGGCGGGCGCCACTCGCCAGCTTCTTGTTACCGGCATCACCAGGTCAGGTGATCGAGTCGATCTTACCCACCAGGCGAGTTACCAGCTGTCAGGCCTGGAGATCGCCGTGGTAAACGAGCAGGGAGTAATTCAATCACGGGCGGATGGAGAGGGCCGACTGAAGGTACGTGCTCGGGGAAAGGACCTGATTGCCAGCGTTCAGGTCTCGGGTTCCTCAAAGCAGCGACCGATTAATTTCAACAATGATGTGATCCCGATCATGAGTCGCTTCGGATGTAACGCCTCCGGTTGCCATGGTAAAGCGGAGGGCCAGAACGGGTTTAAGCTCTCGGTATTTGGTTTTGATGCCGAGAACGATTACCAGGCGCTAGTGATGGAAGGTCGTGGACGTCGTGTTTTTCCGGCCAGCCCGGAAAAAAGCCTGCTGCTGTTGAAAGTATCCGGTGGGATGCCACATGGTGGCGGGATCCGGCTTTCCCGGGACGAGCCGGAGTACGCCACCCTGCGCGACTGGATCAGGGCGGGCACGCCCCTGGGGAGTGACGCGGATCCCCATGTCATCGGTATCGAGATGATCCCGGACCAGCGAGTCCTGGGGATGGCTCACTCTCAACAACTCCAGGTGATTGCCAGCTTCTCGGATGGACGGAGTGAAGATGTGACCCGCCTCTGTTCCTTCCAGACCAATAGCGAGGAACTGGCCGAGGTGGATGAAAATGGCCTTGTCCAGGCGGGTGAGTCGCCAGGAATCGTGGCGGTGATGGCAACCTACATGGGCAAGGTGGATGTTTTTCGGGTGAGCATTCCGCGTGCTGACCTGATTCGAGACTACCCAGACGTTGCCGAAACGAATTTCATTGACCGGGCCGTGAATGACCAGCTTCGCAAGCTCGGCCTGCTCCCCTCTCCTCCCACAGATGACGCAACCTTCCTCCGCCGCGTCTTCCTGGACATCATTGGTACACTCCCCACGCCTGTCGAGGCGAGGGCCTTTCTTGAAGACGAGGGTCCGAATCGCAGGGCCAGGCTGGTGGACCGGTTGCTTGAGCGGCCGGAGTTTGCCGACTACTGGGCGCTGAAGTGGTCAGATCTGCTGCGAGTGGACCGTCTCGCGCTGGGTCACAAGAGTGCCTTTGAGTATTACCGCTGGATTCGTGACAGCATTGCTGAAAATAAACCACTGGACCAGTTCACCAGGGATATCCTGCTGGCCGAGGGCCCGCTTCGAGATTCGGCGGCCGGTGTCTTTTACAAGGCGGTCGGTTCACCCAACAAGCAGGCCAGCACGCTCTCACAGATTTTCCTGGGGATCCGTATCGAGTGTGCCGAGTGTCATCATCATCCGTTTGACCGCTGGAGCCAGAACGACTATTTCGGCATGCAGTCCTTCTTTACCCAGGTCAAGTTCAAGGGTTCCCCGTCGGGAGAGGTGATCTTCACCGAGGGCAGTCCCGAGACGAAACATCCACGCACCGGAGCCCCGGTCTTTGCCTATCCACTGGGTAATGCGATGCCCGATGAACATCCTCCCGGGGATCGTCGTGTGGCGCTGGCCAGCTGGTTTACCTCGGGGGAGAATCCCTTCTTTGCCCGTAACCTTGCTAACCGGACCTGGGCACATTTCATGGGGCCTGGCATTGTTGAACCGGTGGATGATGTGCGGCTGACCAATCCTCCCTCCAACCCGGCCCTGCTCGACGGGCTCGCCGAGGACCTGGTCAGGCATGGCTTCGATTTCCACCAGCTGATCCGCACGATCACCAGCTCGGCTGCCTACCAACGCAGCTCCTCGGTCAACGAGACCAATGCTCGTGATGAGCAGAACTACTCGCGCTACCTGTTCAAGCAACTGGAGGCAGAAGTCTTCATGGATGCGATCAGCCAGACAACCGGTATCGAGGAGAAGTTTGACGGCGTGCCGGAAGGCAGTCGGGCGATCCAGCTCTGGGACAGCCAGGTGCCGCATTACATGCTGAAGCTGTTTGGCCGACCATCACGAGTGACGGCATGTGACTGCGAGCGTATTTCAGAACCGACGGTGGGACAGGTTCTGCACGTGCTCAATTCACCGGGAATTCACCAGAAAATATCACACGCTGGCGGTCAGGTTGCCGAAATACTTGCCAGTTACCCGGAAAATGACCACCTTGTTGATGAACTTTACCTGACATTTTTTGCTCGATTTCCGGATTCGAATGAGAAGAAAAATGGCGTAGAATATATAAACAGCCAACCCGACCGACGTCATGCGGCCGAAGATCTTTCATGGAGCATGATGAACTCGCTGGAGTTCATGTTTAACCACTAGTAGCCTGTGCCGGAGGAGATGACGATGAAGCGACAGAAGACATTCTGTGATGGAACCAGTCGTCGCGACATGTTGCGCTACGGGGCGGCGGGGCTTTTTGGAATGGGTGTTACCCTGCCCCAGTTGCTCCAGCAAAAGGCGATTGCAGCGGAAAAGGGAAAATCAAAAAGTGATGTGTCGTTGATCATTGTCTTCCTGCAGGGAGGACTTTCCACCATCGACACCTGGGATATGAAGCCGGATGCCCCGGCGGAATTCCGAGGCGAATTTGATCCGATCAACACCAACGTGCCAGGAATCCAGCTCTGTGAGCACCTCCCGCAACTGGCGCAGCAGATGGACAAGCTCTCGCTGGTTCGCTCCTTCGGTCACAGCAACTCTGGCCACGGACCGGCCGACCACTGGATGCTGACCGGCTACCATCCCCAGGGGGGATTCAACGCCGGATTGAAGCCGAATAATCAGAAGCCCTGCTACGGTTCGGTTATCGCCCAGCAACTGGGGCCCCGTGGGCCGGTACCGCCCTACGTCTGCCTGCCGAAGATGCATAACAGTGGCGGGTCGGCAGACCTCGGTTCCTCGTTTGCCCCGTTTGTCGTTGAGGCGGATCCGAATGCTCCCAATTTTTCCGTACCCGACCTTGTCCCGCCGATCGATATTGCCGCCGATCGACTTGGCTCCCGGAGGGAACTGCTTTCACGTGTGAATCGCTTTGAGCGAACTGAAGAGGCACGAGCCAACAAGGGGGTGCGGGCAATGAGCACCTACCAGCAAAAGGCATTTGACCTGATGACCTCCAGTGCGACCAAGGCTGCTTTTAATATTCATCGTGAGGCGGACAAGCTACGGGACCAGTATGGCCGTCATTCCCTGGGGCAGTCCTGCCTGATGGCACGGCGACTGGTGGAGGCTGGCGTCCGTTGCACGTTCATCGATCACACCAACTGGGATACTCATTACAACAACTTCCACGTCCTCAAGAATGACCTGCTCTGGCAACTTGATAGTGCCCTTGCAACGCTGCTGCGGGACCTGGAGGAACGGCGGATGCTCGAGACGACGATGGTCCTGGTGACCGGTGAGTTTGGTCGCACGCCACGTGTTAACCCCTCCGCCGGACGGGACCACTGGGGTCCCAGCAGCGCGATTGCCATGGCAGGAGGTGGTATCCAGGGAGGCCGCGTAGTGGGAGCTTCTAATGAGCGAGCCGAGAAGCCTGCCACGACACCCTTTGGACCGGCCGACCTGGCTGCGACCATTTACCATGGACTGGGTATCGATCCAAAAACGGAATACCGGACAGCAGAGGGACGCCCGATACCCATCGTGCCAGGCGAAGGCCGGGTCATCGAGGAGCTTTTCTAGTGGCCTGGGGAAGTGATTCTCCCGGGGGTTTGATGTCAACGACTTGTTCTCAACGCCGTCACTGGATACCACTGCTGCTGATCGCGCTGTTGACGTCTGTCACGGCAGCGGAGACTCCCTCGGCCGCTTATATTTTCCCGGCGGGTGGACAGCAGGGGACGACGGTCAAGTTCAACGTGGGAGGGCATTACCTTCACGAGCAGTGTCCTTTCCAGATGATCGGGCCGGGCGTGCAGGCAAGCCTGACAATCAAGCGGGCTGATAGCACCACCTGGTTCGAGGGACCACGGATCCCGATGCCAGCCTCCCAGGCGGGGGAGAATTACCCCAAGGACCAGGCTGGCGAGGTGGTGATTGGCGAGAATGCACCGCTGGGCTTTCGACGCTGGCGCGTCTGGACAAGCCAGGGAGCCACAGCCACCAGGAAGTTCGTGATTGGTGATCTGCCGGAGATCGTGGAGGAAGAGATCGACGGCACACCAGTCCCCACCCGGGTTCAACTGCCGGTCACCATCAATGGCCGTATTTTCCCTCGCGAGGATGTGGACTGCTGGACCTTTGAGGCCGAGCAGGGGAAGGGTTATACCTGCGAGGTGATGGCGGCCCGACTCGGATCCCCGCTCGATTCACACCTGGAACTGCGGGGACCGGATGGCCGGCGACTTGCAGAAAATACCGATGCCATCGGGTCGGATTCGCGGCTCTCGTTTGTGGCCCCCCGGACAGGTCTCTACCAGTTGCGTATTCATGATGTGCAGTTTGCCGGGCTCCAGGACTACGTCTACCGGCTGACAGTCACCGATCGGGCTTATGTCGAGGGAGTTTACCCGCTGGGATGGATCCGCGGAGAGAAGGTGCAGCTGGAACTGGTTGGGCAGAACCTGGGGACGGGAAAAGCACGGGTGACAATCCCCGACGATGGCACCCCGGTCTGGCTGACGCGGCTGGAAGTGGGTGGCCAGTTGACCAACAGCTTTCAGCTGGAGACGAGCGAGGTGGCAGAGTACCTGGAAGTCGACCAGGGGGACCCCACTGCACGGGAGTTGCCCGCTGTTTTTAACGGCCGAGTTGACAGGGCCGGCGAGAAAGATACCTGGTGGCTAGAAGCGGCCAAGGACGAGAAGATTGAACTGGAAGTGCGAGCAGCCCGGTTGGGATCCCCGCTTGATTCTGTTCTTGTGGTGCTCGATGGCGAGGGGAAAGAGCTTGCCCAGTCGGATGACCAGGGTGCCCAGCCCGATTCGAAGTTGACTTTTACCGTGCCTGCTGACGGAAAATACCAGGTGCAGGTGCGAGACCGTTTTGCCTTCCGCGGGGGACCGGCCTTTGCCTATCGCCTTGTTGCTGG
>CEWR01139285.1_pt1 | contig 16871 bp, 13 predicted proteins | sample 356321 | NCBI WGS metagenome assembly CEWR01 (sample SAMEA2621551, study PRJEB7988) | marine metagenome | biome: marine biome (ENVO:00000447); feature: mesopelagic zone (ENVO:00000213); material: "saline water (ENVO:00002010), including plankton (ENVO:xxxxxxxx)" | depth 790 m
AGCTTTATGGGCACAAACATCTATACCATAAGCCAAACCGCTAACAATTAAAGGGTTGTGAGGAACTAAATCTTTAATTATTTCGCTGCAAAAATCCTTTCCATAATCCGTTGCTTTTCGGGTACCAACAACACTAATTACTTTTTGGTTATTATAATCAACATTCCCTTTTGAATATAACAAAACAGGCCCATCTTCACAATGCAACAATCTTTTAGGGTAATTTTCATGCAGAAAAAACAAAGGTATTATTTCATTTTTTTTGATGAAAATCAACTCTTCTTCAGCCAAAACAAGTGCCTCTGCTTTGTGTTGAACAATCTTGTTAGCGTTTACTGGTCCTATTCCAGGTATTTTCTCTAAAACACTTTTTTTCTCTTTAAACACCTGCTCAGAACTACCACAATAAGCAATTAGTTTTTTAGCGGTAACATCTCCAATATTAGGAATAGAGGTAATTGCTATATGATAAAGTAACTGTTCGTTCATTGGATAGTAAAAATAACTAATTTTATGCTTATTAATTTTTGTAAATGAAAGCACTCGGTATTATTCCATCACGTTACGCATCAACTCGTTTTCCAGGTAAACCATTAATTGACATTGATGGTAAAACAATGATTCAACGTGTTTACGAACAAGCTAAAAAAGCAAGCTCTTTATCTGAAGTTGTTGTTGCAACAGATGATCATAAAATTTTTGAACACGTAACCTCTTTTGGAGGTAATGTTGTGATGACTTCTGATTCTCACGAAAGTGGAACAGACAGGTGTGCTGAGGTTTTAGAAAAAATTGATGGTGATTTTGATGTTGTAATCAACATTCAAGGAGACGAGCCTTTCATTAATCCTGAGCAGATTAACCAACTCTGTACTTGTTTTAAAGATGATAAAACGGACATTGCTACACTTATTAAAAAAATTGATAGTGAAGAGGACCTTTTTAATCCAAACAGGCCGAAAGTTGCTGTAGATGAAAATAGCTTTGCCACAATGTTTAGTCGTAACACTATACCTGAATTAATAAATATTGAAAAAACTGAATGGCTTTCTAAACAAGACTTTTTTAAACACATTGGTATTTACGGGTATCGCTCTAGTGTTCTAAAAAAAATTAGTCAATTACCTCCATCTCCTTTAGAGATTAAGGAACGTTTAGAGCAATTACGCTGGATAGAAAATAACTATAAAATAAAAGTGGCTATTACTTCTTTTGAGGCTATTTCTATTGATACTCCTGAAGATTTAGAAAAACTCTTAAAGTGAAAAAATTAACCCTCATATTCTTTTTAACAGCTCTTACAGTTTTTTCCAATGCACAAGAAACTACACAGGAACATATAAAACAGACTGGTCTACACTTGCTTTTGGTTGGGGCTTGGGTTATGGAGGGGGCGGAGGCTTTAGCTATACTTTTTTTCCACAAAAGAACATCGGCATTTTCGTTGCAGGAGGTGTTATTTGGGGTGGTTTCGGCTACAACTTAGGGATTAAAGTGAGATTAATTTCTGACGAAAAACAACAAAAAATCAATCCCTATCTAATTGCAATGTATGGCACCAACGCTTCTTTTGTAATTGAAAACAGACATGATCTTAACAAAAATTTTTATGGTTTAAGTTATGGGTTGGGAGTAGATTTTGGATTTAAAGGCGCTTCCGAAAGAAAAGCATATTGGTCTATTAGTGTTTTATTACCTACTATAAGTGAAGATGCAAAAAATTACTATGAAACCATAAAAGATAGAGTGAAACCTGAAAAAGCTATAAATCCAGAAGGTTTCACATTTTCAATAGGTTACAATATGATTCTTGGGAAGAAATAATATTATTAAGTAAAAAACCTTTTTTAATGCCCGTTGTTTTCGGTATTTTTATACATTCGCAGACCCCAAATGAAAATTGAACAATACATATCAGAATTACTTTACAAATACGATTGCGTAATTGTGCCTGGATTGGGAGGTTTTGTTGCGAACTATAAATCGGCAACAATACAACCTATTCAAAACACTTTTTCGCCTCCATCAAAAAGTATTTCTTTTAATAAAAATCTTAGCAATAACGATGGTTTATTGGCCAACTTTATTGCTCAACAAGAGTCGTTTAGTTTTGATGTTGCTTCAAATAAAATTGAGGATTACGTTGTTAAAATTAATAGAAGTTTAAAATTAAAAAAGAGCATCCCTCTTGTTGGTGTTGGTACCCTTTTTTTAGATTCTGAAAACCGTATTCAATTTGAACCTGCAAACTCTGCAAACTATTTATTAGAGTCTTACGGTTTGCCAGTATATCAAAAACAACCCATAAAAAGAATAACTATCGAAGACAAAATAACCAAAGAATTTGTTGATAGAACAGCCCCTTTAATTGCTATGAATAGCCCTGAAAATAAAAAATCTAAAAAATGGATGTATTCTGCAGCTTTAGTTTTTCTAGCTTTTGGTGCTGGATTTATGGCTAACAACTCTAATTTATCTGGAGACTTAAATTATGCCAATTTAAACATCAACCCTTTTGCTACAAATGCTAAAGCGGTTTATTCCCCATTACCTTCTAATTTTGTTCTTCCTGAAATAAAAGGATTAACACTTGAGGAGCAAATTAATGCGGCTAATGAAAACAACTTTTTTGTTGAAGTTACTCTTGCTGAAAATGAAAACCCTTTTATTGTTCAATTAAAAGAAAAAGCTATTGCAGAACCTGTTTCTACCTATGTGGCTGAAACAAAAAAAGTACTACAATATCATATTATTGGAGGTTGTTTTTCTGAAAAGAAAAATGCTAGAATAATGGTAAGAAAACTTAAAAAAGAAGGTTTTGATGCATTTATTGTTGGTAAACGAAAAGGATTATGGACAGTAAGTTACAATAGCTTTGTGACTAGAAAAGAAGCTGTAAATGCATTAGAAAATGCACAAGCCAACAATGGTAAAGCCTGGATTTTAAATCAAGCTTTTTAAGAAAATTCTTCTTTTATTTTATCTGCTAAAAAACTAGAAAGTTTTACGTAAGATTCTTTTGTCCAACCAGCAACGTGTGGACTTAAAATTACATTTTCCGATTGTGTTAAATATTTAAAATCTTCAGGAAGTTCTTCTGAATTTATTGTTTCAAAAGATTTGGTTTCATATTCTAATACATCTAAGCAAGCTCCTAAAACAGTTTTGTTTTTTAAGCCCTTTACTAAATCTGCTGTGCTAACATTATTACCTCTTGCAGTGTTTATTAAATATATAGGTTTTTTAAAGTCATTTAAGAAACTATCGTTTACATAGTGTTGCGTTTCCTTGGAAAGCGGTAAATGAATGCTTAAAACGTCTGTTTTTTCAAATATTTCAGTTAAAGAAACTTCTTCAACAGTTGAGTTGCCAAACCCTCTTTTATATTTATCATACCCTAGAACTTTACATCCAAAACCCGAAAGTTTTTTTGCAAGTGCTTTACCCATATTTCCACAACCAATTATTCCAACGGTTTTTCCAGCAAGTTCTAATCCACGATTTCCTTCTCTATCCCAAATTCCAGCTCTAACTTCTGCATCTCCTTTTTTTAATTGATTAAAAAGCATCAGCAACATTCCTATTGCTTGTTCGCCAACAGCATCCATATTTCCTTCGGGAGAATTAAAAACTTTAATTCCTTTTTCTTCTGCGTAAGCAACATCAATATTTTCTAATCCTGCACCAGAACGAGCTATAAATTTTAGGTTTTTTGCTTTATCTAAAAATTGCTGATCTATTGGAAAACGACTTCTTATGACAAGTCCAAAATAGTTTGTAATGTCTAACTCTATGCTTTCTTTTTTTGATATTAAGTCATGGCTACAAGAATAACCAAGGTCTAATAATTTTTCTTCCAAAATTGGATGAACAGTATCTACAAAAAGTATTTTTTTGAGTTTATTAAGCATACATCAAATAACCAATGTAAAGGTATAAAAACAACCCAAAAACATCATTTACAGTAGTAATAAATGGACCTGTAGCAAGCGCTGGATCAATTTTGTATTTATCTAACATCAATGGAACTAGGGTTCCAAATATTGCTGCAAAAACAACAACTGAAAGTAAAGAAATACTTACTATTATTCCTAAAGTTAAATCATCACTAAAAAAGAAATTGTACATAAATATTAATGTACTTAAAACTATTCCGTTAATTAATCCAACCAATAATTCTTTAAACAACCTTTTCCAAAGTCCATCTAACCCTAGTGAATTATTTGCTAAACCTTGTACAACAATTGCTGAAGATTGAACCCCAACATTACCTGCCATTGCAGCAATTAAAGGAATAAAAAAGGCCATTTCTGGATGAATTTTTATTTGTCCTTCATAAGCCTCAATTACTTGAGCACCTAATATTCCTCCTAATAATCCTATTAATAACCAAGGTAAACGTGCTCTTGTTAAAACCCATGCATTATCAGAAGATTCTACATTTTCTGATATACCAGATGCCATTTGGTAATCTTTTTCTGCTTCTTCTCTAATTAAATCAACAACATCATCAATTGTAATTCTTCCTAATAAACGACCAATTTCGTCAATTACAGGAATAACAACCAAATCATATTTATCCATAATTTGAGCAACTTCCTCTCCTGCTGCATCTACTTGCACCAAAATTACATCGTCATTATAAAGGTCTTTTATTTTTTTTGAATCAGGAGAAAGTAACAACTTTTTTAAAGAGATTCTACCTTGCAAAATATTGTTATCGTCAACCGCATAAACGGTGTACATTTTTTCTACTTCTTCAGCTTGTTTTCTAATTTCTGTAATGCAGGTAGCAACATCCCAATCAACTTTTACTTTTACGAGTTCTTTTGCCATTAAACCTCCGGCACTATCTTCATCGTAATTTAATAAATCAATTATATCTCCAGCTTGCTCAATATCTTCAATATGTGCAATTACCTCATCTTGTTTTTCATCAGAAAGAGAACCTATTATATCCGCAGCATCATCAGAATCAAGATTTTCAATAATCTTTTCCGCAATTTCTTCAGAAGAAATATTTTCTAAAAACCGTTCTCTTGTATCTTCATCTAATTCAACTAACGCATCTGCTGCAAGCTCTTCAGGTAATAAAGCATAAAAAGCTGTTGCTTCTTTTGTTGATTGTTCTTCTAAAATTTCGGCAATATCAGCCGCATGAAGACCTTCAATAAGTTCTAAAACTTTATTTTCAACACCTCCGTCTATGGCTGTGTTAAGTTTTTCTAAATATTGTTTAGTTAATTCAAACTGCATTTTTACTCGCTTTTAGCAATGCAAAGGTATAAAATTTTAATAAGGACAATTCTATACTATATAGTTAGCACTTAATTTTATTAACTCTATCTTCATGTCTTCCACCTTCAAATTCTGTATTTAAAAATATTTCAACACATTTTAAAGCTGATTCTACTGTCATATATCTAGCAGGTAAAGCTATAATATTAGCATCATTATGTAAACGAGCCATTTTAGCAATATCTTCTTGCCAACATAAAGCAGATCTTATTTCTTGATGTTTGTTAGCGGTCATATTAATACCATTACCACTACCACATATTAATATACCTAATTTATATTCTTTACTTTCAACAGAAGTAGCAACTGGATGTGCAAAATCAGGATAATCAGCTCTATCATCAGAGAAAGGACCAAAATCTTTAAACTCAATATTGTTATCTAATAAGTATACCTTTACTTTTTCTTTTAATTCATATCCTGCATGGTCACTTCCTATAGCTATTTGGCTCATTATCTGTAATTTAAAGTGGTTATTAACAACAATTTTAACTGATTTTATTAAAGTGCTGACTTTTAAGGATATAAAATTAACTATAAACCTGTTGATAATATTAATATGTTGTTATAAAAACTGAAAGAAATAGTTAGGATATATCAATTAATATTATAGCTGATTTTAAATATAATAAAAACTAATTTTTATAGTTTTTTTTCAAGACTACTTTTAAACAACTATATCAATAAAAATATGATAACTAAATGAAATACTTTTTATAAATTTAGGATATTAACAACATCTTAGTAAAAATGTTAATAGTAAGTTTTTCAAGTATTTATAATTGTATAAAGTGTTAGTTTAAACTTATAACTTTTAATAATTGATAAATGCAAGAAAACAAATTATTAATTTTAAACTGTTTTAACACTATAATAGTAATAGTCTACTTTTTTAAAATTTTAATTAAATCATAATATAATATATACTAGTGGTTAATAAGTTTATAATACTCATCATTTCAATTTTTACAATTGCTACTTCTTTTGCTCAAAAAAAGATAGCTGATGGTGTGGTTAAATTTTATTTTGAAAATGGAAATGTTTCAAGTGAAGGTTTAATTAAAAATGGATTACCTGAAGGGTATTGGTTTTCTTATTATACGAATGGAATAAAAAAATCTGAAGGAAATAGAAAAGAAAGTTTATTAGATAGTACCTGGATATTTTATAATGAATTAGGTGATTTTAAATCTAAAATAAATTATAAAAAAGGAAAAAAACATGGATTAGCAATAAGTTATAGTGACAGCTCAAATATTATTTTAGAAGAAAATTTTAGAAAAGGATTAAAGCATAATGTTTCTACTTTTTATTACGATATTAAAAATCATATAAAATGGAAAGAAATAAATTTTATAGATAATATAAAGGAAGGTAAAGCTTTTGAATATAGTTTAGATGGTAGAATAATTACATTATTATTTTATAAAAAAGATGTTTTAATTGGAACTGAAAATATAAATAGATATGATAAATTAAATAAGAAAAAAGGTAGTTGGAAAGTTTTTTATGGAAATGGAAAAATAAAAAAAGAATCGAGATATAAAAATGATTTATTGAATGGTTATTTAAAAGAATATGATTTAAAAGGTAAACTAATTAATGCCACTTTATATATCAATGGAATACCTCAAAATAACAGTTCAAAATTGGCTGATTTAAAAATTAGGAAAGATTATAATAGAAATGGAAAAGTGAAAAAAGAAGGTGTTTATGATAAAGCAGGAAACAAAAATGGTTTATTTAAATATTTTAATGATTCTGGTAGAATTGCTAAAACCGAAATATATTTACATGGAAAACTATTAACAAAAGGATTAATTGATGAAGATGAAAGAAGACAAGGTTATTGGGAAGAATATTATGAAGATGGTCAATTAAAATCTAAAGGAAAATATATTGATGGATTAAGAGTTGATGATTGGGAGTATTATTTTGATGATGGAAAAATAAAACAAAAAGGAAAATATTTAAAAGGAGAACGACCAACAGGAAAATGGATTTGGTATTATGATAATGGAAATATTTTAAGAGAAGAATTATATTTAAAGGGAAAAGAAGATGGAATGACTCATGAATATACACCTGATGGAAAAATAATAACAGAAGGAGAATATATTGATGGATTAAAAGATGGACCTTGGTTTTATGAAATGGGTGATCATATTGAAGAAGGAGAATATTTAGATGGACAAAAAAATGGAGAATGGATTTACCATTATACGAATGGAAAAATAAATTTTAAAGGAAGTTTTAGAGATGGAGAATCTGATGGAAAACATAAATTTTATTTTAGTAATGGAAAAATAAAAAAAGAAGAAGTGTATGTTATGGGTATAAAAATAGATACATGGAAATCATATAATATTGATGGAGAATTGGTTTTATCTATTTTATATAAAAATGGAAAAGAAGCTAAAATTGATGGAACAAAATTAAAAGATAAATAAGCATTGGATTATTCTAAAAAATCAAAAGAAGAATTAATTGAGGAAATAGAAAACCTTAAAAAAACTAAATATTTAGATTCTGAAAAGAATTATGAATATTTATTTGATAATAATCCAAATCTATTATATATACAAAATAGAAAAGGTAAATTTATTGATGTAAACCAAAATGTGATAGATAAATATGGTTATAAAAAAGAAGAAATTATTGGAAAATTTCCTGATTTTTTAGCTGGTCCAAATAATGATTTAGAGAAAATAAGTGAATATATTGAAAAAGCTTGGAATGATGAAAAACAAATTTTTGAGTTTATAGCTAAAACAAAAAAAGGAGAAATTTTTACAAAAAGAGTTACCACACAAAAAAGTTATTATTTTGGAAAAGAAGTTATAATATCTTCAGGGGTAGATATAACTAAACAGCAAGTAATTGATAAACATCTTAAAGAAAACGAGAGAAGATATAGAAATCTTTTTACTAAAAATTTAGCAGGTGTTTTTATAACAGAAGAAGATATTATTGTAGAGTGTAATAATTCCTTTGCAAAAATATTTGGTTACAAGTCTAGAGTTGAATTAATTGGTAAAAAAGCATTAGATCTTTATTTTTCAGAAAAAGATAGAAGTATATATCTTAAAAAATTAAAAAAAAATAAACAATTAACAAATAATATAGTTAAACATAAAAAAAAGGATGGTAGCGAATTATGGGTATCTACTAATGTTTCAATTTATTTATTAGAAAATAATAAATTTAAAACGGAAGGAACTTTAGTTGATATATCTAATGAAGTAGAAATAGAAAAACAATTATTAGAAAGTAGAGAGAATTATAAAAAGTTAATTGATAAATCTCCGTATGCAACAATAATACATGTTGATGGAGAAATTATTTTTGCTAATAAAAAATCTTTTCAATTTTTAGGTTTTAAAAGTTTTGATGATCTTAAAGGTAAATTAAATATTTTCGACTACTTACCTCAAGAGTACCAAGAAGAAGCTTTAAATAGAAGGAAAAAGGTAATGAATAATGAACAAGTGCCTTTTATAGAATTAAAAATTAAGAAACCTTTGACTAATGAAATAATTGATATTGAAACGAGATCTTCAATTATTGATTATAAAGGAAAAAAAGCTATTCATCTTGTTTTTCAAGATATTTCTGATAGAAAAAAATTAGAAAAAGAAAAACTCAAATTTTCATTAGCTGAAGCATCTAATAAAATGCTTAAAAATGAAATCATTGAACGCAAAAAAGTAGAAAAAAAATTAATTAATAATCAAAAATATACTAACAGTATAATTAATAGTTCTTTAGATATTATTTATGCTGCTGACAAAAATGGAAAGATAATTGAATTTAATTATGCTGCTGAACAAGCTTTTGGTTATAAAGAAAAGGATGTATTAAATAAAGGTATTAGTATTATTTACGAATCAAAAGCTGGTTACATAAAAATTAGTAAAGAGCTTAAAAATAAAAATTCTTTTGTTGGAGAAATAAAAAATAAAAGAAAAAATGGGGAATTATTTACCTCATTTATATCTGCTTCAAGGTTATATGATAACGATAATAATATTATTGGAACAATGGGTGTTTCGAGAGATATTACAGAATTAAAAGAAGCTGAAAAACAGTTAATTGAAAGTGAAGAAAGATATAGAGATTTATTTGAAAATGCTTCTGATTTAATTCAGAGTTTAGATATGGATGGAAACATTTTGTATGTAAATAATGCTTGGAAAAAAACATTAGGATATTCAGATATAGAAATCGAAAACAAAAATATATTTGAATTTATACACGAGGACTGTAAAGATGATTGTCTAAAACAATTCAAACTTTTAAGAAATAGTAATATTAATGAGAATATTGAAATTTCTTTTGAATTAAAAACAAAAGAAGGTAAAAAAGTAATTGTTAAAGGAAGTGTTGGTTTAAACTTTAAAAATGGAAAACCAGAGTCTACAAGAAGTATATTAAGAAATATAACAAAAGAAGAGTGGGAAAAATCATTACAATTAACATATAATAACATTGCTAAAATTGTAACTGAAAAAACAATACCTGAAGATATTTATGAAGGAATTAGGGTAGAATTAGGAAAAATTATTAATACTGACTTTTTTGTTATTTCTTATTTATCAGAGAATGATATTATATCTTTTCCTTATTATTATGATTTTTTTAAAGGAAAAATTGATAAAAAAGAAAGACATAAAGGAAATGGTATTAATGAATATTTTTTAACAAAAAACAAATCATTATTACTTAAAAGAAAAGATCTTAATAAGATTATTGATGCAGGGGAATATAAACTATTAGGTAAAAAATGTCTTAGTTTTATTGGTGTTCCACTAAAAATTAAAAATAAAACAGTTGGAGTTTTATCTGTACAATCATATACTAATGATAATGAGTTTAGTGATAAAGATGTAGAAGTATTAGACTTTATGTCGGGTATACTTGCATTAACAGTTCAAAGAAAACAAGATGAAAATATAATTCATAATCAGTCTGCCAAATTAAGATCTATAATAGAGAACAGTACACACCTTTTTTGGACATATAATAATGAAAAAGGCGTTACATCATCCAATAATAATTTTATTAAATATATTAAAGAGGCTTATAATAAAAGTGTATACATAAAAAGTAATGATTTAGAAAAGATTAGATTTTCTAATGAAGAAAAACATTTTTTTTCGGATAAAAAGTATAATGAAGCTTTTAAAGGTGAATCCCAATATTTTATTTCTTCTAAAGAAGATAAGAATGGAATAAAGATAATAAAAGAGGTTTTCTTAAACCCTATATATGATGAACAGGGTAAAATATCTGAAATTTCTGGAATAGCGCATGATATAACTGAAAAAACATTATCAGAACAAAAACTAAAAGAATCTTTATCTGAAAAAGAAGTTTTATTAAAAGAAGTTCATCATAGGGTTAAAAATAATTTACAAGTAATTTCAAGTATTCTTAATTTACAATCATCTTATGTTAAAGATGAAAATACGCTGAATATATTAAGAGAAAGCCAGAATAGAATTAAGTCTATGTCTTTTATACATGAGAGTTTGTATAAAACAGATGATTTTTCAAAAATAAATTTTTCAGAATATATTTCTAGTTTATCGAAAAATTTAGTACATTCATACGGTATTTATTCTCATTTAATAGAATTAGATCTATCACTAGATGAAGTATTTTTAAATTTAGATTTATCTATACCTTGTGGTTTAATTATTAACGAATTGGTTTCAAACGCACTGAAATATGCATTTGAGGATAATATCAAAGGAATAATTACAATAGAATTGTTTGAAAAAAAGGGAGTAATTAATTTAATTGTACAAGATAATGGCTTAGGTTTGCCAAAAAAAATAAATTATAAAGAAACAGAGTCTTTAGGTTTACAATTAGTGATTACTTTAGCAGAACAAATTGATGCAGAAGTTATATTAGACAATACAAAAGGAGCAAAGTATACCATTATATTTAAAAAAGATCAATAATGTCAAAAAACAACATACTGGTTATAGAAGATGAAGCAATTGTTTCCAAAGATATCCAACAAAGTCTTAAGAAATTAGGGTATAATATTGTAGGATCTGCAGCTACTGGAGAGAAAGCTGTGATTTTAGCCTTAGAAACTAAGCCAGATTTAGTTTTAATGGATATTATGCTTAAGGGTGATATGAGTGGTATTGATGCGGCTGAACAAATTAGAGCACAACTTTCTATTCCTGTTATTTATTTAACAGCTTATGCTGATGAAAGTACATTAGAAAAAGCAAAAGTTACTGAACCTTATGGGTATATAATTAAACCATTTAAAGAAGTTGATTTACATACTTCAATAGAAATGGCACTTTATAAACACTCAAAAGAAAGAGAAGTTATAAAAGAAAGAGATTTTTTATATTCTATTGTTGAAAACCAAGATGCTGAAGGCGTTATTTTTGTAAAATCTAACTCGAGGTTGGTTAAAGTAAAAACAAGCAGTATTTTGTTTGTAGAAGCTTTAAAAGACTATGTAGTAATTAATGTTGTAGATGTGAAGTATACAATTCATTCAACAATGAAAGAAATTCAGAAAAAACTACCTACTAAAGAATTTCAAAGAATACACCGATCATATATTGTTCGTTTAGATAAAATAATTGCAATAGAACAACCAAATGTTGTAATTGAAGGCGGGAAAAAACTATTACCTATCGGAGGATCTTACAAAGAGGATTTATTTAAAAGAATAAATTTAGTATAATAAACTATTTTCTATTTATGTAAAATGAATTTGCTTGTGCTGTTGAGGTGACAACTAAATCATTAATACATAAGTTTTTTGGCAAAGTTCCAACATAGTAAATGATTGAAGCAATGTCTTCAGCTGTCATTGGTTCGTAACCATCGTATACTTTTTTTGCTTTCTCTATATCACCATGTAATCTTACTTCTGAAAACTCTGTTTCAGCAGCTCCAGGGCAAACTTGACTCACTTTTATACCGTGTTCTAACAATTCTATTCTCATAGCTTTAGAAATGGCATTAACGGCATGTTTGGTAGCACAATAAACATTACCATTCATATACACTTCTTTACCTGCTGTTGAACCAATATTAATAATATGTCCAGATTTATTTTCAATCATTAGAGGCATTATTGCTCTTGAAACATATAATAGACCTTTGATGTTGGTGTCAATCATTTTATCCCAATCATCTAATGATCCATCTTGTATTTTGTTTACACCACTAGCAAGTCCTGCATTATTTATTAAGAGGTCTATTTTTGTATTGTCTAAGCTATTTATGGTATTAACAACAGCCTCTTTATTGCGCACATCAAAACATAGTGAGATGATATCTATACTATGTTTTAACTTTAATTTTTCAGATAAAGTATCAAGTCTTTCTTGCCGTCTTCCGGTAATAATTAAATTATAACCATTTTCTGCAAAGAGTTCTGCGGTAGCTTTTCCAAATCCAGAGGTTGCTCCGGTAATAAATACTGTTTTTGTCATTATTTAATCTCTTTTAAAGCGTTTGCTATTAAAGTTTTTAAATGAGCTTTATGAGCTTTAGTTGAAATATTTCCTGACCCATTTCCAGCTAACTTTTGTATTTGTTGTAAGTTATATATTGCCATTGATTGAGCTGAAGAAACATAGCGTTTACTTTTAGCTCCAGTAATCATTGTAATTAATTTCTTAGTATAAGCTACCTGTAAGTTTTGTCTAAATGAGTTTACGTTACTAGCAATATCAGCTTTAAAAATAGCATTGTTTAGGTCTGTCATCATTATAGCTAAGCTGTACTCATTTCCGTAAAGTTCTGAATCTACTAATCTCTGTGTTGTATTATGATGTAAAATATGTGCTAAAACATTCTTTTGATACGTTAAAACTTGATTGTGAATTTTTGGATCTTCAGTCCCTCTAAAGAAATTATATCCTCTTCTTTGTAGTGCTAAATAGTTATATAATTCATTTGGTGAATTAAAAGCATCTGGAGCAAAAACATATTTTTTTAAGGTTTCCATCGCTCTTTTTTGATCTACTAAGCTAACAGGTGTATAAGGTTTTGTTTCTCCTTTTTGTCCTACCATTGCTCTATCAACATAAACACCACCAATAAACCTTGAAGTTACACCAGCAGCAGTTGCTCGCTGTCTACTTAACACATAATAAACTCTTCTAAGTTCTTGGTATGATTCTCCTTCAATAGAAAATTTCGTTTTCACCTCTTTCATCATTTCATCAATCAATTCAAAAATGTTGTTAGAGTAAGTAATTTGATCGTTTGATAAATCTCCAACCATAACCCTTGGGTCAATTGCTTTTCCTGGAGAACGCATATCATCAGCATCATTACCAAAAATTAATTCAGGTTCAGTAGATCTAGCCAGTAAATTACTTTTCTCATCAGGAGATTTAAATGGAGTATATCCAAACTGGATGGCCCACACATCATAAGGGCCAACAGCAACATCTACATATTGACCTTGTTTACTTCTGTCTTTAGTTAAGTTAATAGCCGCATAATCCATTACAGAGCCTGTAAGGCATTTTCCTTTTATGAAATCAGCATCAGCTAACTGTTCAGGAGAAAACAACTGACTGGCCTTCATATTGTGATTTAAGCCCAATGTGTGACCAACTTCGTGCATGATTAAAGCAACCATTGCTTCTTCTCTCATCTTTTTTAATTCTAAAGGAGAGGCTCCTTCAGCAGCTAAAACTGCACTTCCAAACATTGTATTTTCTTGCATTACATGTCCTAGAGAACAAGTTGCTTTATCTGTGTGTTTTTCAAATAAAGGAGCTTCGTATTCTTTTTCTAAAGAAGCGAGGTTAAATATCTTATCATACATTACTCTGTTTGTAAAATGAACAAACTCTAACATTACATCAGCACCTAAAATTTCACCTGTTCTTGGATTTACAAAACTTGGTCCATAACCTCCAAATGGAGCTTTTGGAGAAGAAGTCCATCTCAAGACATTGTAGCGAATATCTCCAGCATCCCAATCTGCATCATCTGGTTGCATTTTTACTTCTACAGCATTTTTAAATCCAGCTTTTTCAAATGCAACATTCCATTGTAAAACAGCATTTTTTATAATTTCTCTCCATTCAACTGGCGTAGAGTTTTCCATCCACCAAGTAATTGGTTTTACAGGCTCAGAAATTTTAGCATTAGGGTCTTTTTTCTTTAAATTCCAACGGTGAACTAAATCTTTGTAAGGAGTAGAGCTTGTTGAGGTCATGTCTGTAACTTGCGTTAAAAAATAACCAACACGAGGGTCGTCCATTAAAGGTTCGTAATCGTTTTCTGGCATTTTAATTAAACTGTGGTAAATTTTAACACTAACATTTCTTCCGTCAGAAACAGCTCTAGAACCTCCATTTAATACAGAGCCTTTTGAGTAAACATATTCTATTGCTAAATCAGTATTTTCAGGATAGTTTCTGATGGCATTAATCTTGGTTTTCTCTTTATCTAAATTTCCTAAAGTAAAAGCCATAGGAGATTGCTTAGGATATCTTGGAGGTTTAATTTGAGATAAAGTTTCTTTTAAAAATAAGTTATCTGCGTTTATTAGATATAACCCACTATCTGCAGCTTCAATTTTTAAACTTGCCATTGTTCCTCCACTTAAGTTGGCATCTGCAGATTTAGAAAGGGCGCTGTTTGGATCAAAGTAAGAAGATGTGTTTTGAGTAACAAATTCAATCTTATTAAAATATTTTTGAATTTTAAAAACTTTAGAACCTCTGTAAGAGCCTCTAAAAGCTCTTGCATCTAATACTCCATTTGCAACTTGACTGAAGTAAATAAACTCTTGGTTTAGTTGCTCTTTACTAACAACCATTTTAATAGAACCTGTAATGGTATCTTGGTAAATAGTAAATAGACCTTCAATCTTTTTACTTTTTTTAGTGACCTCAGAAATTTTCTTTAAAACGTCTTTATCTTTTTTTGGAGACTCAGTCTTTCCTTTTTTACCTTTCTTTTTCTTTTGAGCAAATGTGCTACTGCTATTTAATATAAGAAACGAAAGCAATGCTAGACTCGTAAGTTTTATAATTCTCATGGTGTTATTAATTTTGAATATGGTTAAAGATAATTATTAAAACATACCATCACAATTAAATATGGATGAGTGGTAAATGATGACGTTTAATAACTGTTAAGAGATAGGAGTACTAATGTACATGCAACCTCTGTTTCTATTCCGTTTTTTTGTGCCAAAGCAATTAACTCATCGTTTTCTGTTCCGGGATTGAATATAATACGTTTTGGCTTTATTTTTTGAAGGATGTAATCATAGTGTTCTGGTTGGTTTTTAGGACCAACATATAGGGTAACCGTATCTATATTTTCTATAATAGGATTGTCTAATAATATTTCATGAGTGTCAATCATACCTTTTCTTAAACCTACAGGAAAAACATTATGTCCTTTTTCGGAAAGCATTAAAGTTACTTTATATGCATAACGTTCAGGATTTGGGCTTGCGCCAAGAATTAAAGTTCTTTTCTTCATCTTCAAAGTTATCAATATTAGATTTTATTTGCTGTCGTCTTTTTGACAAATAAAAAAGCCCCGAATAATCGAGGCTTTTTTATTTAATATTTTATTCAGAGTTATTTTTCAGAAACAACAGAAGCAGTAATATACTCCTTGTTCATTCTTGCAATAAATTCTAAAGAAATTCCTTTAGGGCATTCAACTTCGCACGCACCGGTATTGGTACAGTTTCCGAAACCTTCCTTATCCATTTGATCAACCATGTTTAAAACACGCTCTTTTCGCTCAACCTGGCCTTGTGGCAAGTAAGAATATTGAGAAACTTTTGCGGCAACAAATAACATTGCAGAAGAATTTTTACAAGAAGCAACACAAGCTCCACAGCCAATACACGTTGCAGCATCCATTGCTTTATCTGCCATTGGCTTAGCAATTGGTAACGCGTTAGCGTCTTGCGTATTCCCAGAAGTGTTTATCGAGATAAACCCCCCAGCTTGTTGTATTCTGTCAAAAGAACCTCTGTCAACTACTAAATCTTTTAATACAGGAAATGCTTTAGATCTAAAAGGCTCAATATGAATGGTCTCGCCATTTTTAAACATTCTCATGTGTAATTGACAAGTAGTAACTTTCCTATCTGGTCCGTGAGCCTCTCCGTTAATATATAAAGAACACATTCCGCAAATACCTTCTCTGCAATCGTGATCGAAAGCAACAGGCTCTGTTCCTTGTGTTATTAATTGCTCGTTCAATACGTCAAGCATCTCTAAAAACGATGCGTGTTCAGAAATTCCTGTAACAGGATAAGTTTCCATACGACCTTTATCGTTTTTATCCTTTTGTCTCCAAACTTTTAGCGTTAAATCCATTTTGTTTCAATTTAAAAAATGAACAATTAAGAAATATAACAATTGTTATATTTCTTAATTGTTAAACTATTTGTAAGAACGTTGTTTCAGTTCAATATCGTTAAATTCTAATTCTTCTTTGTGCAATTGAGCATCTCTTGGTTCTCCTTTGTATTCCCATGCTGCAACGTAAGCAAATTCTTCATCTTTTCTTAAAGCTTCACCTTTTTGTAACCC
>CEWR01154716.1_pt1 | contig 16802 bp, 18 predicted proteins | sample 356321 | NCBI WGS metagenome assembly CEWR01 (sample SAMEA2621551, study PRJEB7988) | marine metagenome | biome: marine biome (ENVO:00000447); feature: mesopelagic zone (ENVO:00000213); material: "saline water (ENVO:00002010), including plankton (ENVO:xxxxxxxx)" | depth 790 m
GGTGAGTGCAAACACTTGTAGACGAGACAACGACCGTGTTCGAAGTGTGCTGATGTGTGGCTGTGCCGCGTTCAATGTTCTCTGTATGCCGTCATTGGTAGATGCGCAAACGAGAGAGTGGCGTTCCTACGGGGCAGATGTCGAAGGGTCGAAGTACTCGGCCTTAGAACAGATTAACGGCGACAACTTTAGCGACCTAAAGATTGTGTGGCGCCAGTCTGTTCTCCCAGATGTAGTGCGGGGTGACCGAGATGTGCGTGCGTCGGTTGCTGCCCAGAACACACCCTTAATGGCTGATGGACGGCTGTATATCAGTACGGGTCTCGGAACAGTCGCAGCTCTTGATGCAACTACTGGTGAAGTGCTGTGGCACGATACGCCACCGTCGCGAAATGGAGAGCCGTTCGAACGTGTTCGGCAAACGCGAGGCGTGGCCTATTGGGATGACCCTCAAAGTAACGAGGCCCGTGTCATTGCCGTGGTCGGATCGTATCTTGTCGCTTTGAACGCTGAGACCGGTTCCAGGTATGTAGATTTTGGAGACGATGGTGAAGTCGACTTGCGGGAAGGCTATGACGACCGTGAGGTCGATACGTTTAGCTGGGGGTCCCCCCCCATTGTGGTGAATGGGGTTGTGATTATTGGATCTGCGATGACGGATGTGACGAATCCGACAATGCCGGCCATGAAAGAGATGCCGCCTGGGGACGTTCGTGGTTTTGATGCACGCACTGGTGAACAGTTGTGGAGTTTTCATACGGTACCGCGAGAAGGCGAACCGGGAAACGAGACATGGTTGACGGCTCTTAACCAAGACCGTGCTTCATGGGAATACACTGGGAATACCAATATGTGGGCGTGGGCGAGTGCGGATGAAGAGCTCGGTTATGTCTACATTCCGTTGTCGACGCCGACCAATGATTATTACGGAGGGTACCGCCCCGGGGATAACTTGTTTGCGGAAGCGATTGTGTGTCTTGATGCACGAACCGGCCAACGAGTGTGGCACTTTCAGGCAGTGCATCATGGAATCTGGGACTACGATTTTCCGGCAGCGCCGAATGTGGTTGATATTGAGGTTGACGGACGAACGATTCAAGCAGTGGCTGTCGTTAGTAAACAGGCTTTTACCTATGTGCTTGACAGAGAGACTGGAGAGCCAGTCTGGCCCATTGAGGAACGTCCAGTTCCCACCGGGAATGTTCCGGGTGAGTGGTATGCACCAACGCAACCGTTTCCATCCAAACCTCCACCGTTTGATCAACAGGGGACGAGTGTTGATGACTTAATTGACTTTACGCCTGAACTTCGGCGTGAAGCTCTTGATATTTTTACGAACCACGTAACTGGGCCATTATTTACACCACCATCGTTAATCGACAATGAGCTCGGTGGCACACAGGGTACTCTCCAAATGCCCGGTGTTGTTGGTGGGGCAGATTGGGGTGGAGCCGCGGTTGATCCTGAACATGGCATCCTTTATGTTCCATCGGTTCATAGTGAGTCGGTAATTGGGATTGTTCCGTCCGAGCATCCTCGGTCGGACATGAATCTCGTACTGGACTCACTGACTCCTGTTGAAGGGCCACAAGAGTTACCCTTGTTTAAACCCCCCTTCGGTCGGTTGGTTGCGATCGATTTAAACCAGGGGGAAATCCTGTGGTCAGTCGCGAACGGCCGTGGACCGACCGAGCATCCTGCTCTGAAAGACTTGGATCTTCCAGATCTTGGGCAGCCCGGTCGAGTATCCCCATTGGTAACGAAGACGCTTGTGATTCTCGGAGAAGGAGGGAATACAGGTGTTGTCGTACTGAAGTCTATCTGGGGTGGTGCCGGTGGGAAGATGCTTCGTGCGTACGACAAAATGACTGGGGGTGTGCTTGGTGAGGTCGCCTTGCCGGGTGGTACGACAGCAGCACCGATGACTTATATGGTTGACGGCCGGCAGTACATTGTTGTGACGGTGGGTTGGGAAGACATGCCGAGCGAGTATATCGCGCTGGCTTTACCGGAGTGATTACTTATTCCTTTGACTGCTTCTTCACGGTGAACCATCCGGCGACAAATATTGCAATCCCAGCACCGAATATTCGAGGACTTGGACCGAGCGGTCCGGCCGTGCCGACCGCGACCAATAGCAGCCACATTCCGAGTAATTGCAATGCGCGCCCCGTGTAGTAGATGAGAACCGTCATTCGTGAGGTTCTTCTGAGCGGTCGCGTTTTTGTCGCTTTACTTCTTTCCAGGCACTGAGTCGTTTCGAGATGTTTTTTTCGTATCCCCGTGTGGTTGGTTGGTAATATTGACGGCCTTTGAGTGATGACGGCAAGCAATCCATTCCAGTAATAGCATCTTTGTCATTGTGCGCGTACTCATAGTTTTTTCCGTAGTCGAGTTGTTTCATGAGCTTGGTTGGCGCATTGCGTAAGTGCAGAGGTACCGGGTCTGCTACTTCCCGATGCGCATCCGCCGCGGCCTTTGCGTACCCGAAGTAAACGGCGTTACTTTTTGGAGCCGTGGCCAGATACGTAACGACCTGTGCTAGTGCAGTGTTTCCCTCTGGCATGCCAATAAAATGGACGGCGTCTTTGGCTGCGACGGCGATAGTCAATGCATGAGGGTCTGCATTTCCGATGTCTTCCGATGCAAATCGGATCAATCGTCGGGCAATGTAGAGTGGGTCTTCGCCGGCTTCAACCATACGTGCGAGCCAATAGAGCCCGGCATCGGGGTCGCTGTTTCGTAATGATTTGTGCAGTGCAGAGATGAGGTTGTAGTGTTCCTCTCCGGATTTATCGTAGAGAAGCGAGCGGCGTTGTAGCGCACGTGCGAGTACATTGTGGTCAATACATTTCGAAGACGGACTGTCGCTACTTTCCGTTGCGCCGTGTCCGTTAGGCGTGGCAAGAGTCGCCGTAAGTTCAAGCAGATTCAGCGCCACACGCGCGTCACCATTCGCGTGTCTAGCAATAGTTGTTAACGCGTCGTCATCCGTGACGATTTCCTGGTCGCCGAGGCCTCGTATGGGATCAGTAAGCGCGCGTTGCAGCAGAGCAACAGTATCTTCAGGGCAGAGTGGTTCAAGTACGAATACTTTGGACCGCGACAAGAGCGCAGCGTTGACTTCAAAAGAAGGATTTTCGGTTGTGGCGCCAATTAGAATGATATCGCCGCCCTCAACGCGTGGCAGAAAGGCGTCCTGTTGCGCTTTATTAAATCGATGTATTTCGTCAACAAAAACGATGGTACGTCGATTGAATTGGTGCCGGGTTACTTCGGCTTCGGCCATGACGGCTTTGATTTCTTTGATTCCACATAAAACCGCGCTAAATGCAATGAAATGAGCATGACTTGTCGTCGCAATTAATCGAGCCAACGTAGTTTTACCAGTTCCTGGAGGGCCCCACAGGATGATCGATTGCAATGCATCCTGTTCGATCGCTTCTCGTAGCGGTTGGCCGCGATCTAATAATTCGTGTTGACCGACGAATTCGTCGAAGGTGCGTGGCCGCATTCGTTCAGCGAGAGGAGAACCATCAGTTAATGGTTCGGTATCGTTGGGTTGGAAGAGTTGACCTTCTTTCATGTCACGTGCCGTTGTCGCCTTATTTCGTAGGCGATTATCGCTGTTGCGACGGCCACATTCAGCGATTCGATATTGCCGGACATTGGGATAGACAATGTAGTGTCAACTTCCTGTTCGAGATCGGCTCCAAGGCCTGAACCTTCGTTGCCGACAAGCAGAATGACACGGCGGTTTAAACTCGCGTCGTAGACTGAGGTCCCATTGTGTGGCGATGTGGCAACGATAGTCCACCCTAGGTGTTTTGCCTGTCTGAGCGTCTCAAGAGTGTTATCGGTATCTGCAACTGGCAGTCGAAAAGTACATCCCATTGAGCCACGCAGTGCTTTCCAGCCATATGGGTCCGCTGAACTATGGTCGACGATAATGCCTGCACTGCCTGCTGCGACAGCCGAGCGGATAATGGCCCCAAGGTTCCCGGGGTCTTGCACCGCGAGTGGCATGACGATGAAGCTGCTTGGCTCGTAGGAGATGATTTCTTCGGAGTCCACTGGCTTATAGGAACCTAGTGCAACAACTGTAGACGGTGATCGCAGTGGACTAACTGCTGCCATTATTCGTTCTGAGCATGTAGCAAGGCTGGTTTTGTTCGAATCGAATTGTGTGCAGAGATGTTTCACATCTGGATCGTTTTTGAACGCTGTCGTAGAAACGAGTGCCGTGTCGATCGCCATGCCGGATTGTTGTGCATCTGTCACCACTCGGAGTCCGTCTAATACGAGGTGTTTCCGAGTGGAACGTCGTTCGCGTCTCGCATTTCGAATGCGAGTGACTAAGACGTTCTGACGAGATGTAATGCTCTTCACGCGTGCGGGCGAGCATACCAGATGTGCTACGCTACGAAGCTGGTATGAAAGCAAAACTTTTAAAGCGGTTTGAGGATGAGATACAAACGCTCGACCGCGAATTGAAGCACGATCTTCCAAAGGAGATTCAGATAGCGCGTGAGCATGGTGATCTCCGAGAGAATGCAGAGTACCAAGCTGCGAAGGAAAGGCAGCGATTGGTAGAGGCTCGTATCAGTTTGCTTCAGACTCGTGTGGCGGAAATCGCACTGATGAATCTTGAACACTTACCTCACGACCGGGCTGCCTTTGGTTCATGCGTTAGTCTCCGTGACGAAGACGATGCAATGGTTAAATATGAACTTGTGATGCCAGAAGATACCGATCCTGACAAGGGCTGGATATCAACGGCGTCTCCGATTGGTCGTGCGATCGTCGGCAAAGAAGAAGGCGATGAGATCACGGTAACCACGCCAAAAGGTGTGCGTGAGTTTGAGATTGTTACCGTGACGACGATCCACGATTTGTAGGCACGAGCCACGGTGCAGCCTAACCGCCGCTATATCCCTCACTTACGAACCGCACTGGTGCTAACAGGTACTGGCACAGCCGGTGCCTATCACGCAGGAGTGATTCGGGCTTTGCATGAGGCCGGTGTCAAAGTCGACCTCGTGGCGGGGCGTGGTATAGGTGCCGTAGGCGCGATGTTTACGGCTATCGACGGCGGCTCAGGATTATGGGAATCTGGGGGGGTATGGCGTAATGCTGGTGTTGGGCGGCTATACCGCTGGCGTCGGATTCTCCGTGCTGCGTTGTGGATGGCGTCTGCAGCGGTGGCGACCTTGGTTTTGCCAATGGTGGCTTTGGTTGGTGCAGCGAGTGCCTACCCTGTCGGATATTTGTTTGAGCTGATTGGTCTGGATGTTGGTACTTCAATTATTGGAGCTTATGCGCGATTGGTCGATACAGTGTTTGCACCGACCGCGTTCCCGACCTACATACCGAGGTTGATTCTTATTGCGGTGGCCACTCTTCTCGCATTGCTCTTAATCGATACATTCTTGTCGTCGGTGCGTCGTGTTCCGAGACGTCGGGTGCGAGGAGACCTCTGGTGGCGTTTACTAGGAACACCACTTGAAGTGTCTGCAGCGGTCAAATGGTTTAGTGGTGGGTTGTGGCAGGTCATGAGTGGCGCCTCTCGAATTGAGGTGCCGGTAAATAAGGATCTGGGCGAACGGTATGCGGAGTTACTCGGGGATAACGTCGGGCAACCAGGATTTTGCGAGCTTCTCATCGTGGCGCACGATATCGATGCTCGACGTGATATTACGTATGCTCTGTTGGCTGAACCACATCGTCAGGCTTATCTGGCTGATGTGTCAGGATCGGATGCAGAGGGTCGGTTACTTGAGGTGGTAGATCTTTCAACAGAACCGAAACGACTCGCTTTTGATGCGCTGGCCAGTTCGCTGAGCCTTCCACTCGTAACAGAACCACATTTTGTTAGTCACGCGCCGGAAAGCGCTTGGCGCGGAGAAACGCACCGAGTATCAGATCGACCTACTTCGATGTCACGGCTTCTCGATGAAGTTGCACGGGCTGGGGCCGAGCAGGTTATTCTCGTCTCTTCCTTTCCTTCGGCACCTGGTCCTCATACGCTTGCAGTGGACCGTCACGACATACGCGGCAGGGCAGGTCAGTATTTGCTCAGTTCTGAGACGGCCGCTTTGCAGGATGCCTTGGCTAGCGTCGGCACAAGATTTCAAGCGCTGTTTCATGTGCGGCCGATGCACAATCCAGTGGGACCCTTTGATTTTAATGGGTGTTACGACAAAGAGTCGGACAGGCTTATTAATTTGGACGAATTAGTAAACCGTGGTTACGAGGATGGTTCTAGGCAGTTTGTTGAAGCGGTCGTTGCGGAAAGCGGCGAGCTTATCGATGTGCCGTCTGGCGAACAATCCTATGAAACGGATTCTATTTCTGAGCGACTTGCGGCTCATGAGTATGACGTTGACGAGTAGGCAAACTAACCTATAACGGTTTTCTGTCACTACTCGTATGACCGGTAATTGTTGGGACTGAATCGATTACTGCGGTCAGGGTTTCTGATTCGATTCAAGGATAAACTGTGTTGCGAGATCTCCAATTAACACTGTAATTTTATCTGTCTCTATCGTGCCGAATTTGTTTTGGAATGCGCCGATGGGAACGACTGCCTTAGCCATTGCTCGATGGCCACCTGCACTTCCGATGTCCTTGAACCATTTATTGACGAATGTTCCAGCATGACGCGTGTAGCCGACATTTCTGACGGAAATCACGATCTGGTCGTTCAGTTGCCCAGCAATAACCGTCCATTTAATGCCTTCGACCTGCAAAAGAAAATCTGCGACATACGGAACAATGTCTTCACGAGGAATTGGTCCGAGACACGCTGCGAATATTTGGTCCCGTATCTGGCCTTTTTGTGAGGCGTTAGTGACGTACTGGAGTCGTTCGTGTGTGATGCCAGCGCCCTCCATTTTTCTAACGAGTTGAGGGTCAGCAAGTGGATACAGGAACGTGAAGGCGTCAAGGTCACTACGATTAGTTTGTCGAGAAAGAAATAATGTATCGGATTTGATCGCATACAGTAGGGCAGTCGCGATTCGCTCGGAGACGTTGCTGTTTACCGAGCGTAGGTGATCGGTCAGGATCGTAGCTGTCGAGCCTAAATCGGATCGAATATCTTTAAAGAGTGCCTTGCTACCGGATCGCTCTGGATGATGGTCGATGACAAGGTCTACTCGATTGAGAAGGCCGCCAAAATAATGAGGCTGCACATCAATGGTTGCGATTCGGTCAAACCGTGCCAGAGATTCTGGCGTGATTGATTCGACTTGGATGTCCAACAGATTGGTCATTCGCTTGTTTTCAGGTCTGGTGATACCGTGAAAAGCGCCTATGATTGCCGTGGTTTTTGTGCGGTGGAGCAGATTTCTAATGGCTAAACCGCTTGCCAGAGCATCGGGATCCGGGTCGTTGTGCAGCAGAATTAATACCCGGGTCGCGTCTTCAAAGTGGCGTTGGTATTGCTGGACAAGCGAACGAGTGAGTGACCGACCGAGAGCGCTCAGGAGCGACGTTTTCGTAAGTTCAGATAGTGTGAGCGTGCTTACAGTTGGGGTAGCGCTTGTGTTCTTGGACGGATCATATTTCCGGTTTCCGACGAGCAAGACATAGAACATCGATATTCCGGATCCCGCAGCAGCTTCGAGAATAGCTTGAATATTTCGACGGCCGTTATCTTCTACGATAATGCACGTGGCAGCTGTAACGTTTGCCTGAAGGTAGGTCTTGATCTGATAGGGGTCACCAACTCGAGTGGAAATTCCGGCGCTGCTAAGGCGACGCCCCTGCGGTCGCTCTTCGACTAGGAATTCAATATCAAGTGTCGGGGCTAGGGCCTCATGTAGAGTCATGACGATCAGATCGTCGTGGCAGACTGCTACGCAATTCATCGCAATCTCGAAGTATATGACAGCCCACACGTGCGATGAGTTATTATTCGGAACCTAATGGCCCGTTACTGGCCCGTAGCAGTTGCCGCATTCTTGTTCTCATCTATGGCCTCGGCGTTCCAGCCGACCTTTAGTAGCGGAATTGACCTTGTCCATGTCAGTGTCACCGTACTTGACCGCGATGGACGACCGGTAGCTGGTCTCAACGCCGTCGATTTTGAATTACTTGAGGATGGAGAATTACAGCAAGTGGCATATTTTGCTCGTGGCTTGTCTAGTAACAGTGATGTGATGCCGGTACATCTCGGGTTGTTACTTGATGCCAGCGGCAGTATGGCCCAAGACGATCGGTTTCAAAAAACAGCTGCGATCAAGTTTCTTCGAGCATTGAATTATGCTGTTGATACAACGGTGGTTGATTTTGATACTGAGGTGCGGGTGGGACGGTATGAGCGTGACGGGTTTCCGCGACTGGTTGAACGGATACGTGCGAGCCGTCCCAGCGGGGATACTGCTTTGTACGATGCTCTTGGTGTCTATCTTGATGGGGCGTTCGAACAGGATGGCCGCAAGATCTTAGTCTTGTATACCGACGGTGAGGATACGCGAAGTCAGATGTCATTTGAGGATGCAAGGGATCTCTTGCGTGCATCCGATGTGACGGTTTACGCCATTGGTCTGCAGCGGTATCTTCGGGCTGGTTCTCGTCAACGGCAGCGGATGTTTCTTGAAGAACTGACCGACTCGACGGGGGGGCATGCCTATTTTCCTCAAGAGACTGATGAGCTTGATGCTATTTATGAGCAGATCGAAGCGGAGTTGAACGCTCGGTATTCCATTGGTTTCATTTCGACCAATGTCGTGACAGATGGCAGTTGGCGACGACTGGAAGTCCGCCTTCGTTCTCAAAGTGAGGACCTACGACGAGCCGAAATAAGGTCTCGAGACGGCTACTACGCGGTTTACGTCGAGGAAGCCGACCCCCTGATACCAAGGCGTCGCTGAAAACGTCTCACGGGGCATTGCCGATATCTTCGTGGTACGATATTTAGTTATCGTCGCGTGAGCGTCGTGTCTATGTCATCGAACAATGACCGCTTTAAACTCGTTTCTGATTTTGAACTGCGTGGCGACCAAGAAAGCGCCATTCGTGAGTTGTGTTCCGGATTAGATAGAAGCGACAGGCACCAGGTCTTACTCGGAGTAACGGGCTCCGGCAAGACATTTACGATGGCTCACGTCGTGGCGACTGTGAACAGGCCCACGTTGGTTATGGTGCATAACAAAACGCTGGCGGCACAACTCTATCAAGAATTCAAACGGTTTTTCCCAGACAATGCTGTTGAGTACTTTGTAAGTTATTACGACTATTACCAACCAGAAGCGTATGTTCCGTCTACTGACTCCTACATTGAGAAAGAAGCCACGATTAATGAAGAGATCGATCGGATGCGACTGTCCGCAACTCGAGCGTTATTCGAACGGCGAGATGTATTAATCGTATCGAGTGTGTCATGCATCTACGGATTAGGCTCACCCGACGCCTACTACGGCATGTCGCTGTCTCTCGAACGCGGGCAAACAATTGCGAGAGACGCGATCCTGAGACAACTGGTTGAGATCCAGTATGAGCGAAATGATCACGAGTTTACGCGCGGTGTGTTTCGAGTTCGAGGAGACATCATTGAGGTCTATCCGTCGTACGACGAAGAGGGTCTTAGGATCGAATTGTTTGGCGATGAAGTGGATAACCTGAGTAGCTTCGATCCATTGACAGGTAAGTCGGATCGTCGCCATGACAAGGTCGTTATTTTTCCGAAGTCACACTTTGTGACCCCCAGAGAACGTTCTATGCAGGCGGTTGAGTCGATAAAATCTGAGCTCAAAGAGCACCGGACTTATCTTGAGAAAAGTGGGAAATTACCAGAAGCACAGCGATTACATCAGCGGACGATGTTTGATCTCGAAATGATTAAAGAGATTGGATATTGCCATGGAATCGAAAACTATTCCCGACATTTGTCTGGGCGTAGTGCTGGAGAGCCGCCGCCGACGCTGCTTGATTATTTTCCTGAGGACGCTCTGACAATCATCGATGAAAGTCATCAAACGGTGCCACAGGTTCGTGGGATGTATCACGGTGATCGGTCACGCAAGAGTGTTTTGGTTGAGCATGGGTTCCGGTTGCCATCAGCGATTGATAATCGTCCATTGAGTTTCGACGAATGGAGTGAGCGTATTGGTCAGGTTGTCTTTGTTTCTGCCACGCCAGGATCGTACGAACTTGAACGGAGTGGTGGTGTTGTTGTGGAGCAAATTATTCGCCCGACTGGATTGGTTGATCCCAGTGTGGACGTCAGACCGGTCAAGGGGCAAATCGATGACTTGCTGCATGAAATTCGTATTCGTGCAGAGCGACATGAACGGATTCTTGTAACGACTCTTACGAAGCGGATGGCTGAGGACTTAACTCAGTATTATCATGAGTTGGGAATACGAGTTCGCTACCTTCATTCCGATATCGATACATTGGAGCGCATTGAAATCTTGCGAGATTTGCGCCGTGGGGTATTTGACGTGCTCGTGGGTATTAATTTACTACGGGAAGGGCTCGACCTGCCGGAAGTGTCGTTGGTCGCAATTCTGGATGCGGACAAAGAGGGATTTTTGCGTTCTGCGGGCGCTCTGATTCAAACATCAGGCAGAGCTGCTCGTAATGTGAACGGTCAAGTCATTATGTACGCGGATACGATGACTGGTTCGATGCAAAGAGCTCTTGGCGAGATGGACCGCCGACGCGAAAGGCAAACGGCTTACAACCAGGAGCACGGCATTACGCCGGAATCGATTATCAAAGAAATTGATGGTGTTATGTCGAGTGTGTACGCAAGGGATTACGCGAGGCTTCCTGCTGCAGGAGGCCCAATGATGTCGTTTAAGACTCAATCTGAGCTTGATGAGTATGTGGCGTCGCTTCATGTTGAAATGCGTGAGGCAGCGGCGAATCTTGATTTCGAGCAGGCCTCGAAACTGCGAGATCGGATTCGTGAGCTCCGTAAACATGAACTTGGAGTCGATCAAGCGCCGTAGTCACATACGATGTGAGAAGATGTGATCAGAGGAGGGATATATGTCTAGAGATAATGATGCACAAACAGGTCTTGTATTGCTGGCTTTTGTGATGGGAGCTGTAACTGGGGCTGCAGCCGCTTTGCTCTGGGCTCCGACGACGGGTGAAGAGACGCGGCGTTATTTGAATGACCGTGCGCGTGAAGGGCGGGACCGGGCGAACGATGCAGCGGAGCGTGGGCGCGAGTTCGTACGTCAGCAAGGGGAACACCTAGCGACAGCGGTGGACCGTGGTCGAGATGTTTACGAGCAAGCGAGGGAGCGAGCGACTGGCGGTAGCATTGATAATGCGACTCGTCTTGAAGATGAATCTGCCGAGAAACAGGCATAGCGTAAATGGCTGGTTCTACGTTGTTGTTGTCGGTGATCGCGGCTGCTACCGTCATTATGGCAGTCGTGCAGATTGGAGTCGTAGTGTTTGCTGCGAGACTTGCGAAACGGGTCAGTCGACTTGTTGATGTTATTGAGCATGAGATTAAACCGACTCTTGCTAGAGTTGATGCAGTAAGTAGTGATGTCGCTCGGGTGACGTCATTAGCAAGTAATCAGGCCGAACGACTGGATCAGATTACAAGTCAGCTTATCGAGAAGATCGATGATATATTGACCGTTGCTGACCGCTCCGTCTTTGCACCACTTAAGCAGGGCGCCGGGTTTCTTTGCGGGTTACGCGCTGCGTTCTCGGCTTTCCGAAACGAATCCACACAGTCACAAGCACCACCCTCTAGCGACAGCACTAGTTCGACTTCAGAATAACGACTTGTTTTGCAGTAGACTCGGTGTTGACGCATCGCGTTCCTGGTGATACTAACGGGAATGTCACCATTAACTTTGTTGCGCGGGAGGGGGTACTTGATGCAGATTCGAATGCGAGTGCAAGGGATAGTGACGCTGGTCGGTGTTCTGGTCGTTCTTCTGAATAGCTCCAATGGATACGCGCAGCAATCAGCTGCATTAGCCGAAGAACTTGCGCAGCTTTTGAACGGTGCTCAGCTGGATGCGATAGCGGCGAAAGACTCAGAGGGGACTGACCGTTATGTCGCGGCGCTAGCTTTTCCAGGCCAATTGATCGTCGTGTCGGCGCGTTACGAGGTGCCAATGTATATTGAGGCAAAGATTAGTAACGGTGAGTATCGCGAGGCCTATTTGGATCTAAATGGCGCCTCAATACCTGATACAAAGGTGTTGATTACGGATGTTGGCGCAGATGGTTTGATGAGTGGTGATGAGACTGCCGATATGGTTGATACTGGATCAGGGGCCGTTTTGTTTGATGGAGATGCAGATGCAGAAGTGCAGTATGTAAGGATGCTGACCGCTCTCATTGCTGAGGCACGCTGACAGGTTAGTAGCTTGTACTTTGCACTTCCGGTTACACTTCGACCAGGATTAGTTTCTGGTCGGGCGCTTGGCTCAGTGGTAGAGCATCGCCTTCACACGGCGGGGGTCAGTGGTTCGAATCCACTAGCGCCCACCATTATTCACCGATCGAAATTCCATCCATAATTACTTTCAGTATTTTTTGATTTTTCTACGGGTCACATAGGCATGCCGGGTAGGCGGCGTTCAAGTGGACCGTCATAGACGTGTTGATTCGGGTCGATGTGGCGAGTCGCCTCTTGGCGGCGTTGTTCTTCAAGTGCGTGAGCCACCAGGCCGGGTACACGAGAGATGGTGAAGAGTAAAGTTGCTGTTTCGGCGTCCAGTCCAAGGTCTCCAGACACAGCCGCTATTGCGCCATCTGAATTAAGCGACGTGCCGCCAGAGTGTGAAGTGGTGGTCCGGCGTTGAGCAAGTTCCTGTTCGACGGCACGCGCGAGTTGGGTGTGTCCCCCTTCAAGCTCAAGTTCAAAGGCAAGTTGCATTAAGCGTGCTGCTCTGGGGTCTCTCTTATGGATTCGATGTCCGTAGCCAGGCGGTAGTTGTCCCGTGTCCTCTCGTTGGTCGAGTAATCTTCGTGCTGCGTCGTCATATGAGACCCAATCGCCAACGACCGCAAGCCCTTCGTTGAGAAACCGCATACATGCTTCGATACTTCCACCGCCGCCGAGCGGTGAACCGAGGGCGAGCACACCGGCCGCCGCGGCTGTACGGAGCGGTGCTCCCGTCCCGGCGACGGTACGTGCAGCAATCGTAGATGGCGGGATTGCCCCATGATCGATGGAAGAAACCAACAGTGCTTCCATGATTCGACTCACTGTCGGTGATGGCATATCACCAACAAGTAGAAGGTATACGGCATCTCCGAATGAGAGTCGACCCATTAATTCGTCGACTGGATAGCCGCGAATCAAAATCTTATTCGTTTCGACGCTGGTAATAGCGGTTTGCCAGACGTCAATTATCGTTTCAGTTGACGCGGTCTTCGGTCCTGATGATGTCGCCATGGTTTATCTCACTTTTGTCTATGGTGTGTTGATAATTGCAAGGTACGGGAGATCGCGATAGGTTTCGTTGGCGTCCAAACCGTAACCGACGACAAATTCGCTACCGAGTTTAAAACCGACCAGATCGATCGAAACGTTTACTTTATGCTGTGACGGTTTCGCTAGAAGCGTTACGGTAGTCAAGCTGTGTGGTTGTCGGGCTAAGAGTGATGCTGTGATCGTGTTCAGCGTTAGGCCAGTGTCGACAATATCTTCCACGATGACCACATCGCGGCCCTTGAGTTCCGTAGCGGGCAACTCAAGTAGTTGTGGCGAACCTGAAGTATGCCTGTGTGAGCCGTAGCTTGACACTCGGATGAAGTCCACAGTGACGGGGATAGACATTGCCCGTATGAGGTCAGCCACAAACACAAATCCGCCTTTTAGGACGCCAATAATATGGGGTGGATTACTGTGAAGAAAGCGATTATCAAGTGAGGCTGCGAGTTCTGCGACTCGTGTTTGTATTGCCGTTTGTGAGTAGATCGGTTCGAGAGTCATTTGCTTGTAGCTGAATATTCCTGAGAGTACTACATCAGACAATTAGATTGGTTGAGAGTCTCTCATATCGCATTCGGTGTACATGGACAGTTACGAAGGTCGAGACCTTGTGGTACTGACCAGCGCTGAGGGCGCAAATCGCGTTTACGACGCGGGCGTCACATGTTTTGAGCGTTTTGATACCGAGGGATTTGTTGTCGATAGCAATGGTGGCCGTTGGATGGTGAGTGAGGATGACCTCACTCTTGTCGGTGATCGTATTGAAACTCTTGTCCGAATTCCGTCCCAACGTGCTTTCTGGTTCGGATGGTATGCGCAGTTTCCGAATACCTGTTTAGTTCACGAACAGTTATTCATAGCCACCGTCTGATTCGGTCTCAGAATCAGCGGTTCGTACTCGTTTTCGAGAGTTGTCCGGCGAATCGATTTCGCGTTCCGTGTCCTTGAAGGATGTCAGACTGCTGGGTTCTATCTGCTGCGCAAGGAAGGGCTTGCTGGCCTCTCCGAAATACAGTGACATATGTGGAAACGGTATCTCGATACCTTCGGCATCGAATGCTTTCTTAATACGACGTCGTAGTTCCCTTTCGATCATCCATTGTTTGAGTGGCCGGGTTTTTATCCGAATCTTGATGACTACGGCCGAGTCACCGAATTCGCTGACGCCTAATATTTCTAATGAAGCCAAGATACTGTTATTAAAATCCGAATCTGATTTAAGCTCTGCTCCGACATCGTGTAGCACCGCAGAGACATGGTCGGTGTCTTCCTTGTATGCGACGCCGATGTCGAGGACTGCATACGAGAATTCTTTTGTTTTGTTTGATAGCGTGGTGATTTCTCCGTTCGGTACAACATGGACAGTCCCTGAAAGATCCCGGAGAACTAGGGTTCGTAGTTTGACGGCTTCTACAAGGCCGGAGGTGCCGTTGACTTCAACGACATCGCCGACGTGAACTTGGTCCTCAAGAATAAAAAAGAACCCTGAAATTACATCTCGCACTAGATTTTGCGCACCGAATCCTACTGCTAGTCCCGCGATTCCAGCACCGGTCAGTAACGGTGTGATGTTGACACCTAACTCTTGCAGCATCATTAGCGAGGCGACACTCAAAACGATTATGTTTACGGCGTTCGTTACCAGGCCACTGATTGTGTGCACACGCTCGACAAGTTCAATCTTGTCGGCGTTGTCTCCGGCCCGTGCTCTGACGATATCTTCGAAGTGATTGATGCTGAGTTCTGCGACACGAACCGTGAAATATCCGAGCAGACCGATCAAAACCACGCGCAGTCCCTGGGCGAATAGCCAAGCAGTTAGTTCTTCAAGAGGGACACCGAACGTCAAATCAACATCGAACAGGTTGAGTACGGGGCGAGTTGCAAGTCCAAGAATTACGACAAAGACGACAGCGCGGACAACACGAATCGGACGCCGTGTGATGGGCTCACTAAAAGAGTTGCGATTCTGAGAACCAGTAACCGCGGCTAGTGTAGATCTCACCAATCGCGAGGCAATCTGTGCAACTACGAGCGCAATTGCTATTGAAAGACCGAGTCCGGCTGCAGTATTTTGCCAATCCACCGAGCTCCCAGCATATGGAGACCAAGCCTCATGCGTCAATCTTCTTAAGTGAAATTAGTGTGTATTAATAAGTAGCGCCGGATGGTTATGACGTGAGATTAGTGCGTATAGGTGATGCACGGCTACGGAGTGTTTGGCTAGCCTGAAAGAACGTTCTCAGGTAAGCTGTTTGATAGATTGGTAACGCTGTAGGCTCCAGATCGGAGCTTGCAACCAGTTAGGAGGAATTGGAGACCATGAAAGGACTCTTTATCCTGTTTGTCGCAGTTGTATTCGCGTTTAGCGCGATTACGATATCAGCGCAAGAGCTGGAAGTGGGCGACGATGCACCGGCTTTTGAATTGCCAGGCACCGACGGAAATACACACAGCCTTGCTCAGTACAAGGGGACGACAGTGGTGTTGGCGTGGTTTCCAAAGGCGTTCACTGGTGGTTGAACGGCTGAGTGCAAGTCGCTGCGTGATTCCAGCGACCAGTTAAATACATTCAATATGAAGTACTTCATGATTAGCATTGATGATCCTCAAACGAATAAAGAATTTGCCGAATCGCTTCATGCTGACTTTCCGCTGCTTAGTGATCCAGGCAAGGGCGTTGCGTCGGCTTATGGCGTGATCAATGATGAACGTCCGGTCCCATTTCGCTGGACGTTTATCATCGGTCCTGACGGTAAGATTTTGAAGATTGACAAAGAAGTTCAAGCCGCTCGTGCGGGACTTGACTTAGTCGTCCATCTTGACGGACTGGGTGTAGCCAAGAAGTAAGCTGTGGTTTTGACCGAGTGCTGTTTATATGAAAGCGGCGGAAGACCTGGAGGTCATCCGCCGCTTTATTCTTTTAGAAGTGTATGTTGTTAGAGGTTGCTACTCAGAGCCTCGTCCCTCGGCGTTTTCGGCTTTGTCGTCAGTTTTTATCTCTTCTTTAAAGCCTCGGATGGCTTGCCCTATTCCTTTTCCAATACCGGATAGACGGTTCGCACCAAAAATGAGAATTAAAATGACCATAATGATCACAAGTTCCGGTAAACCGATTGGTCCGAGAAACGCTAGCATCCCAACCTGCATGGTGTGCCTTTCTTCCCAAGCGAATATCTGCCTTGGGTCATCACCCCGTCTAGCCTTCAAAAGGGTGTAGTTCAGAATAACACGGCGGGAATTATTACGGGATAGTGCGCCAACAAAAATAGGGTCAAATTAGTCGATTTCGGCAAAACGGCAAAGGGTTTCTTTGGCGCTTCAAGTAATATGCGCAGGCAGCCAAGACGACGGTGGCGAATTGGATTCCGTGTTA
>CEWR01029411.1_pt1 | contig 16776 bp, 17 predicted proteins | sample 356321 | NCBI WGS metagenome assembly CEWR01 (sample SAMEA2621551, study PRJEB7988) | marine metagenome | biome: marine biome (ENVO:00000447); feature: mesopelagic zone (ENVO:00000213); material: "saline water (ENVO:00002010), including plankton (ENVO:xxxxxxxx)" | depth 790 m
AATCCCTCATTTGGCAAAAAATCGCCGACTATGTAAATATTATGTGATTTAATGTTCAAATATGTCCAATTATGCCAAAACTATGTAATAAAAAAGAGCCTTCAGAACTTAATCTAAAGGCTCTATTTTGATGAGTCTTTCTATGACGATAAAACTCTAATGTCGGGGTGGAGAGATTTGAACTCCCGACCCCCTGCTCCCAAAGCAGGTGCGCTAACCGGACTACGCTACACCCCGAAACTTATATGGGTGACTGATGGGACTCGAACCCACGACAGCCGGAATCACAATCCGGGGCTCTAACCAACTGAGCTACAGTCACCATTGGCTTAAATTAAATAAGCCTGCAAACTTATTATAGTTTACGTTTTTACACAAGTAGAGTTAAATTTTTACAAATAATCGAAAATGAACACTTTAAACAAATACTTAATCAAACAGTCCTTTATTCCTTTCGTTCTTTCAGTTGGGGTTATTACCACAGTCTTGTTTCTTCAATTTCTCATGAGAGCTATTGATCGCTTTCTAGGCAAAGGATTAGATGTAGTTATTATCTTAGAATATCTTTATTTAAATCTTGCATGGATCATCGCATTATCCGTTCCAATGTCTCTATTAATCTCTAGCGTGATGACCTATGGTAGGATGTCACAAGAAAATGAAATTACCGCATTAAAATCTGCAGGTGTCAACTTATTCAGTATTATTAAACCGGCATTATGGTTTGGAAGTATAGTGGGATTCTTATTATGTCTGTTCAATAATTTTATCCTTCCTGACATGAATTATAATGCGCGATTACTAGCTAGGGATATTTATCAAAAGAAACCTGAGCTAACTATTGAGCCTGGATATTTTGTAGACATGATTCCGCAGTATACTATAATTGTTAAAGAATTGGATGGTAATGAGTTTAAAGATGTAAAAATATTCAGCAAAAATACACAATCAGAACAAACTACTATTTATGCTGAGAGAGGTTCTTTGGAATCTAAAGATGGTATTATTACAGTCAACTTACAAGACGGTGAAATCCATGAAATTGATTTAGAAAATTATGATCATTATCGTAAAATAAAATTTGGCACACATCAGATTATCATTTCTATGAATGACTTATTATTGAATAGAACTAGTGAGTCTAATCGCACTGATCGTGAAATGAAAGTGCCTGCAATGATTGAAAAAATTCGACAAAATAAAATATCGATAGAACAAATAAAGCAACGTATCGAAACAGTTAAACAGGATATTGGCATTGCACCAAATACTCAGATGAGTCTTGCAAATATTATAGATGAAATTGAGACTCTTAAGCAAGATGCTTCTCCGAAAATAGAAGAAACAAGAGACTACAATAAAAATATCCCCGTAAGTGATTATGAAGAAAAAGAAAAAGTAAGATCGTTAAATAATAACGCAAGGCAATTTCAAAATGAATTTACTCTTATAGAAAATTATGAAAAGAATAATAATAAGTTTCTGGTTGAGATTCATAAAAAATTTACGCTTGCAGTCGCATGTATATTATTTACTCTCGTTGGAGCCCCACTAGGAATATTAGTTAAAAAAGGTGGGATTACGATAGCATCCGCATTAAGTATTGCATTTTTTCTTATATATTATATTCTATTAATATGGGGAGAACAGTTAGCTGACAGAGCTCTTTTAGATCCTGCCATTGGATCGTGGATGCCTAATATTATCTTATTTATAGTAGGATTAATTATCTTATTTTTATCAGATAAAAAAAACTAGTTAGATGTAGGTTGATTGCTCTTTAAAAATATTTCTATTTCAGTTTTTTTCGTTCTGGAGGTAGGTAATTTTTTGGTATCAGAATCAATTTCTACTTCTACTACGCCTTCAGGCATCACAAAAGGTTGATTTGGTATATTTAATGTTTTATGAGCTTCCTTCATAAACAATGCCCATGCAGGCAAAGCTACTACACTACCAGCCTGACCTTTGCCAAGACTAATAGGGTATTGATCTACCCCAAACCATGCCCCAGCAGTAATACTAGGAGTAAATCCCACAAACCATGCATCGCTCCAATTTTGTGTAGTACCTGTCTTTCCACCTGCTGCATGTCTAAATTTATATTTCCATCTTACGCTTCCACCGGTACCTTTATCCATAACTGTTTGTAATAAATTTGTGACCATATAAGCGGTTTCAGGGCTTAATACTTCTTTCTGAGTATTAGTAAATTCTTTAATAATTTGACCATATTTATCTTCAATTCGAGTAATTGCAATGGGGGAAGAATAAATTCCTTTATTAGCAAAAATTGCATATGAAGCTACGATCTCTATTTGTTTAACTTCTGATGTCCCCAACGCAATTGCATCTACTGCTCTAATAGGAGAATTAATCTGCATTCTTCTTGCTATATTTTTAACCTGTTGAGGTGGAACTAACTCTTGAACCATTCGTACAGAAATGAGGTTTAATGATCTTCGTAACCCCTCCCTTAATGTAGTTAATCCTCCAGTGCTATTATCATAATTTCTAGGAGTCCATTTTTCTTTTTCTCCTTTAGCATTATTTCGATATAATGCAACAGGTTGATTAAGCAGTTGTGTAGTCACTGGATAATTATTATCAATGGCAGCAGTATAAATATATGGCTTGAATACAGATCCTGGTTGTCGCAGAGCCTGAGTTGATCGATTATATTGATCTAAATAATCAGACCTTCCACCAATCATCGCTAAAATCTCTCCATTTTTACTGTCTATGGCAATAAATGCACATTGTACTAGCAAATTTTCTCTTAATTCTTCATATAATTTCATCTGTCCATTTAACATCATCTTAACCGAATCTTCTGGGAAAATTGAGAGGTAACCTAATTTTGAAAATCTGTCCTGATCTTCAAAAAGCTGAACGTTAAATTCATCTTGATTTTTTTGTAACGTTTTCATCACAGCGTCTTCTGCAATTTTTTGAAGTCGATAATCTAGAGTTGTATGAATCTTTAATCCATCCTGATAAATATTAATACCTAATTCATCATCTTGTTTTTCTAAAATTCTTCTCACATGTTCAGCAAAATAAGGTGCTTTACCTCTTGGAATTTCATAAGCAATATTATCGGGGATAATGCTATTATTTTCTATATACTCTTGATGATCAATATAATCTTGATTATACATCACCTTTAAAACAATAGATCTTCGCTCTATTGCTTTATTTAAATTTCTTAACGGAGAATAATTAGCAGGAGAAGGCAATAAGCCTATTAACATTGCAGATTCTCCTATAGTTAACTCTGACGCTTTTTTATTAAAATATCTTTTTGCAGCTGATTCAGCGCCATAGGTTCCATGACCAAAGTGAACTGTGTTCAAATACATTTCTAAAATTTCTGCTTTAGTATAAGTTCTTTCAATTTGAATTGCTGTAATCATTTCTTTTAACTTTCTTGTAATACTATCTTTAAATCCAACTTCTTTATAAAGATTTCTCGCTAATTGCTGAGAAAGAGTACTAAATCCTTGCCTAAAACTCATTGAAGAAACATTAACCAAGATAGCACGAGCAATACTTTGTAAGTCCACTCCCCAATGTTGATAAAATCTTTTGTCTTCCGAGGCAATCACTGCATACTTCAGATGTTCTGGCATATCTTCTATATCAATAAATACCCTTTTTTGAATATAGAACTCACCAATTACTTCACCGTTTCTATCATATAAGGTAGATAGCATGGCAGGATCAAATGTTTCCAAACGTTCTAAAGAAGGTAAATCTCTTGATAGATATACAAGATAGACGATTACTAAAATAGATAGGTAAGCAATGATTCTAACAGATGTTAGAAAGGATTTAATCATATTTTTTTGGAGAAACCATTAATTCTGGTTTAACGATCTCATCAAACTCTTGTTCCGAAAGATACTGTAATTTTTTTGCACTTTCTTTTAATGAAATATTTTCTTTTAAAGCTTTTTTTGCAATCTCTGCTGACTTTTCATATCCAATGACTGGATTTAATGCAGTTACTAACATTAATGACTTATCTAGATTTTCTTGAATCTTGCTTTTATTAGCTTTTAGTCCATCTAGCGCATTTAACGTAAAAGATTCGGCAACTTCTGCTAACAAAGTAATAGATTCATGAATAGAGGATGCAATAATTGGTCTATAGGTATTTAATTCAAAATTTCCATTAGATCCAGCATAGTTAATTGTTAGATCATTGCCTAAAATTTGTGCGTATACCATATTTACTGCTTCACATTGTGTTGGATTAACTTTTCCTGGCATAATAGAGCTCCCTGGCTCATTAGAAGGAAGTTTTAGTTCTCCAATTCCTGCCATAGGACCACTAGCTAACCACCTAATATCATTGGCAATTTTATTGAGAGAACCTGCACATATTTTAATCTGAGATGATAAATTAGATAAAGAATTTTGAGAAGAAAGTAATTCAAATTTATTATCACAGATACTGAATTCCATATCAGTTTCCTCTGCAATAAAACTAGCTACTAATGTATCAAATCCTTCCAAAGTATTAATCCCAGTTCCCACAGCAGTTCCTCCAATTGGAAGCTGTGCACATTCTGTTGCTGCAATTCTAATTCTTTCAATATCATGACTAATCATTGAAGCATATCCAGAAAATTCTTGTCCTAATCTAATAGGAGTTGCATCTTGTAAATGTGTTCTTCCTACTTTTATAATTTTATCGAACTCTTTACTCTTTTTTTGCAATGATTGTTCTAAGAGCTCTAAGCTAGGTAATAAATTATCTTCTACGCTAAGTACACACCCTACCAAGATAGCAGTTGGGAATGTATCGTTAGTAGATTGAGACATATTGACGTGGTCATTAGGATGAACAAATTTATACTCACCTAATTTACCGCCTAATATTTCATTCGCTCTATTAGCTACTACTTCATTAACATTCATATTAGTTTGAGTCCCGCTTCCTGCTTGAAATACAGGTACAGGAAATTGGTCAAGAAATCTTTCGGGGCGATTAGTTATATCATCGCATGCTTCCATGATAGCATTAGCTAATTGTTCTGATAACCTCTTTTGAGCATGGTTAGTCATCGCTGCAGCTTTCTTAATAATTATATAAGGTAAAATAAGGCTAAACTCCATTGGCCAGCCAATTTCAAAATTTTCAACTGCTCTTTGAGTTTGTGCTCCATAATAAGCATTGATAGGCACTTTCACTTCTCCCAAACTGTCTTTTTCAGTTCTAAATTTTGTCACTTTACTTCCCAAGTATCTCCAGCATTAAGCAATTCATGTATTCCTTTTGATCTTTTATGACCTTTTTGGGCTTCTTTCATTTGAGCGCTCATAAGATCGTCATAAGTTGCTCTTTCTTTACAGTATAGCACTCCAATTGTCTCTGGAAATTCTTCGCTTGCAGTAAAGTTAGCTAGCATATCTCCTATAAATCTATCTTGTTCATTATGAACTACAATATCCTCTATAGAATAATCTTTACCTATTTGCACTACTTTAGGGGTAGTCCCATCTAAATAAATACCTTTATCTTTCTCTTTACCAAAAATCAGTGGCTGACCATGTTCCAATCGAAGCAATTGCTCTTCTTTGGTATCTCTATCAGTTAAATTAGAAAAGGCGCCATCATTAAAAATATTACAATTTTGATAAATTTCAATAAATGAAGTCCCTTTATGACTGTTTGCTCTTTTAATCATAGCTTGTAAGTGCTTAAGCTCTGTATCAATTGTTTTTGCTACAAAAGAAGCTTCTGACCCCATTGCTAACTTAGTAGGCTTAAATGGGTAATCTAATGACCCCATTGGAGTAGAATATGTTACTTTCCCTTGCTCTGAAGTTGGAGAATATTGCCCTTTAGTCAATCCATAAATTCGATTATTAAATAACATAATATTTATATCAAAATTTCTTCTTAATAAATGAATCATATGATTTCCTCCGATAGACAATCCATCTCCATCGCCTGTGACTAGCCATACAGATAAATCAGGGTTAGCCATTTTTAATCCACTAGCAATTGTTGGAGCTCGTCCATGAATGGTATGAAATCCATAAGTATTCATATAATAAGGGAATCGACTAGAACACCCAATTCCCGATATAAAAACAGTATTTTCTTTATCTTCAGTAATCTCAGGAAATGTTTTTTGTGCTTGTGCTAATATAGCATAGTCTCCACACCCTGGGCACCAACGAATGGCTTGGTCTGATTTGAAATCAGCTTTTTTTAATAATGGCTTATCACTCATCGATGATTTCCTTTGCTTTTCCAACTATAGTAGAAGCGCCTAATGGTTTCCCTTGAACTTCATTTAATCCAATCGCATCTACTAAAAATTCTGCACGAATCATTTGACGAAATTGTCCGGTATTAATCTCAGGCATCAACACTTTCTTATAATTTGATAAAATATCTTTTAAATCGTTAGGAAGTGGACTAATCCATCTGATTGACACATGTGCTACTTTTAAATCTTCTGCTAACAGAGATTCCGTCGCTGACCTACAAGCGCCATGAGTACTTCCCCAGCTCAAAATTAATAGATCGCCTTTTTTCTCTCCAAATACTTCTGTAGGAGGTAATTCATTGGCAATATTTGCTACTTTTTTTGCTCTAAACTGAACCATTTTTTCATGATTATCTGAATCGTAGTTGACATTACCAGTAACATCTTGTTTTTCTATTCCGCCAATACGGTGCTCTAAACCTTTGGTCCCTGGAATTGCCCAACCTCTTGCTAATGTTTCTTCATTACGTTTATAAGGTAAATATTGTTCATCAGTTAAATTTTCTTTTACAAAATCTGCATCAAAATCACCAAGATCGTCAGGATTTGGAATAATCCATGGTTCTGATCCATTGGCTAGGTATCCATCAGACATCATCATGACTGGGGTCATATATTTCACTGCAATCTTACAAGCTTCATATGCTGTATAATAACAATCTCCTGGCGTAGATGCTGCAATGACTGGCATTGGAGCTTCTCCATTTCTTCCATGTACTGCTTGGAATAAATCTGATTGTTCAGTTTTTGTAGGTAACCCAGTACTTGGACCACCTCTTTGCACATTAATAACAACTAATGGCAATTCAGTCATTACTGCTAGCCCCAAGAATTCTCCTTTTAAAGCAATTCCGGGCCCTGAAGATGCAGTAACACCTAAAGAACCTCCGTAAGAGGCACCAAGAGCTACTCCTATTCCCGCAATTTCATCTTCAGCCTGATAGGTTTTGACACCAAATCTTTTCCAATTAGATAATGTATGCAATATGTTACTTGCAGGAGTAATAGGATACCCTGCAAAAGTAAGACTTAGATTACTTTTTTCTACTGCAGTTAACAACCCAAGACATGTAGCTAGAGTTCCATTGATATTTCTGTATTTACCTGGAGATAGTTTTGCTTTTTTTACTACATATTTTGTAGTAAATATTTCAGCAGTATCTCCATAATTATAACCTGCATTCAACGCCTTTACATTAGCATCAATAATATCAGGTTTTGATTTAAATTTTTTATTTAACCAATCAATTGTAGGCTCTAATGGTCTATCATACATCCAAAATAGAACGCCCAAAGCACATAGATTCTTTGTTCTATCAACTAATTTAGGAGATAAATCAATCCCTTCGCAGGCAAGGGTTACCAATTTGCTCATCTCTATAAAGTGAGTAGAATAATAATCTTCTAATGATCCATCTTCTGTTGGGTCGCTTTCATACCCTGCGAGCTTTAAATTTTTAGTGGTAAATGCATTCTTATTAATAATTAATGCTCCACCCGGTGTCAGGTCTTTTAAATGCACTTTTAAAGCCGCCGGATTCATTGCAACTAAGACATCTGGTCTTTCTCCTGGTGTATGAATTTCGTGAGAACTAAAATGAATTTGAAATGAGCTTACTCCAGCTAAAGAACCAGCAGGTGCACGAATTTCAGCAGGGAAATCTGGCAAAGTACTTAAATCGTTCCCCACAATTGCAGCGGTTTGAGTAAATCTTCCTCCGCTCAATTGCATTCCATCTCCGGAGTCTCCGGCAAATCGAATTGTTACATTATCTACTGTTTCTAATTTAGCTTTTTTACTCATTGCTATCCTCAAATGAATATCAATTTACATTACGGAAATAAAGTAAGCAATTAGTATAGAAATTAAAAAAAATGGGGGTTTTTAGATTAGATTACTACCAATTATATTATCTTTTATCTAGTACAGAACCGATACCCGCACCAATTGCAAGGCCTAAACATATACCTAATCCTATATTATCCATAAATATGCCAAATATGATCCCAAAAGTGAGGCCAATTCCTGCCATTTTTTCTGTATTGTTGAATTCTTTCTTCATTATCAAAATCTCCTTTTCAAAAATTTTTATTTTGTAGAGGAAAAGTGTAGTAATATTTTATCTAAAAAAGAAGGTTATTATTAGATAAAATATTTTCTAAAATTATAGGACATAACATCTGTATGAGTTAAATTTTTTTCCTGTTATGAAAGATATAAAAAACAGCATAATTGAGATATTAAAGGAATGTTATGATCCTGAGCTTCCAATCGATCTTTGGAACCTTGGACTTATCTATGACTTGAACATCTACGAACAGCCTAAAGAAAAATTTGGGGTAGACATTACTATGTCATTAACGACCCCAGGATGCTCAATGGGTCAGTATATGATAGAAGATATCAAAAATAAGATTACCGAATTGAAATATATGGATACTATTAATGTAGAGATTACATTTGATCCTCCATGGATCCCGGAAATGATGACTGAGGAAGGGAAACAAAAACTTGGCTTTTAATATGGAAAATCAATCAATAGAACAACCCATTACTATATCAGAAAAAGCTGCTGCACGACTGAAAAATATCATGCAAAGCGAAGAACCATCAAAAAAAGGTATTCGCGTTGCTATTGATACAGGCGGATGCTCAGGAATGTCATATAATATCACCTTTGATGGTGAAAAAAAAGAATTTGATAAAGTGTATGAAAGTCACGGAATTCAAATATTCTGTGATGTAAAAAGTTGGATTTATGTTAGGGGATGTGAAATAGATTTTTCCAACGACTTATTAAATGGAGGATTTAAAGTTAATAACCCAAATGCCAATCGAACATGTGGTTGTGGTATTAGCTTTTCAGCATAATGATTGATAAAAATCAACAAATTATTGATTCCACGCTGGATCAAGAATATAAATATGGTTTTACAACCGATATTGAACAAACCACGTTTGAACCTGGTCTAAATGAAGACGTTATTACAAAACTTTCAAAATTAAAAAAAGAGCCTCAATGGTTATTAGACTGGCGACTAAAAGCGTATGAAGGTTGGCAAAAAATGGAAGAGCCGACATGGGCTCAAGTAGACTATACTCCTGTAGACTACCAAGCATTGAGTTATTATTCAGCTCCTAAGTATAAAAAAAATGATAGTCTAGATGATATTGACCCTGATATTATTGAAACATATAATAAATTAGGTATTTCATTAAATGAGCAAAAAAGACTTGAGGGCGTTGCAGTAGATGCTGTATTTGACAGTGTATCAGTAGCAACTACCTTTAAAAAAGAACTTGCAAAGCATGGGGTTATTTTCTGTTCTTTCTCTGAAGCAGTTATTAATCATCCAGAATTAGTCAAAAAATATTTAGGATCAATAATACCGCGTACAGATAATTACTTTGCTGCCTTAAACTCAGCCGTGTTTAGCGATGGATCTTTTGTGTATATCCCTAAAAATGTTCGTTGCCCTATGGAACTGTCCACATATTTTAGAATTAACGCAGCAAATACCGGTCAATTTGAAAGAACACTGATTATAGCTGATGAAGGTAGCCATGTAAGCTATTTAGAAGGCTGTACTGCTCCTATGCGCGATGAAAACCAATTACATGCAGCATGCGTAGAATTAGTAGCGCATAAAGATGCGACAATTAAATATTCTACTATTCAAAATTGGTATGCCGGAGATAAAGACGGGAAAGGTGGAATTTATAATTTTGTTACTAAAAGAGGAAAATGCGTTGGAGATCGATCTAAAATCTCTTGGACTCAAGTGGAAACTGGATCTGCAATTACATGGAAATACCCTAGCGTAATCATGCAAGGCGATAACAGTGTTGGAGAATTCTATTCAGTTGCCGTTACAAAAAATAAACAGCAAGCCGATACTGGAACAAAAATGATTCATATCGGGAAAAACACTAAAAGTACGATTATATCTAAGGGAATTTCAGCCGGAGAAGGACAAAATACGTATAGAGGTGGAGTAAAAATTCTAAAGAATGCAGACAATGCACGAAATTTTTCACAGTGTGATTCTATTTTAATTGGTGATAAATGTGGAGCGCATACTTTTCCATATATCGATGTTAAAAATCCAACTGCAAAAATGGAACATGAAGCTACTACATCAAGTATAGGGGAAGACCAATTATTCTACTGTAATCAGCGAGGACTTAGCCTTGATGATTCGGTATCCATGATTGTAAATGGATTTTGCAAAGAAGTCTTTGCGGAATTGCCAATGGAATTTGCTGTAGAAGCAAAACAATTAATTGAAGTAACATTAGAAAATAGTGTAGGATAACTAAATGATTACAATTAAAGATTTAAAAGCATCAATTGAAGATAAAGACATTCTAAAAGGAATCAATTTAGAAATTCCTAGGGGCGAAGTTCATGTCATTATGGGTCGTAATGGATCTGGTAAAAGTACATTAGCTAATGTTATTGCCGGGAACGAAAAATATGAAGTGGATGGCGGATCAATGACAATGAATGGAAACGATATAACGGAAATGAGTATCGAAAATAGAGCACTTCAAGGATTATTTTTATGTTTCCAATACCCTGTAGCTATACCCGGTGTAAGCATGGCCTATTTCTTAAGAGCAGCATTAAATGCAAAAAATAAACACGATGGAAAAGAAGAAATAGATGCTGTTGAATTTCTAGCAACTGCTAAAAAAGTATTATCCGAGCTTGGCTTAGATAATTCATTTCTAAAACGATCTATCAATGATGGATTCTCGGGTGGAGAAAAGAAAAAGAGTGAAATCTTACAATTATTAATGATCAATCCACAATTCGCAATTTTAGATGAAACAGATTCTGGATTAGATGTCGATGCATTACGCACCGTGGCAAAAGGGGTAAATGAATTCAAAAATGATAACAATACTGTATTGATTATTACTCACTATCAAAGACTTCTAGAGTATATTAAACCAGATGTAGTTCATATCATGATCGATGGTAAAATTGTCAGATCAGGAGATATGACACTAGTACATGAAGTAGAAAAAAATGGTTATTCATGGCTTATAAAGTAAAATATGTTAAAAAAAATACAGAAACACAGTCGTAGTAGATTTGAAGAGCTAGGCTACCCATCAAAAAAACTTGAAAATTGGAAATTTTCCTCAAGTAAGCATTTAAAAAAATACAGTTCTAATAATTCTAATAATAAAGATATCTCAATTGATCAATACAGCGATGAATATACTTTATGCTTTATCAATGGAGAGATATCTCTAGAATCTTTAAATAAATTTATATATAAAGATAATATGACAATATTAGACATCGATGAATTAAAGGATGAAAGCATATTTTCTACTTCATCTAATTTTGAAAAAGAAGCCTTCTTTCATCTTGGATTGTCTACTATTAAGTCTGGAAAATATTTTGAATTTAAAAAAGGATGTAAATTTGATACTCCAATTCAAATTTTAAATTTTTATAGCAAAAATACTGAAGAGCTTAGAATTTCATCATTGAATATTTTTAAACTCAATCAGGGTAATAATATTTCAATCATTGAAAAGGATATTAATGAAGGATCTGGTAGCTTTAATCTAAGCCTTAACAAGTTTATATGCGCCGACAATACCGTTCTAAATCACTCTATACTGTATGATGATAGTACAGAAAGTAATTATTTAGGGTATAATTATTACAAATTAGAAAGAAATGTATTATTAAATATTGACAGCATGAATATCAATTCAACATTTAATAAAAATTTTATAGAAATAGACTTAAATAGAGAAGGATCAGAAGCTAAGATCAATATTTTAAATCTTGCACGAAATGCACAGCATTTAGATAATAATATACTAGTGAATCACAATGCCAAACATTGTATTAGCTTTCAAAATGTACGAAATATTTTAAATGATCAAGCAACTTGTGTGTTTAATGGAAAAGTTATCGTAGCAGATGGAGCACAAAAAACTGATTCTCATCAATCAAATAAAAATTTGTTACTATCACGAAATGCCACTGCACATTCTAATCCTCAACTAGAAATTTATGCAGATGATGTTAAATGCGGTCACGGATCTACTACTGGAGCGCTAGATGAAGATAGTATATTTTATCTAAGGGCAAGAGGGATTAAAGAAACAGATGCTAATAATATATTAGTTAAAGCATTTGCAAAAGAAATTTTACAAGAATTTGTAAACGATAATATACGCAATCTATCTGAAAATAATCTAGACCACTGGATCAATGGGTAATATAACTGAAAAATTATCTCATATTAGAGACGGATTTGCAACTCTTGACGGACGAGATCGATTAGTATATTTAATGGATTTAGGTAAAAAAATTGACCTCATGGATGAAAAAGATAAAATAGAATCCAATAAAGTGCATGCATGCACATCTCAAACATGGGTTATGATTCAAAATCAAGATACCATATCTATTACTGCTGATTCTGAAAGCTCAATAGTGAAAGGATTATTAAGAATTTTACAAATTGGTTTTAATAATGAACAAAAAAAGAATGTTATTGATTTTATTGATGATTTTGATGAACCTATAAAGATTTTTGAATGGCTCAATATAGGACCGACTATTTCCAGCCAAAGACAGAATGGATTTATTGGTGCATTATTGTTCATTAAGAAAGAGCTAATAAATGAATAAAGAATTTATCTTAGAAAAAGATGTGGTAGTACATAGCATTCCCGATGGTATTCAAACCACATTAACCAAAGGAATGTCCGGTATCCTCACTCAATCTTTAGGCAATAATTATACAGTTGTTGTGGAAGGGAATATGTATCAAATCAAAGGTGTTGATGGGGAAGCTATTGGAGAAGAAAAACGACTTATAGATTCAAATAATTTTGCTAACAAAGAAGAAATTTGGAACGTATTACATACATGTTATGATCCTGAAATTCCTGTTAATATTGTTGATCTAGGTTTAGTATACAATACTGATATTCAACAAGATGAGGACGGTGTAAATATTCGTATACAAATGACTTTAACTGCCCCCGGATGTGGTATGGGCCCAGTAATTGCTGATGAAGTAAAAGAAAAATTATCATCATTAAGTGGAGCTAAAACTGTAGATGTCGAGCTAGTTTGGGAACCTCAGTGGAATCAAGATATGATGTCTGATGCAGCAAAATTACAACTCGGTCTTTACTAGACTATTATGAATATTGAAAAAATAAAAAGTCAATTTCCTATACTAAAACAAAAAAATCGTGGGAAAAAACTTATCTATCTTGACAGTGCAGCTACCAGCTTAAAGCCTTTATCTGTCATTGAAGCAGAAAGCGATTTCTATAAAAATTATTACGGCAGTATTCATCGAAGTGTTTATGAATTAGGTGAAAAAGCAACTAATGCTTTTGAAGGTACTAGAAATACAGTTGCAAAGTTTATTGGATCAAAGAACGATTCATCAATTATATTTACAAAAGGAGCTACGGAATCTATTAACCTAGTGACTAATGCTTGGGGATTTGCTAATCTTACTAAAAATGATACTGTATTAATAACTGAAATGGAACATCATTCAAATATTGTCCCATGGCAGGTCATCACTAAACGTACTGGAGCAAGATTAGACTACATTTCTATAAAAAAAGATGGCACATTAGATATGGAAAGTTTGAAAAATAAACTGACCGATAAAGTGAAAATGCTTTCTATTACACAAGCTTCTAATGTATTGGGGACTATTAATCCTCTCAAAGAAATTATCACTCTTGCACATCAAAATAATACTTTAGTAATGGTTGATGGCTGTCAAAGCACCCCTCATTTTAAGATTGATGTAGAAGAGTTAGATTGTGATTTCTTTGCTTTTTCAGGTCATAAAATGTTAGGTCCTACTGGTGTAGGAGTTTTATATGGAAAACAAGATTTATTAGAAAAAATGGATCCTTATCAGACAGGCGGCGGGATGATAAAAGAGGTAGAATTACAAGAATCCACATGGAATGACATACCATATAAATTTGAGGCGGGATCACCTAATGCATCACAAGTAATTGGATTAAGCTATGCCATTGATTTTATCAATAAAGTTGGAATCAATGAAATTACAAATCATACTGAGATGCTATCTGATTATGCCTTCAAAGAATTAAGTAAAATTGATGGGATTACTATATATGGACCTTCTCATAATCGTATTTCTATTGTGAGTTTTAATATAGATGGTATTCATTCTGGAGATATCAGCCAAATGCTCGATTATGAAGGTATTGCTCTGAGATCTGGAAGGCATTGCTGTTCTCCACTAATGTCTAAATTAAATATTTCAGCATGCTTAAGACTCAGTCTTTATCTCTACAATGATACTTCAGAAATAGATCTATTTATCGAAAAACTAAATACTACTATTGCCACTTTAAGATAATGAAAACTATTCGCTTAGATAATTTTTTGTCCGATGGCATGATTAAAGAAAAAGAATTTCGTGCTCAAATAAAAACAATAGATTGGGAGTCATTTAGAAATAAAAAAGTTATGATTAAAGGATGTGCCAGTGTACCAGTTCCTACATGGGCCTATCTAATTATTGCATCACACTTATCGAACTATGCCAAAAAGATTTATTTTGGTGAGCCGTGTGCAGCAATTCAAATCTATAGCAAGAATTAAGATGCATTTTCTGCACCAATATCTGCTACGTCTTTTATTTTTTTCAAAAACTTAAATTTAAGCCGTATGCCTTCCATAGATCTTACTTTTTTCAATAACTCAAGTGTAAGCTGTATGCCTTCCATTTCACTGTGGAGATTACCTTCATATTCGATTCCTACATACCCATGATAACCTGCGTTTAGAACAATTTCCATCATTTTAAAATAATTAGTTCCGGTTTCATTGCCATGCTTATCAAATTCATGGCTTTTAGCACTGACAGCTTTTGCATATGGCATGATTTCTTTCATCCCCTTATATCGGTCATACCACTTGTCTTCTTCAAGTTGAAAATTACCAAAGTCTGGCAGGGTACCCACGCGAGGGTGGTCTACTTTTTCCATAACAGCTGATAACCATTTGCCATTAGATGAAAGTCCACCATGATTTTCAACAATTGTGTTGATGCTCAATGTATCGCAAAATTCTGTAAGGCGACGTAAGCCGTCGGTAGCTAATTCAATTTGGTCATCATATGTACCAAAGCTTCTAGCATTCACGCGAATGGAATGGCATCCCAAATATTGAGCGGCTTCTGCCCATTTATAATGATTTTCAACTGCTTGTGTTCTTTTATTCGAATCTGGATCACCAAGATTTCCTTCTCCATCACACATAATTAGAAGGCTTTTTACTCCTAGATCATCTGCTCTCATTTTCATTTCTTTGAGATAAGTAAGATTTTTTGCTTTATCAAAGAAAAAAGAATTCACATACTCAACCGCTGAAATGCTGAATTCATTTTTTGCAACAGAACAAAAATCAAGATGGTCTATGTCTCTACTTTGTAAAGAACGATGTAAGGACCATTCGGCAAGTGATATTTTAAATGTTTTAGTTGTGCTAGAACCCAAAATAATAGGGTTTCCGAGTCCAGTAAGTGTAATTCCTCCAGTAATTGCAGCAGATTGTTTAATGAAATCTCGACGTTTCAATTTATAGCCTGCGAATACGAATATTTTTATACCATATTAGTCCATGATCTCCTTGGAAGCCAATATGGCCTTCGGATGCTTTCGCAAATAAAGGCATTTTATTGAATTTGCTTTTTTCCACCAAGTCCCACATCATATCACTACCATAAACATATTCAATAATCTTTGTTCCATTTAACCAATGCTCTACATGGTTATTTTTTACTTTGATTCGAACCTGATTAAATTCACCAACTGGTTTGACAACGTTTGCAGATGGAGCAATCAAGGCATAAAGTGCGCCAGCAGAAGTAAGTGTATTCTTCCCATCTGTATGTTTTTTATCATCTACCACCTGCATTTCTGGTGCTGACTGCCAAATATAATCTCCTTCTTCAGTGGCAAAATAGAAAATACCACTATTTCCTTCTTCGGGTACTTTCCATTCCAATTCTAACTCAAAATTTTTATAAACTTCCTCACTGATTAAATCCATACTATTGCCTGGTATAGTTTTTAATGTGCCATCAACAATTTCCCATGAATCGGGAAATCCCGACTGTTTATATCCTCGGAGGCCTTTAACAGTTTTTCCATCAAAAAGAACAGTCCATGCCGAATTGGATAAAAAACCAACCATAATAAATGCTGTTAAAAGTATGCTAAGATTTTTCACAGATTAACCTTTTGGGTTCCATTCACCTCGTGCTACCGCAGGTTTGAATGTGTCAATATCTGCATTGGGGAGTTGTATCGTTTTGCCTTGTTCTGCGCTCATATAGGCAGCCATAAGCAGTCGTGTCACTTCTAAACCATCATCAAAGTTTTCTTCGGGGCGCCTACCATTCATAAAAGATTGTACCATATGCCTATTTTCAGCTGTAT
>CEWR01155601.1_pt1 | contig 16751 bp, 11 predicted proteins | sample 356321 | NCBI WGS metagenome assembly CEWR01 (sample SAMEA2621551, study PRJEB7988) | marine metagenome | biome: marine biome (ENVO:00000447); feature: mesopelagic zone (ENVO:00000213); material: "saline water (ENVO:00002010), including plankton (ENVO:xxxxxxxx)" | depth 790 m
GTAAAACCATTATAACCACTTGGCAATGTCATACCTTCTGTAAAAATGACTGTTATAAGTATAATCATACTAGGTATATAAATTAAAGCCAGTCTTTATATTGTAATTACAAAGACTGCCTTTATACTAAGAAACTTGATTAATTGGTCTTAAAAATGCCTGTAACATCTGAAACTTCTAATTTCGCTCCTTTTTCTGCAGTTGCAGTAGCAGGATCAACTCGGTAGATATAATTACCTGTTAAAGTAGAAACAAAGGTATATACTTTACCATCTTCTACTAAAAACCTAGTATTATATTGCATAAAGTGTAACGGAATATCATCTACTATAGTAAATGTTTTATCTACTAAATTAATTATAGCAGTATTAAATACTTCCGTTTCATTCCACCACAAACTCTCTGAAAATTGATCAGAAGCAACACGTACAACTGCTAAGTTATTCCCTGCATAAACACCCGCAAAAGCTCTATAACCCGTTGGTGTTTCGATATCGTATACATAGTCTTCATCAAATTTATCTTCACCTGCATTGATCCTAACTATTGATGAACTAACATCAGGACGCGTAGCTGGGTCACTAACATTTGGCACCAATAAATAATGATCTCCATTCTCTGTTTCTAAATGACAAGGTTGGTCGTACCAAGCTCCTATACTTCCTCCTTTATCAACAGTAGTAATAGTTTTCTCATAGGCCAACTCAGGATATGAATATATACTTACATAAGATTTCGCCTTGTTTGGATACTCCCAATCATCATCAAGATCCCATACAATATGCGGTACAAATAGTTTACCATTATTCATAAAAGTACTTGTTGGAGCAAAAATATAATTTGCTTCTTCAGGATTCTCATCAGAGGGCACATAAAAAGGAGTTTCAACTTTATCAATTACATAACCTACACTGCTATCAAATAATTGAATTGCTCCATTTGTACCGGGGTCTTCTGGCATTGTGAAACCAGCCATAGTTTGGTCATCCTCACTAACTACGAGAGCATCACCTGATTCGTATGCAAAACTATGATTTTTTGTTAATACACCATCTGCAAAATCATAAACATCACAATTATCACCAAATGAAAACAACTTATTATTTGTAAATATGGAATTAGAGGAGTTTGTTTCAATACCTTGCCCTTGACTGGTGATAGTACCTGTCATTAAATCGTCTACAGTTAAAATATAGGTAGCAGAATCTTCATCAGAAACCTCTACATCTGCCACTAAAATATATTTACTTCCTTCTACTTCTTCTATTTCTTTTACTTTTTTTTCATCATCGCTGCACGAACTTATCAAGAAGATAAATACCACGGGTATTAATACTAAGATGTTTTTTAATTTAAGTGTTTTCATTATGTTTAATTTTAAAATATTAATTGTTTATGTTGTTTTATGTAATACTTATTATTGTAAAAAGTAATTTAGTTTTAGACTAAATGCCCTCCCAGGTTTTTGTAATTTGTAATTGTCATAAAGTATTTTGTTTGCAATATTAGTGCCTGCTAACGAAATGTTGTATTTACCATCTTTTATGGCATAGGATAATGCAATATCATGCGAAATTTGTTGCGGGATATCATACTTTGTATTTATATCGCCCTGACTTGGCCAGTTTAAATAAAAGGTCTCTACAAAATGAGTAGAGTAATTAAGTGCTAAATGATTCTCTTTTTTTATAAAATCTTCGAACCTGTAGCTTAAGGAAGCATTTCCAAATAGATAAGGGATATTCGGTAATCTATCTAAATAAAGGTTATTTATAGTTCCATTACTTGTAAGTTCATTGGTGTTAATTAAGTTTTGGTACGTGCCATTTATCTCAATATGTAGTTTGTCATTATAATTATATTTTATGCCCGCTTCAAAACTATTATTTTTTGCTTTAAAAAGATTGACAGATTGTGAATACATGAGCCATAATATTCTACTACGTATAAGGTCTTCTGTTTCTCTATATAAGTATCCTAATTCTACCAATACATTATGCTTGGCGAATTTTTTTTTCGCCAAAAAACCAATATTAAAATTTTCACTTTTTTCAGGTTTTAGATTAGGGTTTGCTAATACGGTAAGACCATCACCAAACATTTCATCACCATTTGGTAATCTATAAGTACTTTCATATGAAGATTTAACCTGTATGTCTTTTGTAATAAAGTATGTAGAAGCAATCCCATAACCAGAAAAATTAAAATCAGAAGTTATTTTTACCAAATAACTTACTCCATCTTCACCGTTCCATTCTTCATCATACGCTTCTGCATTCATTAAAAAATACTTACCAAACACATTGGTTTTCCATTTATTATCTAACAAATTTAAACTATAGGAAAGACCAACAATATTTTTAGACAAAGAATGAGGTTCACTAAAAGCTATAATACCGTCTAAATCATAAGGATCACTACCGACCCTAGTCAAACGATTAAAGGTATTGTTAAAAGAAAAAGAATGATTTTTATTTATTTCATAGCCAAAGCTAGCCCCTATATTAGTTGATTTGTCTGTATAAGTAAATTGGGTTTTATCATCTTCGTATTCTCCTTCTGTCAAGGAATTATTTATCGTGTAATCGCCATGCCAGTCATATACTCTGCTAGATGTATCATCTTTTAGACTCTCATTAACAGAATAGGTAGCATAGATATTCGTTTTGAGATTTTTAGTAAATAGGTCTTTTTTTTGATATTTTAATGTACCGACAATTACTTTAGATGTAGAGAAAACCTCTCCAAAAGGAGTACTTTGGTTAAAACCAAATTGCTCATCTTTGTTGTTACTAGAGGCAATTACGCCAACTAAAAATTTGTCAGCATATTTTTTGTTTACGAAGCCTGCTTCTGCTTGTATTGTTTGTGATTGATAACTATCATGAAAACGTTCTACTTCCGTGAACCCATTTATAATACCAGTTCCTTCTTCAGGTATCTCTACATCTATTTTATAGTTGTTATCTGAATAATTAAAAAATGCATTGGTATTAAATGTGAACCCACTTTTTTCATTAAAGTGCTTACCCAGTAAAGAAACTCTATGGGTATTAAAAGAACCAAATGCATAAGATACATCAACAAAACTCTTTGAGGTAGTATTGGTAACTACATTAACAGCACCCCCCAATGCATCTGCCCCTAATTGAATAGGGATAACACCTTTATAGACTTCTATTCTTGAAATTTGATTTGAAGGTATATTATTTAATGTTAATGAAGACCCGAAATTATCCATAGGAATACCATCGATAAAAAACTTGATTTGATTACCAGAAAACCCATTAAGAGAAAAATTAAAATCAGAACCCAAACCCCCAGATTCTCTAATTCGAACGCCTGTTGAGGCATTCAATATTTGATTTATATCTAGGTTTAGCATTTTAAGAGGTGCTACATCAATAGAAGATACCGCAAATGGCTGTTCTTTTACTCTTGTAGTTTTAGACTTTGCGGCAACAACAACTTCATCTAAACTATTAGCTTGCTCTTCTAATGAAAAGTTTGCCGCTTTGTTTGAATTATTTCTTATTGTTACTTTTTTTGTCCGTGTAGTATAACCCAGACTACTCGCCGTAACTTGATGAGTTTCAGGCGAAATATTTTTTAAGACATAATTCCCATTCTCATCTGTCGTACAGCCTATAGAAAGTGTTTTGATGAAAATATTAGCAAAAGGAATAGGTTGTCCTTTTGATATATCTATTACTTTTCCTTTAAGAATACCTGTAGTTGGTTTTTGAGCATTACAAATACCTGAAAACAGCAATAGTAAGATTGTAATTGTAAATAATTTATTATATTGCAAGACTTTTGATTTTAAGAGATTGGAAGTGTTTTTTTCCGTTTACGGATTTAATATAAAGTCGTACAGTTAGAGCTGTACGGCTTTTTTGTTTATATATTTCTAATTACTGATTGTGCCTTTGTAGCTAAATGTTTAGGTAATTTTATTATTTGACGTCTACTCATTATAAATAATTTTTCTTCTCCTTTATCAATTAATGTAAAGGCATAATAACTTTTGTTTTTTCTTAATGCTATTTCTTTTTTATTTTCTGCGCCACAAGAGGATGTAAAAACGGCATTTATTTTTGAATCCGTATTATTTTTTATCTTCATATTACCACAAAATTCGACCCTGCTTTTAGTAGTAATTAAATTAGTCTCTACATTTACTTTACTATTAGGAATCAATGTGAAATTCATTCCTGCTGTTTCAATTTGCGTACTACTTTCCGTGGTATTGGCTAAAGCCATTTTTGTACTCATAAAACTAGTCTTAAATAATTCTACTTCTGAAATAGATACCAAGCCTAATACCAAACAGGCAACAGCTACATAACGCATCACTTTTTTGTAGAGAGGGATAACTTTATGTTTTTTAGCCGCTGAAGTACTATCGGTAATCGAAGTCCACATATCCAATTTTATATCAGAAAGTTCTTCTAGAGTTAGATTAGTATGCTCGTCTTTGTTTGATAATAACCAGTTATTTATACGACTAGTTTCCTCTTGACTACAAGATGCAGTATTGAATTTTTTAAGGTTGTTTTTAGTAATTTTCATAGCAATTCTTAATTGGACTTAATCTAACCTATCTCTATAGTCGTAAAAAATACATCTAACCCTTAGTCAAAAGTTAAAAAAATTATTTTTTCTCAAAAATTGTTTTATACAGGATATTCTGTAAGGTTATTTTTTAGAAAATGCAAAGCTTTAGTTATATGTGCTTCAACAGTTTTAGTAGATATTATTAGTTTTAATGCGATTTCTTTATTGGTAAAATCCATTTCTCTACTTAATTTAAAAACTTCTTGCCGTCTGTCCGGCATTTCACTAATGAGTGCTTCTATTTTATACTGAAGTTCGCTATAATCTAATTCGTCTTCTGTACTGTTGGCAGAGAGAGAATAATTATCTTCAATAGTCAATTCTATGTTGTTTGGAACTTTAGATTGATTCCTATAATAATCTATAACTTGAAATTTGGCAGCTCTAAATAGGTAATGCTTAACAGGTCCTTTTACAACTAAATTATCTTTACGCTCCCAAATTGATTTAAAAATATCTTGAACCATTTCTTTTGACACCTCCTTGTCATTTGTTTTATTATAACAGATTATAAACATTTGCTCAGCAAATGAATTATAGATGTCTTCAAAATCTTTTTTGGTTTTTATAAATACTTCCATTTGCAATTTCATTATTATTATTTAGACTAAGTATAAATAAGTTGCAAATATATAAGGGAAAAAGGCATAAACAAATAAAAACACTCAGAATTTTTTAGGAGCATGTTATTATTTTATTCGAAGTTTATGTTTGTTCTTGAAGCGCTGTTATAAAGAGTTCAAATATTAGTGCTATTCTCAATATTTTTATTTTGAAGGTCGAGTTTTTATAAATAAGCAGTTATATGTGATCAAGTGGCGGTAATGTTAGTGCCATCGGGTTTTATAAATGATAAAAATGAATAAGTACACCCGTTTAATGTTGATTGCGTTTATTTTTAACGTTTTAATTTGTTCTTTTACATCCTGTGGCAATGATGAGGTTCTTTTTTGAGGTTTCAAAAGAAGAACAAGAGACAACGCAATAAACAACAGGTGAAGAGGAGGGGTGAAGTATTCGATACTGATTTTGAAGTTACATATTGGATAGATGAAACACATAGGAAAGATGCAGAACTTAATTTTGATGAAGTATTTGAAGAAAAATACAATAAAAAAATTAATTTTTACTAAAAAAGAAACCGTTATAGTTCTTGCAGACACGTATCAAATACAGTGCTGTTATTTCTAAAGACGTAGGAGGAGAAATCACACACAATAACAGGAACGAAAGGTTTTTATACAAACAAAAAAGCCAGTGAAATTTCACTGGCTTTTCTTTTTTAATGTTAGGAACTCTATTCTTACAGCTCAATATTTATTCTTGCAAATACATACCTCCCTAAAAATCCGAACTGAGAAGTTCTTCTTGAGTAAGGGAATGAAGCATTTGATTGACCACCTGCACGATTCTCATCCGGATATATGTCTAGTATATTGTTCGCTCCAATGGTAATACTTGTGTGTTCATTTATAAAGTTTGTAACGGTTAAATCAGTAATAATTTTTCCACCATAAATAGCATCATTGCTTACCGTTGCCACACTTACACTAGCGTCTCCAACAAAGTCATCAGGATCTGTAACTTCACCAAAATAAACATTACGAAGCATGAAAGACCATTTGTCTTTAGCTAAAATATGTGTCAAATTTATTTTCGATCTAGGTTGTGCAATGGTTAAAAAAGCTTCTTCTTGTCCATCAAAATAATCTTTAGCAAGATCAGCGTCTTCAATATCTTGAGGAACGTTAATGTTTGTAACCTCTATCTTAGAAAAAGTAGCAGAAAGCGTATTGTCTAAAGTGAACTCGTTTGAAAAACGGAATTTATACCCAGCAACAATGTCAATCCCTTGATTTTTGGTATCGATAGCATTTGCTAAAAACTGTGCTTTACCAGCTCCAGCTGCTTTAAAATAGGAAGTAAGTGGCTCTCCTGAAGCAGAAAATTTACCCGTCAACACAATTCTATCATCAATAGTAATTTGATAAGCATCTATGGTAAACGTAAAAGCGTCTATTTTTCCTGTTAGTCCGATACTTGCACTATTAGAAGTTTCTTCTTGTAACGTACCTATTTTTAGTAAACTAGCGATAGGGCTATCGTTTGTAAACAATCCTACTTCTTCTGCAACACCATTTTCATCAAAAATAGTACTACTTCTACTATAGAATTGTTGTTGTAAAGAAGGGGCTCTAAATCCAGTACTTAGAGCACCTCTTATAGAAATGTCATCTGAAAGTTTAAATCGTGAAGCCAATTTGTAATTGAACGTATCTCCAAAATCTGAGAAGTTTTCATAACGAATAGCTAAGCTCACTAAGAGTCTTTCTGTAAAATCTACCTCTGTATCGAAATATAGCGCCATACTATTTCTGTATTTATTCACCGCATTTTGTGGAGTAAAACCACCAAACACCTGTGAGGTACCATCTAACTCTTCACCTAAGGCATTTGTAGCTCTTCCAACGCCACCAACAGTTGGAATTCCGTTGTTGTCATAGGTAGTATAAGAGTTTTCTTTCCCAGCAAAAATTTCAAAATGATCCACTCTATATTCTGCTCCGAAAGCTAGATTTAGTCCAGAAAAAATAGTTTCGTCAAACTTGCTAAAATCTAAATTGGTTGTATTCTGTGAAAACTGATAAGACCCTGCATCAAAAACAGAAGGAGAAGCAGCAGCTAAACTAGCATTGGTACTGTTAACTACAGTAAAACCAAATGCATTCGATCCGTAACTATTAGAAAAATCTACGTTCCATCCATTTTCAGTAACACCTTTGATTCCTATAGCTAAAGATTGGTCAATGATGTCTGATTGAATTCCTGGTAAAAAACCATTTTCATTTATTGCGACATTTGCTTTCGGTCTCCAAGGTTCTCTTAAAAAACCATAGGCAAGTCCTTGTCTGTAGCTAATACCTCCAAAAGAATATATTTCAGATGTTTCAGAAATTGGTAAAGATAAGTTGGCAAAGAACTTCCCCTCTCTTAGTTTAGACGTTCCGACTTTAAATCTATAATCGTTTCTCTCTTGATCTCTAGCAGCAAACTGTGCATCATCAAAAGCTTCGTTACTACCAAACGCCCCTCTTCCTCCATCAGGAAGAAAACCTCTTAACAAACCTAGATCTCCAGGTGTATTTAAAACACCGTCAGTCTCTGACAAGTCTAAAGCGGCAATAGAAGCTTGATCAGCAGGGCTAATATAGTCAGTTCCCAGCAGCGCGGCTCCATCTTGATAATTTTCAGCATCCATATTTGCAATGTTGGAATTGTTTTCAGCGGTAAAAGCTTGTTCTACAGCATTTGCAATATCAAATATTTGCTCTGTATTGGTAGCGTTTCTAAGCGCTGGATTACGAGTAGAAATAGACCCAGTAAAATTAATAAATCCACCTTTGTCTCCAATAGGTAATCCATAATTGGCATCAATCTGAACCTTTTCTCCATCTACACCACCATCTTGATGGTTCCCTTTTGAAGAAGAATTTGCTCCGAAAGTAACGCCAAAAGTCAATTTATTAGTTGCTTCTTTTAAAACAATATTTATAACTCCTGCAATGGCATCAGAACCATATTGTGCAGCAGCACCATCTCTAAGTACTTCAATACGTCTGATAGAAGCAGTAGGAATAGAATTCATATCTGTTCCAACAGATCCAGCACCAACGGTACCATTAACGTTTAAAGAAGAACTAGTATGTCTTCTTTTTCCATTTATAAGCACCAATACTTGATCGGGTCCTAGTCCTCTTAATGAGGCAGGGTCGATATGATCAGTACCATCAGAAACTGTTTGAGTTTGAGATGTAAAAGAAGGTGCTACATAATTTAAGATCTCGGTAATTGACGTTTGTGGACCTTGTGTTGACAGGGCGACTAAATCAATAACATCTACCGGTACAGCAGTTTCAATTGCCGTTCTGCTTGGGTTTCTAGACCCTACCAGTACAATTTCATTTAGACTCACGCCCCCTTCTTTAAGTGTAATGTTTATACTTTTGTTCGTAGAGGTCACTTTTTTAGTGATGCTTGAGAACCCAAGTAATGAAAATTCAAGTTCTGCGGGAAGTCCTTTTAATTTTATGGAGAAATTCCCATCTCCATCTGATACGGTTCCATTGGTTGTTCCTTTTTCAATAACATTTGCGTAAGGAAGTCCGGTTCCGTAATCGTCTGCTATTTTTCCTCTAGCTGTTTGCGCAATTGTTGAAAAGGATAAAAAACAGGCAATTAAGAAGAGCGTGTTTTTAAAGTCAATCATTTTTTTCATGTTGGTGTGGTTTTTAGTTTAGTTAATAGATGTATAAAAATGTAATTTTTTTATTTTTTAGTAAATCCTTTTTACGGGGTGAAAAAAGCAGATTAAGGAACCTATATCCTTTATAAAATTAATAACACCTTTAAGGGAGCTTTAACCGAATAAACAAATTATATCTAATTAAGATGTCCACTAATATAAGAGTTTTTTTTTATAAAATTATCAAAACCTTTTTTTAGAGCGCTTTTAATAACAATTAAATAAATAAAAAGAGTAAAAATTAGGATTGTGTTTTTTTTAATAATAAGGAGTAATGCAAGCGTTTGATTTTTTTCAAGCAGTCAAAAAACAAACCCGTTTAAGAATCTATCTTTTTAGCTCGGGGTGTTTTAGGATTGCGAGCTCAATAGTAAAAAAAGAATTTGCGAACTCTTTGTGGTTGTCACTCTCATTTATTCTTGGTTTTTGAAATAAGAAATGACTTGGAATAGGTGCAACTAGGAAACGGAGTTTCTTGTTTGGTGGGTTGTTTTTGATATAGAAAAAATAGCGGTTTTCCTTTTGAAGGCTAGGGGAGCGTAATTGTTTAATCTGCCTGCCGCAGTCAGGTTATTGAATAATGTAACTAATTGCGCTTTTAATGGCGTTTCTGTTATTTACAAAACGTAAGTTCCACGCAATTATTTTCTTGGTTAACTAAACCGTTATTGTAGTTGAAGACACGTATCAAAGAGAGTGTTTTTATTTTGACTGATTTTTGATAAAATATGGGTTTGAGAAATTATAGATTCAGTGATGTTTGAGAAGTAGGGTTTTGCTCTAACACACAAACAAATTCTCCAACTATATTCATGTCTTCATAATTGTCTTCATTGATAATAATGTCTTTGAATTTTTCATTATTGGAATGAGGTTTTAGAACGATTTCTTCATGACCCCAGCTTTCTTCAGTTACAGATTTTCTACTCGTGTATGTTTTAACGGTAAAAGCGGAATTAAAATCGTGGTCATGAATATCTCTATTTTCTATTAAGACAATTTTTCCGTTTCTTGAGCCTCCAGAATATTTTTTAAAGATACAGATAGATCCATTTGGGATTCTTCTATTCATAGACTCTCCAACTATTTTACATGCGAAATAATTGTTTGTGTTATATCTTTCAGGAACTACTATTTCAGTATACGATTTTTCTGATTGGAGTTCACTAAAACTACCTGCGGCTGCATAGAAATCATATAAAGGGATTGTATAAAAAGGCTTGTCTAAAATCGTAATTTTCTCTTTAATAGTTAACTCTAAAGGTTTGTAGTTTAATGGAGTTGTTATGTAATTATATAAATTATCAGGTACAGAGTGCTCTAAGTTGAATCGAATTTTTACAACAGAGACTTTTTTCTTTTTGTCATTTTCTATTTTCGTTTGCTCCACTTTATTTTTATTAGGATACATGTCTCCCATAAAATAGAATTCGGAACCTTCATCATTATTTTTTTTGATAAAAAGGGGTAATCTAATATTTCCTTGTGCCCCTAAAATAGATTGAACATCTTTACTGTTCAGTTTTCTATTGGATTTAGACATCCAGTCAAATTCTTTATTATTTACAAATTCATCTTCATATTTTGTAGATTCTGAAATATCATCATCCTTATGATAGTTCACAAAAACAGGGCAATGTTTATAATCTGGACTAACCAAATAACCACCTACATTTTGAGCGACAGGATTTTCAGAAACATTTAATATTCTAAAAACATCTTTTCTAGAGTATTTTTGGTAAAGTATAAAGCCATCATTCCAATTTTTTATTTCGAATTTTTTATTAAAAGAGTTAATAGAAATTTCTACGGAGTCTAAAAGATATTTTTTAAAAGAGGATTCTTGTAATATCTCTATGAAATCATTTTCTAAATAGATTTTATTGTGGTTAACTGCCACTATTTTTAAATTATATATTTCCTTTGCTGAAATTAATTTTTTATCTTTTTTCTCACGGATAAATTCAAAATTAAGATTGGCAATTGTTGAGTTCACTGTCTTTTCGGTAATTTCAATTTGATAGGTTTCTTTTATGTTTTTTTTAAAATTAGCGACGGTAATACTTTTGTTTTGGATTAATTCTTTTAGTAAAATAGATTCTGTAATTCTCTTTCCATTGTTAATTTCTCTAGAAAATAATACTAATAATTTACTTTGTTTACTGGATAGAGTTTGTTTAATTGTTTTCTCAACTTTAGTGACAAAATTAAAATATGATTTAGCATAATTTACATATAGAAAAGGGTCTCTAGAGCCATGTTTGATGAAATCCATCATCATAGGTATTCTTCCTAATTTGAATTTCAACAAATCATAATCTTTACGTAAATCAGCTAAGTTGTCCATTTTAGCGCTATCAATAGACGTAAATATTTTCTCTTTGGTAATCTCATCAAAATTAATAGTTGACGAACCAGGTATCATTTTACTGTCCTCGGAAATTAACTTTCGTAATGTGTCTTTATTATAAGACGTATCTCCGTAAAGAGCGATTGGTACGAGATAGCTGTTTTTATGATTTCCTATAAAATCTATGATTGTTAGAAAGTCTTTATTTTCTGATCTCCTTAAACCTCTTCCTAATTGTTGGACAAAAACAATAGCAGAATCTGTTGGCCGAATCATTAAAATTTGATTGATTCTAGGAATGTCTATTCCTTCATTAAATATGTCAACAGTGAATATATAATCAATCTTCTCGTTAATATTATCTGACTCTAATAATCTGATTGCTTTTGCTCTTTCATCTTCAGAATTAATTCCAGACAAAGCAATGGTTTTAAAACCATTATCATTAAATTTAATAGATAAATTTTTGGCTTCTTCATTTCTAGAGCAAAACACTAAACCTCTTGTTATTCCATTATCACTTCCATATAACTTTGCTTTTTCAATAATTTTAGTTACTCTTTCATCAGTTGATAGTAAATTGAAATCTTTGGTGTCCTCAAACGTTTCATTATTAACTTTTAAATCAGTAATTCCAAAATAATGGAACGGACTTAACATGTCTTCTTCCATTGCTCTGTTTAATCTAATTTCACATGCAATGTTATGGTCAAAAAGACTAAATATATCATTCCCGTCAGTACGCTCAGGAGTAGCTGTCATTCCCAATAAAAACTTCGGATTAAAATGGTTGATTAATGTTAAATATGAATCAGCAGCAGATCGATGAGTTTCATCAATAATTATATAATCAAAAGCGTCTTTTGAAAATTGTGATAAATGGTCTTCTCGCGAAATTGTTTGAACAGTTGCAAAAATAAAATCGGCTTCTAGTTCACGTTTTTCTGCAGAATACACGCCAAAAGTTTTTTCCGTTTTGAAAAGTTTTTTGAAGGTCTCTAAAGCTTTTTTTGCAATATTTAATCTGTGTACTACAAACAATAATTTTTTAGGTTTAAAAGTCTGAACATCAAATGCAGCTAAATAGGTTTTACCAGTACCTGTAGCTGAAATGATTAAAGCCCTATTTTTATTTTCGCTTCTAAGATTTTTAAGATTTATCAATGCTTCTTCTTGCATTGTGTTAGGTGTAATTACCTCTTCTATAAACTCGGTAGACCCTTTAGATAATTTTTTTCTGTTTATTCTTTGTCTATTATATGCTATTTCATAATTCTCAATAAACTCATTTGAAACAATTGTAGCGTTTTCAAAATCTTGTTCAAATTCGGATAATACATTGTCCACAATTTCACTTGAATGTAACCCTGATACTTTTAAATTCCATTCTTTATTTACTGAGAGAGCAGAAGCAGTTAAGTTACTACTTCCTATAATTAAGTTGTAATATTTATTTGTTTTAAAAATATATCCCTTTGAGTGTGCATTGTCTTTTGTGGATATTTTTAATTCAATATTTTTAAATAAAAGAATTTTTTTAAGAGCTTCAGGTTGAGTGAAATTTAAATATTGAGAAACTAATATTTTACCTTTTATTCCTTTTTTCTCTAGAAGGATTAAGGTATTAAATAATACTGCTATTCCACTTGTAGTAACAAATGCAACGGAAATATAAAATTCTTCACAATTATTTAATTCATGTAAAATAGTAGAGAGAACTTTTTCTTTTGGTGTTTTTTTATTGACTAAAAGTTTTGGACGATATAGCACTTCTGAGATAACGTTTTTATCGATAAAGCCAGTATCTAGACTTTTCTTAAAATCGTTATTAAATATATTATTCATCTTCCATTAGTTTATGTACAATTGGGATATCAGCAGCTGCCCAATCCAAATCTAATAATTCGTTTTTCTTCAGCCATTTGTATGAGATGTGTTCGTTAAGCGTAATTTCTTTAGATTCTAAATCACATAAAAAACTATGCATGGTTATTTCAAAATCAGGATATTGGTGTACAACCGTTAAGTATATGTCATTAATTTTAGGGCGAATATTTAATTCTTCTATTAATTCTCTTTTTAAAGCTGTCTTTTTTGTTTCACCTTCTTCAATTTTTCCACCTGGAAATTCGAATTTTTCAGAAATATAATCAAGTTTACTTGTTGCTCTTTGGGCACAAAGGATATGTTCTTTGTTTTTTAAGATAGCTGCAACGACTTCAATTTTTTTCATTTTCTATTTTCTTTAAAAAAACATAATCAAATATACATAAATGAACATCTTTACAAATATTATACTGACATTAATAAGATACTTTTTTTTAGAAAAGAGGAAGTATATGATGAGAAAAATTATTTACTATAGATAATGAATACTTTTGATTGCTCTTTTGACGCTGTAAAGAGAGACAAAGTCTTCATCATCTAAAAATTCTCCATACAAAGCTGCTTTGAGATAGTTTCTTATTACATCATTAGAGTTTTTCCCTTTTTCATTTCCTAAATGTATTCCGTTTTTATAAACTGCAAATAATATGATTTCGTTGTTTTTCATTTTTTAAATATAGCTTTTCACAACCAAACTTAATCATTTTAAGGCCGTTGTAAAACTCAAATGTTTTAGCTGTACTAGCAAAATTTCTATTTTAAGATGGTTTGTCAAGGGAGCTATTTTTAGTAAGAAATCAATTAGTGTTCACGTGTTAGTTCTCGTTACTAAATTCTTTCAGAATTTCATTCGAACTGACAGAAAAGCGAAAAGAGCCCCATCTATTTACCTAACATAGCGCTCTGACCAAGTAGCAACCATTTTTCCTATATAGATAGAATCTTTTTTGTTGGTGAGCATATGGTTGGCTCCGTCAAGAGAAATAAAACTTTTAGGATGCCTTGCAGCTTTGTAAATTTGTGCGGCATTCTCAATTTCTACTACAGTGTCTTGAGGAGAATGAAGTACTAACAACGGACGGTTTAAAAGTATAAGTGCTTGCTCCATGTTTTTTTCATTGATATCATCTAGAAATTGTTTTTGAATTTTAAAGGCTCTCCCACCAATCTCCAATACAGCTTCTCCAGTAGTATTAATTTCATCGAGTCCAGATTTGAGTAACTTAGAAACATGCTTAGGGTCGGAAGGAGCACCAATAGTTGCTACAGCTTTTATACTCGGTATCTCATTTGCTGCAAAAATGACTGCTGCACCACCTAAAGAATGCCCTATGATAATTTCTGGGGCGTTGTAATTTGTTTTTAAAAACGTTGCTGCCGCTATTAGATCGTCTATATTAGAAGAAAAATTACTGTTTTCAAAAGCACCTTCACTTTCTCCCAAACCTGTAAAATCGAAACTGAGTACTGCAATTCCGCATTTGTTTAATGCGCGGCTTATATTTCGAATGGCGGTTAGGTTTTTGTTACAAGTAAAACAATGCGCAAACAAAGCAAAACTTTTCGGCGCTTCAGCAGGGAATTCAATTTTAGCAGCCAATGCTTGTCCCAGCTTATTTTTAAAGGTTATTTTCAAGTTTTTCATGGTTGTTGTTTAGGGTTGGAGAAATTAGTTTTTTGATTTTTAAAGGTGTCTGTGATACATCAGACGGTATTATTGTCTGTTTCTTGCCTCATCTGCAATTCATTTTTTTTAGGAGTTTTTAACATTTGAAATGTTCAAAACAAATGATTCTGAAAAACGTGTAAAACAGCTGTTCTTAGACGGTATTAAAAGAAAATAATAGAAGCTAAATAGAGGGTAAGTATTTTAATATGTGGCTTTTAGGCACAAAAAAAGGAGGCTGAAACAGTCTCCTTTTTTATATTAGTTTGGTTTAGTTAATTTTTGTTGGTTGCCACAAATATTGCTAATATTAATCACACTACAAAGGAAAAGATAACATTTTTTTAACATTAGGTGTTAATTGTGCACATTTTTGAGGTAATATTCTTTTAGCAACATGAGTATAGATAGGGTTCTTTAACCAAATTTTAACAATAAAATTCGAGTAAAAGGTTAGTTTTGTCAAACTCAATAAAAAACGAATTTCGGACTAAATTATATTTCAATACAAATGGAAGATCAAAACACAAGCGTAGACATTAGAGCAATCAATGAAAAGATTGAAAGAGAAAGTGCTTTTATAGATTTGTTAAAATCTGAAATGAACAAAGTAATTGTTGGTCAAAAAGAAATGATCGACCGTTTGTTGATTGGTTTGTTAGGAAACGGACATATTTTATTAGAAGGGGTTCCTGGATTGGCAAAAACCTTAGCAATTAATACCCTGTCAAAAGCGGTAGATGCTAAGTTTAGTAGAATTCAGTTTACGCCAGATTTATTACCAGCCGATGTTGTAGGTACCATGATTTACAACATGAAAGAAAATAATTTCGAAATCAAAAAAGGACCTATTTTCGCAAACTTTGTCTTGGCAGATGAGATCAATAGAGCGCCCGCAAAAGTACAGTCGGCATTGTTGGAGGCGATGCAAGAAAGACAAGTTACCATTGGAGATGAAACATTTCCGCTGCAAGAGCCTTTCTTAGTAATGGCAACTCAAAATCCCGTAGAGCAAGAAGGAACGTATACATTACCAGAAGCACAAGTAGACCGTTTTATGTTGAAAGTGGTGATCGATTATCCAAAATTAGAAGATGAGCAAATCATTATGCGTCAAAATTTATCTGGAGGATTTGCAAAGGTAAACGCAGTCGTTTCTACAGAGCAAATTATAAGAGCCAGAGATGCCGTAAAGGAAGTATATATGGACGAAAAAATAGAAAAATATATTTTAGATATTATTTTCGCTACGCGTTACCCAGAAAAATACAACTTACCAGAGTTAAAAGATTTGATTAGTTTCGGAGCTTCTCCTCGTGGAAGTATCAGTTTGGCACAAGCAGCAAAATGTTATGCTTTTATCAAACGCAGGGGTTATGTAATTCCTGAAGATGTGCGAGCGGTTGTATATGATATTTTACGTCACAGAATTGGAATTACCTACGAAGCGGAAGCAGAAAATGTAACCTCTGTAGATATTATCAATAAAATTGTAAACGAAATTGAAGTACCATAGAGACTTGTTGAAGCGTATAACTTTTTTGTGTGTAACTGTTGCGCTGTCACTGAAAACTCAAAACTAAACACTGAAAATTATATTTTATGTATGTTTTTTCATTTGAGAAATTAGAAGTTTGGAAAGAGGCTATTCAAGTATCGAACGAGGTATATAAAATAACAGGAACATTTCTTGCTGATGAAAAGTTTGGGTTGACAAGCCAGATAATAAGAAGCCACTAATTCAATAGCAGCGAATTTAGCAGAAGGAACATCAAGAATTACAGATAACGATAAAGCGCATTTTACAACAATCGCATTTAGCACAACAATGGAAGTTCTAAATCGTCTCATACTGTTAAAAGAATTAGAGTTTATTACAGAAGAAAATTAGTTGAAATTAAGAAAGCATATTTATAAAATTTTAAACA
>CEWR01158926.1_pt1 | contig 16722 bp, 15 predicted proteins | sample 356321 | NCBI WGS metagenome assembly CEWR01 (sample SAMEA2621551, study PRJEB7988) | marine metagenome | biome: marine biome (ENVO:00000447); feature: mesopelagic zone (ENVO:00000213); material: "saline water (ENVO:00002010), including plankton (ENVO:xxxxxxxx)" | depth 790 m
TTCTGGATTCCCGATGACTTGTGCAGTAGTATTGGATACTATAAGGAAAGTGATTCGTTTTAAGTATATTTTTCATAATAGTATTTTTTAGAGTGTAAACAGATTTACTATGTCTGATAATTAGAAAGTTCCTTAATATACCTTTAGCTTGTTCTCTAGTTTTTATTCATAATTCTTCTCAGTCTTGCAGCGCGAAAACTTTCTTTAACAATTCAGTAGATCTAGAAGATAAGTCTGTTCTAATTTGTTTTTCTTCTACAGCAATCATTGTATAGACTCCTTTTAAAGCTTCATTAGTTACGTAATCTGTTAAGTCTGGATTTATATTTGTAGTGAAAGGAATGGTGTTGTATTTGTTTATGAGGTCTTTCCAAATATCATCTGCTCCAACTTTTTGTAATGATTGGCTGATTACAGGATTAAATTTGTCGTATAAAACGGTTTGTGTTTTACTTGTTAGGTATTGGGTTGCAGCAATGTCGTTACCCGTTAAAATAGTTGTAGCATCTGTAAACGTGATTTGTTTAACAGCATCAATAAATATTGGTGTCGCTTCTTTTACAGCGTCTTCTGCAGCTCTGTTTAGTAATTTTAAACCTTCATCCGCTACATTGCTTAAGCCAATGTTTCTTAGTGCTTTGTCTACTTTCTGAAGCTCTTTAGGCAATACTATTTTTACGAGATCATTTTTATAGAATCCATCTGTTTGGGTTAACTTGGCTACTTGCTTTTCAATTCCTAAATCTAAAACTTCTCTCAATCCTGACGCTATTTGGGTGTTCCCTATCGCCCCATTAGTTTGTGTATGTGTACTGAGAACCTGTTGTAGTTCGGTACATGCAGTTAAATTAACAAGTATTATGAATAGTAATGTTTTACGAATCATAATGTTTTTTATTTCTGAATGTTTTTAAAAAGTAGTTTCTGTAGTTTGATTGCAGTTTTGTAAAAGACTACACAGATACAGCACCACGAATCAAAGGGTGAGGGTCGTATCCTTCTAGAGTAAAATCATCGAAAGTAAAGTCAAATATAGATTTGATATTCGGATTTATTTTCATCGTAGGCAAAGCTTTTGTCTCTCTAGAAAGTTGTTCCTCTATTTGATCAAAATGATTGGTGTAGATATGTGCATCACCAAAAGTATGAACAAAATCTCCAGCTTCTAGTCCAACTACTTGTGCAATCATCATAGTTAACAATGCATAAGAAGCAATGTTAAAAGGGACTCCTAAAAAAATATCTGCACTTCGTTGGTATAGTTGACAAGATAGTTTTCCATCTGCAACGTAGAATTGAAAAAAGGCATGACAAGGAGGCAATGCAGCTTTGTTGTTGGCAACGTTTTCAGAGAAAGAAACAGTTGTGTCAGGCAATACACTTGGGTTCCAGGCAGAAATCAACATTCTTCTGCTGTTTGGATTTGTTTTTAACGTTTCAATAACTTCCGCTATTTGATCAATTTCTTCGCTATTCCAGCTTCTCCATTGGTGTCCGTAAACAGGACCTAAATCTCCATTTTCATCAGCCCAAGAGTCCCATATTTTTACACCGTTTTCTTTTAGATACGCAATGTTTGTGTCTCCTTTTAAAAACCAAAGCAATTCGTGAATGATCGATTTTAAATGTAGTTTTTTAGTAGTAACCATCGGAAAACCTTCAGATAAATCAAAACGCATTTGGTGTCCGAAAACACTTTTAGTTCCTGTTCCTGTTCTGTCACCTTTAAAAACACCATTTTCTTGAACGTGTTTTACTAAATCTAAATATTGCTTCATTCTAAATTTATTTTTAAGAATGTATCAATAATTTTTTTGATACAAGTCCTACAAAAATAACAAAATCAAGTGTTTAAAAGAGCAGATCTAATTTTATTTTTTGAAAAGTAATGAACAGTTGATTTTGATTAAGAAACAAGATTACGCATATAAAGGATTGCTTTATTTTTAAATAGAAAAACAAGAATTTTTACGTGCATTTTTTGATTACCTCTTACTGATTTCGTCTCGAATATGCGCAGCAGTTTCGTAATCTTCTTCTTCAATTGCGGTTTGTAGCTGACTCTTTAGTTCCTGTAAAGAAAGTTTTTGAAGTGCGTTTGCGCTGTCTTCCAAAGAATCGTTTAACAATTCGTCAAGCTCTAGTTCTCCTGTTTCATTAACAATATCTTCTGCTTCTAGTTTTAAAAAGATTCCTGCTTTTTCAAGAATTGTTTCGTAGGTGTAAATAGGAGCATTGAATCTTGTGGCCAATGCAATTGCATCAGAGGTTCTTGCGTCAATAATTTCTTCAGAACCATCTCTTTCACAAACCAAACTAGAAAAGAAAACACCATCAATTAATTTGTGAATAATTACCTGAATAATATTTATTTGAAACCTTTCCGAGAATGTTTTAAACAAGTCATGTGTCAAAGGTCTTGGAGGTTTTATTTCTTTCTCAAGTGCAATTGCAATTGATTGTGCTTCAAACGCTCCTATAATAATAGGGAGTGTTCTGCTACCTTTGACTTCAGAAAGCACTAGGGCGTAAGCGCCACTTTGTGTTTGGCTGTATGAAATTCCTTTTATGTCTAGTTGTACTAAACTCATATTTTTTTTGTTCTAGTAAATAAAAAAGACTTTTTATAAAAATAGGCTAAAGTACCTTGTTGTTATAAAAAGTCTTGTGTAAGTTCAATTTAGTGAAAAAACTTAATTTTTCGCTTTAAAATCTTTTAGTTTTTCAATAAGCTGAGGAACAACCTCAAAAGCATCTCCAACAATTCCGTAATCCGCAGCTTTGAAAAAAGGCGCTTCAGGATCTGTATTGATAACAACTTTTACCTTAGAAGCATTGATTCCTGCTAAGTGCTGAATGGCACCTGAAATTCCAATGGCAACATATAAGTTAGAGGCAACAGGCTTTCCTGTTTGTCCAACATGCTCACCGTGTGGTCGCCATCCAAGATCAGAAACAGGTTTAGAACAAGCTGTAGCAGCTCCTAAAACAGTTGCAAGGTCTTCAATTAAGCCCCAATTTTCAGGTCCTTTTAATCCTCTACCACCTGACACAACTATATCAGCATCGGCAATGGTAACCTTACCTAATGTTTTATTTGTCGAAGTAGAGTTTACTCCAGTGGTAATTATTTCAGGAGAGAAATCCTCTTCGTTTACTGTAACAGTATTTTCAAAAACTCCAAAAGAATTCTTTGCAAGTCCTAAAACTTTTATCGATGTAGAGATTTCAGTGTGACTGAATGCTTTGTTAGAGAAAGCTTTTCTTTTTACTGTAAAGGGTTGTATGTTACTAGGTGCTTCAATTACATTAGAAACATATCCAGCTTCTAAGTTTGCGGCTACTATTGGAGAGATATACAATCCGTTTGAGCTAGAGTCAATAATTACAACTTCTGAATTTTCTTTTGCTGCGACTTGCTGTATAATAGAAGCGGTTATTTTAGCATTGAAATTTTCTAAATCAGAATTCGTTACTTTTATTATTTTCTCGGCACCATAGGTTGCTAATTCAGACGCGTTTTCAGCATTGATAGTCAAGGCAACCAATTCAGTCCCCAACTGAGAAGCTACTTTTTTTCCGTAAGAAATTGCTTCCAACGCAATTTTTTTAAATTTTCCTTCCGATGATTCGGCAAAAACGATTACAGACATATTTTTTAAATTATAAATTATAAATTATAAATGATGAATTACTGTTTTGTAATTCACATATTTATGCTTTTTTGATAAACAGCCAGACGCTAGATAACTTTTGCTTCGTTGTGAAGTAAGTCAATCAATCCATCGATGTCTGCTGCATCTACCATTTTACAAGCTGATTTTTCTTCAGGTTTCTCAAAAAGAACAGCTTTTGTGTTCGCTGAAGTTTCAATAGATGCTGCAATAGTCAAGGGCTTTTTACGAGCCATCATAATACCACGCATATTAGGGATACGAAGTTCTTTTTCTTGAACCAGCCCTTTTTGCCCTGCGATAACTAAAGGCAGTGTCGTTGAAAATGTTTCAGTACCTCCGTCAATCTCCTTAATGGCAGTGGCGTTATTTCCGTCAATTTCTAACCCTACACAGGCGTTTACAAAATTGTAGTCTAATAAGGTAGCTAACATTCCAGGAACCATTGCACCGTTGTAATCAATAGATTCTCTTCCTGTAAGAATTAAATCATAGTTGTTTGCTTTTGCTATTTCGGCTATTTGTTTGGCAACAAAAAAACCATCAGTAGCCTCTGTGTCAATACGAATAGCATCATCTGCTCCGATAGCCAATGATTTTCGTAAAGAAGGTTCTGTTGTAGCATTTCCTACAGTAAGTACGGTAATGTTCGCTCCTTGTTTTTCTTTGAACCACATTGCCCGAGCTAGTGAAAATTCATCGTAAGGATTGATTACATATTGAATACCGTTTGTGTCAAATTCAGCATTGTCTGCTGTGAAATTTATTTTTGAAGTCGTATCAGGAACATGACTTATACATACTAATATTTTCATAGTTATAAAGACTTGTTAAGTTTTTTTAAGTGAATGCGAAGGTACTGTTTTTTTTCAGTATCTTTTTAATTTAAGAAGCAATAGTCTTTTTTTGTTGAAGTGAAATTACAAAATTTTTGTGTTTTTTAGGGTGATAAATTCTTTTTTTGTTAAAAATAAATATGAATAAACATGATATGTTAAAAACCAGAACTAAAACAGAATTCACAAGTATAAGAGAATAGATATAATTTGATTTTTTTGGTCTTTTTTGAAAACTAATTGTAAATAATGAAGCTAAAATCCTTATTTTTGTCAGCTCATAAAGAATACTATAATGAAAACGATACAATTTAGAGAAGCAATTTGTGAAGCAATGAGTGAAGAAATGCGTTTGGATGAAAGCGTGTACTTAATTGGAGAAGAAGTTGCAGAATACAATGGGGCGTATAAAGCTTCAAAAGGAATGTTAGATGAGTTTGGAGAAAAACGTGTAATTGACGCTCCCATTGCTGAATTAGGTTTTGGCGGGATTGCTGTTGGTTCTACAATGACTGGCAATAGACCTATCGTTGAATACATGACGTTTAACTTTGCATTGGTTGGTATCGATCAAATTATAAACAATGCTGCAAAAATCAGACAAATGTCTGGAGGACAATTTCCTTGTCCAATAGTATTTAGAGGACCTACTGCTTCTGCGGGTCAATTAGGTGCTACACATTCACAAGCATTTGAAAACTGGTTTGCGAATACTCCCGGTTTAAAAGTAGTTGTACCATCTAATCCATATGATGCAAAAGGATTGTTGAAAGCGGCTATCCGTGACAATGACCCTGTAATTTTTATGGAGTCAGAACAAATGTATGGTGATAAAGGTGAAGTGCCAGAAGGAGAATATATCATTCCTTTAGGAGTTGCCGATATCAAAAGAAAAGGAACCGATGTAACGGTTGTGTCTTTTGGTAAAATTATTAAAGAAGCTTATAAAGCGGCTGAGATTTTAGAAAAAGAAGGAATCTCTATTGAGATTATTGATTTAAGAACAATTCGTCCTTTAGACATTGACGCAATTATAGAATCTGTAAAGAAAACCAATAGATTGGTTATTTTGGAAGAAGCATGGCCTTATGGAAATATTTCTACTGAGATCACTTATCAAGTACAAGAAAAGGCATTTAACTATTTAGATGCGCCTATTAAAAGAATTAATACAGCTGATACTCCAGCACCATTCTCTCCAGTCTTGTTGGCAGAGTGGTTGCCTGATTATACAAACGTAATCAAAGAGGTAAAAGAGGTGTTATACACTAAGTAGTTTCTTTTTAACTCCATAATATAAAAGCTCATTCTGAAACGAATGGGCTTTTCTTTTGTTTGAAATAATGATACGATATCTCACTTGTTTTTATAGGTGTTTGTTAAAGTTAAATCTATAAGAAAACGTTGGAGTAAATATTCAATAATTGCAAGGTTGAAAGTCTTAATTTCATTATGTTTGCAGGATAATTTTTTAGTAAGCAATTAAATTAAATAAAACTATGAGTGAATCAGTAAAAACCTTTGATGTCTTGATTGAGATTCCAAAAGGAAGTCGTAATAAATATGAATTTGATTTTGATCTACAAAAAATTAGATTTGATAGAATGTTATTTTCTTCAATGATGTATCCTGGAGATTATGGGTTTGTTCCAGAAACTTTAGCATTGGATAGCGATCCTTTAGATGTTTTGGTTTTAGGTCATCAACCAACATATCCAATGGTTGTAATGGAAGTGAAGCCTATTGGTGTATTTCATATGACCGATGAAAAAGGACCGGATGAAAAAATAATTTGTGTTCCTGTTTCAGATCCTATCTGGAGTGATAAAAACGATATCTCTGATCTAAATCCACATAGATTAAAAGAGATTGAGCATTTTTTCAAAGTGTATAAAGATTTAGAAAAAAAGAAAGTAGATACTGGTGGTTGGGGAGATGCTAAAGAAGCTATTAAGATTTATCATGAGTGTGTAGAACGCTATGAAAACAGTGAAGATAAAAAGAAAGGAAACTTTAAAATTTAATGTGACTTTTTTCATATAATAAAAACACCGTGTTGATTAATTTTGACACGGTGTTTTTTTTATCTACAATATTTTCATATTTTCGAGAAAATTAAAGCAAAAACTATTATTCAAATCAACTAAATTTTTTTAAAAAATGGAATTAATCGTAAATTATTTACCCTTATTTGGGGTGCTGGCTTTGGTCTTTGTGTTCTTGAAAAACACATGGGTTGCGAAACAAGATGAAGGGAATGAAAAAATGGCACGAATTGCAAAGAATATTGCAGATGGTGCCATGTCTTTTTTAAAGGCGGAATATAAAATATTATCAATTTTTGTTTTAGCCGTTGCTATTTTACTTTACTTTAAAGGAGTTGCTGAGGTTGGCTCTAACGGAATGGTCGCACTTTCTTTTGTAATTGGAGCTGTTTGTTCTGGTTTGGCAGGATTTATTGGAATGAAAGTAGCTACCAAAGCAAATGTGAGAACGACACAAGCTGCGAGAACTTCTTTAGGAAAGGCTCTAGAAGTAGCTTTTGCTGGTGGTGCCGTAATGGGACTAGGAGTTGTAGGCCTTGGAGTGCTAGGATTGAGCGGTTTGTTTATGATATATCAGGCAATGTGGCCAGGAGCTGAAAATATTTCAATGGTGCTAAACGTACTTTCTGGCTTCTCATTAGGAGCTTCTTCTATTGCTTTGTTTGCTCGTGTTGGTGGAGGTATTTATACCAAAGCTGCTGATGTTGGCGCAGATTTAGTAGGGAAAGTAGAAGCTGGTATTCCAGAAGATCATCCTTTAAACCCTGCAACAATCGCAGATAATGTTGGAGACAATGTTGGAGATGTTGCAGGTATGGGAGCCGATTTATTTGAGTCATATGTAGGGTCTATTATTGGTACTATGGTATTGGGTGCTTTTATTATCACACCAGATTTTAATGGGTTAGGTGCTGTGTATTTACCTTTGGTATTGGCAGCTGTCGGAATTGTTATGTCTATTATAGGAACTTTCTTTGTAAAAGTGAAAGATGGTGGTTCGCCACATGCTGCTTTGAATATTGGAGAATTTGGTTCTGCTGGATTGATGGTAGTCGCTTCTTATTTTATCATACAGTCGTTGATTCCTGAGTCTTTAATTGTAGATGGAATGAGCTTTACTTCAATGGGTGTTTTCTGGGCAACAATCACAGGGTTGGTTGCAGGGTTAGCTGTTGGGAAAGTAACTGAATATTATACAGGAACAGGATACAAGCCTGTACAATCAATTATCAAGCAATCTGAAACTGGAGCAGCTACAAATATTATTGCTGGTTTAGGTGTAGGGATGATGTCTACGGCTGTGCCTATTTTATTAATTGCAGCAGCGATTATTATTTCACATCATTTTGCAGGCTTATATGGTATTGCAATTGCGGCTGTAGGTATGTTAGCAAATACAGGAATTCAATTAGCAGTAGATGCTTATGGACCTATTTCTGACAATGCTGGTGGGATTGCAGAAATGGCTGAACTGCCAAAAGAAGTTCGTGAAAGAACGGATAAATTAGATGCTGTTGGGAATACAACTGCGGCTATTGGTAAAGGATTTGCAATCGCTTCTGCTGCATTGACAGCTTTGGCATTGTTTGCAGCTTTTATGAAAACAGCTCATGTAACTTCTATTGATGTGTCACAACCTAAAATTATGGCTGGATTGCTTGTAGGTGGTATGCTGCCTTTCGTTTTTTCAGCTTTATCTATGAATGCGGTAGGTCGTGCAGCAATGGCGATGATTGAAGAAGTAAGACGTCAGTTTAGAGATATTCCAGCTTTAAAAGCAGCATTAGTTGTGATGCGTAAATACGATTCTGATATGTCTAAGGCATCTCCAGAAGATAGAGCTATTTTTGATGCAGCCGATGGAGTTGCAGAATATGACAAATGTGTAGATATTTCTACAAAAGCCTCTCTAAGAGAAATGGTGTTTCCTGGTTTACTTGCTATTGCAGTTCCCGTAGCAGTAGGTTTTGTTGGTGGACCTGAAATGTTGGGTGGTTTGCTTGCAGGTGTTACTACTTGTGGTGTATTAATGGCTATTTTTCAGTCGAATGCTGGTGGTGCTTGGGACAATGCTAAAAAGACTATTGAAGAGCAAGGTAAGAAAGGTACAGACGCTCATAAAGCTGCTGTAGTTGGAGATACTGTAGGAGATCCTTTTAAAGATACTTCAGGGCCTTCATTGAATATTTTATTGAAATTAATGTCTGTTGTGGCTTTGGTAATTGCACCGAGTATCGCAAATGATGCTGATATTGCAGATTATGTTCAGTCTAAATTAAATCAAGAACAATCAATTGAATTGGTTGTTCCTGCTAAAACAGTTGAGCAAGAAGAAGTTTTGTTGGAAACGACTAAAGAAGTTTCTTCTATAGAGGTTGTAAAAGAAGTTTTGATTGCTAAAGAAGTAGTGGCTTCTGAATTAGCTTCCTAATAAGAACTCTTAATTATTCAAAACCTAACAGGCTTTATAACCTGTTAGGTTTTTTGTTTTTGAAAGATAATGACTCGTTTAATCGAATTATAGTTTTAAATAAAATTAGAGAACTGTCTGAAAAGACAGTCTTTTTTTTTGTTACTTTGTGTGCCTATGAAGTTAAAAGTATTCTTTTCGTTTTTTGTTAAAAATGATTTCTACAATTTGTTCTTGTTTATCGCAATTGTTTTTTACACAATCACAGCTTTTAATAGCCATGGCTTTTATCAAGGTGATGCACATTATCAAATTATAGAATTTGCCAATTTAAAATTAGGTGTAAATGGAGTAGAGGATATGCCATGGGAGTATCATGAGCAAATACGTTCCTCTTTACAGCCTAGTATTGCATATGTTTTTTTGAAGATTTTTGGTTTGCTACATATTCAAAATCCTTATGACATAGCGTTTTTGTTTAGATTGTTGAGTAGTGGAGTCTATGTGTGGGTTGTTCATTATTTTATAAAACAAACACGATCAGAATTTAAGTCAAAAAGATATATAAAGTACTACTATTTTACTTCATTTTTCCTGTATTTTATTCCTTATTTAAGTTTGCAGTTTTCTTCCGAAAATTGGTCTGGGATGTTTTTTCTATTGGGTCTAGCTCATTATTTTAATCCTAAAGAAAATGACGTAAAGCCAATTTTGATTGGGTTTGTATTAGGGATGTCTTTTCTTTTTAGGTTTCAAATTGCTTTTGGGATTTTGGTCTTTTTTACTTGGCTGCTTTTAGTTAAAAAAGAATCTTATATTTTCTTGGGGAAGCTTATAATTGGATTGGTAGCGACGGCTTCTTTGGGTGTATTGCTTGATTGCTGGTATTATGGAGAGTTTGTTCTTACGTCACTAGATTATTTTTATTTAGGTATTGATATAAGTAAGATATCTGATTTTGGTGTTAGCCCTTGGAACTTTTATTATTATGAGATTGTAGATAAATCTTTATATAAATTAGGCTTTTCTATTGTTATTGGTTGTTTGATAGCAGTTTTCATAAAACCTAAAAGTGTATTTATATGGATTGTTCTTTCGTTTGTGCTTTTTCATTCACTAATACCTCATAAGGAATTGAGATTTATATTTCCTATTGTAAGTTTATTGCCTATAATTCTTGTTTTTAGTATAGAATGGTGGTGTGGATTGTTTGAAAAATATAGATGGATTAATAGGATGAACAAATGGATACTATGGGTATTGGCAACAATTCACTTTATGCTACTAATAGGCTATTCTCAATACAATGAAAACGGTTTAGTTAATGGTATTACTAAGTTTGTTTATGAAGAGTATGGCGGAAAGCAAATTCAATTCAATTATTACGGAGATTATTATTCAAGGGAGTTTTGCAAAGAAGATTATCTGCCAATGAATTTTTACTTTGGAGAGAATATTAAGTTTAAAAAATTGGAATCGTTAGAAGATTTAGAAAATAGTTTGGTGAAAACTAAAACGGTGAATTTGTTTTTAATTGATGAACGTTCTCTAGATGCAGAAAGCAAAGCAAAGCTGAGAACACTTCAGTATCAACTTGTAAAACAAGGAAAACCAGAATGGCTGGCGTCTTTTAGTAGGTATAAAAATAAAGGAGCTACAACTAATTCGTTATTGTTTGCTTTACTTGAGGATTAAAATAAACCGTGAATTTGTGCGTCTATCCGATCAATTATTTTTCCAAGATCTTCTTGGTTTTCTACAAAATCAAGATTGTCGACATCAATAATTAAAATTTTTCCTTTGTCATATTCAGTAGCCCAGGCTTCATAGCGTTCGTTTAGTCTACTTAGGTAATCAATGCTAATACTGTTTTCGTAAGCTCTACCACGTTTGTGTATTTGTCCAACCAGTGTTTTGATGTCAGCTCTAAGGTATATCAATAAGTCGGGAGGAGTGACAAGGTTTTCCATCAAATCAAAAAGAGAAGAATAGTTGTTATAATCTCTATTTGTTAAGAGCCCCATGGCGTGAAGGTTAGGTGCAAATATTTTTGCGTCTTCATAAATTGTTCTGTCTTGTATGATGTCTTTTCCGCTTTTTTGAATTTTTAAAATCTGTTCAAAACGACTGTTTAAAAAGAAAACCTGCAGGTTAAAAGACCAACGTTCCATTTCTGCATAAAAATCATCTAAGTATGGATTGTCTTCTGCATTTTCAAAATGAGCATCCCAATGATAGTGTTTTGCTAAAAGTTGGGTAAGAGTGGTTTTACCTGCTCCTATATTTCCTGCTATTGCTACTTGCATCGATTGGGGTCTTAAATGAATTATTAATATGTTACGTTATTTCTCTCTGTTAAGAAAAGATAAAGTTGAGCGTTGTCAAAGATAAAAAAATGATTGTTTAAAGTATAGAATTTTTTGATATTAGAGATGGAAGGAATTAAAAAGGGTTTTCTTGTTCCTTTTATTTGATAAATAGTGTCTTTTGAAAGGGTATAGAGTACCCGGTTACTATATTGAAAATCTTCGAGCTGTTCACTTTTATACGCATGGATAAAGTTTCCTAAATAATCAAAGGTTTGAATACCAGTGTTTGTATGAAGATAGACATAGTTCTCTGTACTCTTCATATTCAAAACAGAAGTGTTTTTTAAGGGCTGAGATGCAGAAACGACCGAGTTAGTTTTGAAATTGTAATTTTCAATAATGCGAGTATTGGTGGTAAATAACCATAAATGATTCGCAGTTCCTTTTGTAACAAAGCTCACGTCGTAAGGAAGTTGTATTACATCTGTTTCGTTCAACTGACTATCTAATAAAACAACAATATTGAAATCTTTATAAAAAACAACTATTTTTAAAGGGTTGCTTATGTCTACAGTGCTGATTTCTCCATAAAGGTAATTGGAGTAATTAATTGATTTTTCGTCAGTGCTCTTATAGAAGATTGTTTTGTTGAAATAATAATAGTTCAAATTATAATCACATCCAACAAAAGTATTATTGTCTAATTCAATTGTTCTTTTTAGAATTCCTGTGGTTTGGGAATTGCAAATTAGATAGCTTAAAAAAAAGAAAATGACGAGAGATTTTTTCATTAAAACAAAGTTACAAAAACAATTTGTTGCAGAATCTTATATGTATAATCATTATAGTCTTTTGTGTTGAAAATTGATGTCCCTATGAAATTTAGGGTTTAAAGTTGTTTTTTATTTAATATTAACTCATTTCAAGTATTTGTTAAGGGTAAATTAATGCTATTTTAAGAATAGATATTATAATTGTATTCTTTATTAATTTTAATAACTTGTGGTTTAGTATAAAATTATTGATTGTTTCAAAATAATATTCATTTATGAAGAGGTTCAGCTTAAAAATTAATAACAAAACCTATGAGGTTAAAGTCGACGAAAGTACGCCTTTGTTGTGGGTTTTAAGAGATGAATTAGGGTTGATGGGAACCAAGTTTGGTTGTGGTATTGGTCAGTGTGGTGCTTGCACAGTTCATTTTAATGGAAATGGAATTAGAAGTTGTCTGTTGCCAATTACAGCTGCAGAAGGAAGTGAAATTACAACGATTGAAGGTTTGTCAGAAGATAATACTCATCCAGTGCAGAAAGCTTGGAAAGAGTTAGATGTTCCACAATGTGGTTATTGTCAGGCAGGTCAAATTATGACCGCTTCGGCTTTTTTACAAGCAAATAATAATCCGTCTAGAGAGGAAGTGCGAAATGCAATGCATGGTAATATATGTAGATGTGCAGCTTATAATAGAATAGAAAAGGCGGTACTATTGGCAGCGAAAGAAAAACAAACTAATGCTTAAAAACGATGGAAACTACAAACAAAAATAATGTAGATAGAAGGTCGTTTATGAAAGCGTCACTTTTAGCTAGTGGAGGAATTTTATTTGGTTTTAATTTATTAAAAGCGATGAATTCAGATGCTAGAATCCCCAATACAATTGAGAAGTTGAATTTTCATGATTTCAATGCGTATATTAAAATTGCAGAGAATGGAAAAGTAACAATCTTTTCTCCGAACCCTGAAATTGGTCAAGGGGTGAAAACAGCTATGCCAATGCTTATAGCAGAAGAATTAGATGTTGCTTGGGACGATGTTGAGGTGGTACAAGCAAATCTTGATACGAACAATTTTAAAAGACAGGTAGCAGGCGGAAGTCAATCGATAAGAAAGAGTTGGAAGCCTTTGCGTCAGACTGGAGCTACAGCTCGTCAAATGTTAGTGGAAGCAGCAGCGATAAAGTGGAATGTCTCTAAAAAGTCATTGTCAACAAAAAATGGATTTGTTTTTAATAAGGATGGAGATAAACTGGGGTATGGAGAGTTAGTTGTTGCTGCAGCTAAACTAGAGATACCAAGTAATGTGAATTTGAAAAATCCAAAAGACTTTTCAATCATCGGAAAAGGGAAGCGAAATGTTGATGTGGATAAAATAACCAAAGGAGAGCCTTTGTTTGGGATGGATTATAAAGTGGATGGAATGTTATATGCGGCTGTGCTTAGGCCTCCGGCATTTGGTCAGAAACTAGTTAGTTTTGATGCTACAGAAACGAAAAAAGTTTCAGGAGTGGTTGCTGTTTTTCGTTTCGAAGATAACATTGCAGTAGTAGCAAAAAATACCTGGGCTGCTTTTTCTGGTAAAAAAATACTAGACCCAATATGGAGTTCAGATAAAAATATAGATGGAACGGTTGAGCTAGATAAAAAAATGCATGCTTTAATGCAAGGACAAAGTGGTAAATTAAAAAACTTAAGAGAGTCAGGTGCTATTGTAGACACTTTTTCTTCTGCAGATAAACTACTGGAAGCTACTTATGAGAGTCCTTTTCTTCCTCATAACTGTATGGAGCCAATGAACTTTTATGCACATGTAACCTCTGATAAAATTGAGTTAGCAGGGTCCATACAAACTCCAGCGAATTCAGCTAAAAGTGTTGCAAGAAAATTAAATAGAGACCTGTCTGAGGTTACTGTTGAAATGACACGTATTGGAGGCGGATTTGGACGCAGACTGACAGGCGATTTTGTGGTAGATGCAGCGGTGATTTCTGATCTTGCTAAGAAGCCAATAAAATTGCTGTATACCAGAGAAGATGATATGACAGGAGGTATTTATAAGCCTTGTGTAAAATACAATATGAAAGCAGCTCTTGATAGTGAAAATATAATAGGGTATCAATTAATTGAGGCTGCTGTAAATAGAGGAATTGGAAAAGGTCATGCTCAGAATTTTCCCTTTGGCGCTGTTCCAAATTTAAAAGTCGCATCAGGCATCATAAAAAATGACGTCACAGTTGGCTGGTGGAGGGCACCTGCGTCTAACTTTTTAGCATTCGCAGAACAGAGTTTCTTAGATGAGGTTGCCGAAGAATTAAAGGTAGATCCTATAGAATATCGCTTGAAAATGTTAAATGGTATCACCAGAAAAGTAAATTATTCTGCAAGTAGAATGATCGGAGTGATAAAACAAGTAAAAAAAGAATCTAATTGGGGGAATTCTCTGAAAGGAACTTTTCAAGGATTTAGTGCTTATTACAGTCATCAGTCTTATGTAGCGCAAGTTGCTGAAATTGAAATGATAAATGATTTACCTGCTGTTAAAAAGGTATATTGTGTAGTAGATTGCGGAGTTGTCGTAAATCCTTTGGGTGCAGACAATCAAGTTGTAGGAGGTCTTATTGATGGACTCGGTCATGCGATGTATGCTGATTTCGAATTTGAAAAAGGGAAGCCTACAAGTTCTAATTATGATACATACCGTTTGATAAGAATGAACGAAACTCCAGAAGTTATTTGTTCTTTTGTAACAAGTGATGAAGATCCAACAGGTCTTGGTGAGCCTACATTACCGCCAATAAGCGCTGCTGTTGGAAATGCGATCAAAGCGGCTACAGGAAAAAGAGTACGTAAGTTGCCTTTTATTAAAAATTTGGAATTGAATATATAATGACACACGAGTTTAAAAAAATACTTGAAGTATATATAAAATCGAAAGAAGCGGGGTTAAAAGCAGTTTTAGCTACGGTCGTAACTGTTGATGGTTCTTCTTATCGAGGTGCAGGTGTGCGAATGCTTATTTTAGAAGACAAACAAATAGTGGGAGCGATAAGCGGAGGTTGCGTAGAGAAACAAGTTGTGCTGCAAACACAAACTGTCTTTGCTACTGGAACAGCTAAATTAATGACTTATGATGGTCGTTTTCGTTTAGGATGCAAAGGTACTTTGTATGTGTTGTTAGAGCCCTTTGTTATGGAGCAAGAGAATATACTACAACTTCAAAAAAATATTCAGCAAAGAAAAACTTTTGAAATTAGTTCTTATTACAACCTTTCTGAGGAAACCGTCTATATGGGAAGTGTTTTGAAATTGGAAAACGGAACATGTTTTTCTTTTTCAAATAAAAACGTCAAGACAAACACGCCGACTCAATTTTATCGAGAGAATCCTATAGTAAGTGTTTTTAAAGAAAGTTTACCTCCTTGTTTTCAATTGATATTGATAGGCGTAGCGCATGATGCAAAAAGTTTGTGTGTGATGGCAAGTCACATGGGGTGGGAAGTTACTGTTATTGGTACTCCCAATTCTCAAAAGGAAGCGATTGACTTTCCTGGACATACTACATTTTTAAGAACAGCCCCAGAGGAGTTGGTTATTGATTCGATGGATGCTCAAACTGCAATTGTTTTAATGAATCATAATTTTGCAAAAGATCTTTTGTTCTTGAAAGCATTAAAAGATTGTAAAGCAATTTATATAGGTTTGTTAGGAGCTTCTAAAAGAAAAGAGCAATTGCTTTCTGCTTTTATCGAATATCATATAGATGTTGAACTTGCCTTTTTAGACAAGATATACGGTCCTGCAGGATTGGATATTGGTTCTGAAACTCCAGAAGAAATAGCGATTTCTATCATTTCAGAGATTTTAGCAATTACAAGAAAAAGAAAAGCTTTTCACTTGCAAGAAAGAAAAGGAGCGTTACACGATAGAAAACCTCATGTTATTATAAAAGAGAAATGAAAACGAGTACAGCGATTTTAATTTTGGCAGCTGGGAAGTCCTCTAGGATAGGCGCTCCAAAACAGTTATTGCCTTGGGGTAAAACTACGTTATTAGGCAATGCTATTGAACAGGCTTTGGTAATTCCAGATGCTGAGGTGTTTGTTGTTTTGGGAGCGTATAGGCAATCAATTCAAAAAGAAATCTCTAAGTATAAAATAGAAGTAATAATTAATGAGAATTGGGATGATGGAATTGGAAGTTCTATTGCAAAAGCAATAAATGAAATAGAATCTAGTAGTGCTTGTAGGCAAGTTTTAATAATCCTAGCCGATCAACCTTTTGTTGATAGTGACTATTTAAATAAATTATTGAATAGCTACAAAAAAGAAATGGCAGAAATTATGGCGACGACTTATAAAGATGTTGCTGGGGTTCCTGTTGTGTTTTCTAAGAAATATTTTCACGAACTAAAGCGTTTAAAAGGGGATCAAGGAGCTAAGAGCTTGATGTATAGACATAAGAGTAATTTGACCTTTTGTTCTGTTTTTTCTATGTTTGAAGATGTGGATACATTAGAATCTTATCATGAATTGAAAAAAATATATGAACTTAAAAAATATTTAAAATAAATGATAAAATCACTTGTTGTATCTATTAATAGTTATATATTTGCAACCGCTTAAAGCACCGGTCTGGTAGTTCAGTTGGTTAGAATACCTGCCTGTCACGCAGG
>CEWR01055772.1_pt1 | contig 16689 bp, 17 predicted proteins | sample 356321 | NCBI WGS metagenome assembly CEWR01 (sample SAMEA2621551, study PRJEB7988) | marine metagenome | biome: marine biome (ENVO:00000447); feature: mesopelagic zone (ENVO:00000213); material: "saline water (ENVO:00002010), including plankton (ENVO:xxxxxxxx)" | depth 790 m
GTCCGGTCACTCCGTTAATCCGAAACCTGCCATCTCGTTTCGAAAAAAATCCTAAATCTGACCAAAGCCGCGCCGTTTCGACCAACATTTCTGCACCAATCTCATTGAGAAACGTCTTCTCACCAGTCACATCCACGTACTTGCGCAAGGCGTACATGATGTCCGCATTGATGTGATATTGAGCCGTACCAGCAGCGTAATACGCAGAGGCTTCACTTCCATTAATCGTTCGCCACGGGAACAAAGCGCCACGCTGGTTTAATTCACGAGCCCGCTTCCGAGCCTGATCCATTTGACTGTATCGAAGTCGCAGAAGGTTCTGGGCGACTCGAGGCTGCGTGTACGTTAGGAACGGTAATAAATAAATTTCTGTATCCCAAAAATAGTGTCCTTCGTAACCGGGGCCCGTGAGGCCCTTCGCGGGAACACCAACCCCTTCGGCACGAGCCGTTGCCTGACATATATGGAACAAATTAAATCGAACCGTTTGTTGCCACTCTGCATGACCGTCGATAACAACGTCACTGCGAGACCAGAATTCGTCAAGAAACAATCGCTGACTTTCTAATAACTCCTCAGCTCCATGCAGGACGGCACGATCAAGCACCCGTTCAGAACGTCGACATAATTCTCGTGCCTGAGGTCGGCTGGACGAATGGTACGTGATGTACTTCACTAACCGAATCCGTTTTGCAACACGACCATCAATTGAGTACGCCACCCGACCTGATGACGCCTCCACCTGAACATCAGACGTGAACGCACAGTCCGTCTGCATCGAATGATCAATGCCACACGAAAGCGTCATGTCACTGGCTTTTGTCTGAAACCCCAGTACTACGCGCTCCGGTCCAACACTGTTCTCTTTCGGTTCAAGCACCTCACACCCAAATTGCCGAATCCGAGGATCCTGAGCCGACGCACTCTCCGGATCCGTTGCTACACGGCCGTCAACAATTTCTGACACGATAAGAACCGGCGCATCATTTGTTAATAAAGTGATGTCATACACCACAGCCGCGAGGTGTCGATGTTCCAGTGACACCAAACGTCTCGACTTAATCGACACACGTTGTCCTGATGAATGCGCCCAGACAAGATCGCGGTCAAGCGTTCCCGCACGCATATCAAGCGCACGCTCAAAATGTTCCAGTGTCGCTGTCGGTAAATAAAATGGTTCGTCATCAACGTAGAGCTTGACCACTTTGGCATCAGGCACATCGATGATCGTCTGCCCCTGCTTCGCAAAGCCATACGCTTCTTCACCGTACACAATCGGCCACGTCTCATGGAATCCGTTGACGTAGGTCCCACTATGAACTGTCGGCTGACCTTCATCGCAGGTACCGCGCATCCCAAGATATCCATTGCCCGTCGCAAACAAAGACTCAGTCGCCGCAAGGTAGCTCAAATCAAATCGTTTCTCGACGAGGCGCCACTCCTCAAAAGGGTAGACATCCTCTGGAGCAGTTTTCCTCCGACTATTTCGCATGACTTAGACGACCTCACTCCGACGAAACGAGTCTATCGTTGTCAATCCCCAGCGTCTTTTCCAAATCGGTCACAACCACATCTGCCCCCGCCTGCGTAAGATTTATCTGCCCGCCAGTTCGATCGACGCCGACCACTAATCTAAATCCACCCTGTTGAGCAGCACGCACACCAACAAGTGCGTCTTCGACCACAGCACTTGACGCCGGTTCAACACCCAGTTCACGGGCAGCGTACACAAAAGTTTCCGGAGACGGCTTCCCGGCAAGACCAACTTCCTCAGCAACGATCCCGTCGACCCGTAACGAAAAACAATCCTTCAGTCCGGCAGCGGTCAAAATCGATTCACAGTGCCGACTAGAAGACACAACCGCTAATTTTGTGTTGCGTTTACGTAAATGTCTTACCAAAGCCACTGCGTCCGGATAGGTCTCAACACCTTCCGACTGTATGACTTGAGTAAACAGAAGACTTTTCTTATTCCCTAAACCACATATGGTTTCAGCTGTCGGGGGATCAACAGGTGCTCCATCAGGGAGCCAAACTCCTCTGGACGACAAAAACGAACGGACACCGTCATACCGCGGCTTACCATCAACATATTGTGTGTAATCCCGAGGTAATTCAAATAACCTCGGTGCGCTTTCACCAGATGCAAAAGAACCTGATAAATACTCATCGAACACACGCTTCCAGCACCGTGCGTGGATATTTGCTGTTGCTGTTAAGACACCATCAAGATCAAACAGTACCGCGTCAAATGCGTCCCAGTCGATCATGTCTACTCGTTCCATAACTTCCTTAAAAAAGACTAGCAGACTACGATTGCCAGACTGTGCACGAGCCTAATTCAGCCATCGCGACACGGAAACGACTGGACGGCTGTACGAGGCACAAACTTTGATGACACTCGGCGGCGGATAGGTAGTCTGATCACTCCCGCCGAGACTTAACCCTACTCTGATTGCGCTGGCAGTCCCTCCACTGAACAACTAACACCTGTCCCACCAAGTCCACAATAACCAGCCGGGTTCTTAGCCAAATATTGCTGGTGATATTCCTCTGCATAGTAAAAGGGCGGAGCCAAGCGAATTTCCGTGGTAATCGCACCATAGCCAGCCGTCATTAGTTGTTCTTGATAAACACTGCGAGAATGTTCGGCAATCCGTAATTGGCCAGCATTCTCAACAAAAATTGCCGAACGGTATTGTGTCCCAACATCATTCCCTTGGCGCATTCCCTGCGTGGGATCATGACTCTCCCAAAATAGACGCAACAGAACCTCAAAGGGCACAGATGTCGGCTCGTAAACTGCCATTACAACCTCGGTGTGGCCCGTCCGGCCTGAACACACTTCCTGGTAGGTCGCGTTCTTGGTTAACCCTCCGGCATATCCAACTGCGGTCGTATAGATGCCCTCCTGTTGCCAAAACTTCCGCTCGGCTCCCCAGAAACATCCCATTCCAAAAACAGCCTGTGCCATTTGATTGGGAAACGGCGGCGCTATCGGTTGGCCATGCACGTAGTGAGTATTGGGTGGCGATACACGCTCATCGCGACCAGGTAATGCATCCGCTTTAGATGGTATTTTGAGCGTGACTGGGTCAGCAAAAAACATCGTGCCTTCCTCCAAAAATAGAAAACCAGGGCGCTAGTTAAAGCATAGTGCGGGTTCCTCGATCCGGCCAGTGCACCATTACGTTACACTGCACCACGCGCACGCCTATGACATTCTCCTCAGACGTGCTTGACCCGGCCGATCCCTACGACCAGCAGCTCCTGGAGCACGTGCGTCCACCAGATTGGGTAAACCCGCAACCAGAAGGTCCTTACAACCTCGTCGTAATTGGAGCAGGAACTGCCGGCTTAGTCACAGCAGCAATCGCTGCTGGCCTTGGAGCACGGGTTGCCCTCATCGAACGTAATTTAATGGGTGGTGATTGTCTCAATGTTGGATGCGTACCCTCAAAAGCACTTATCCGTGCCTCACGCGCACGGATTGACGCAGAAGAAGCATCTCGGTTTGGTGTAGCGCTTTCAACCGATACAACACAGGATTTTTCAGCTGTCATGAAACGAATGCGCCGCATCAGATCCGAACTCAGTCATGTTGATTCCGCCCAGCGCTTTAAGGAGCTCGGCGTCGACGTCTACATAGGGGAAGGACAGTTTACTGGACCTGATTCAGTGGCGGTCGGTGAAACGGTACTGCACTTTTCACGGGCTGCAATTTGCACCGGTGCGCGCGCTGCCGTTCCGACTATTAATGGACTCGAACAAGCTGGCTTTCTCACAAACGAGAGCGTGTTTTCACTCACCACACTCCCGAAACGTCTCGCCGTTGTTGGGGGTGGTCCCATTGGATGTGAACTCGCGCAGGCCTTTGCACGTTTCGGCAGTGCAGTCACGCTAATTGAACGCGAGTCACAGCTCTTGCCACGCGAAGACAAAGATGCCTCAACAGTGCTTCAACAACAAATGACCGATGATGGAGTCAAGTTTGTGTTCAATGCCAAGATTGAGACAGTTGTCGGTAATGAAAGTACAAAACACATTCACTACAAAACGGACGACAACATTGGCGAACTCGTTATAGACGATATCTTACTTGCTGTCGGCCGTGCGCCAAACATAGAAGGACTTCATTTGGAAACGGCGGCTGTCGCCTTTCAACGTTCAGGTGTTACCGTCGACAAGTACCTGCGCACCACGAACAAGCGGATATACGCGGCCGGTGACATTTGTTTCCCGTTGAAATTCACACATGTCGCCGACGCCATGGCCCAAATGGTTGTACAGAACGCCCTCTTTCCACATCCGTTTGGTCTCGGTAGAGTCTCAACCGACAGCTTACTTATCCCGTGGTGTACGTATACGGATCCCGAGGTGGCGCATGTCGGCATAACTAACACCGATGCCACCAAACAAGACGTAGATGTCGAAACATTTACACAACCACTGAATGCTATCGACCGCGCCGTGATTGACGGCAAAGATAACGGTTTCGTTAGGGTACTCGTTAAACGAAACACCGATGAGATCGTGGGTGCCACAATCGTCGCCGCCGATGCCGGCAACCTGATCAGTGAAATAACCTTGGCAATGAAAGCAGATGTAGGACTTAGTACTATCGGCGCAACAATTCATCCGTATCCGACACAGGCAGATGCGCTTCGTAAAACTGCCCATCAAATGCGTAAAGTTCGCTTCACCGAGCGTCAGAAAACCTTATTACGTAAATTCTTCGCCTGGTGTCGGTAACCTCAGCTCTGTTGCAAGTTCAGAACGAGAAGCAATTGGAATCTCGACGCCTCTAAGAGTTACAACTCGTGAAGCCTCGAGGTCAATTACAGCATCCACCCATTCGCTCGACGTACCGACTCGCACGCGGGCTCCATCAATAATTCCAATCGAGACCACAACATCATCGTTGTTGAGTACCATCATGACCAGGTCCCACCGCTCGTTACGTCGTCGCCACGGATATTCCGTAATGCGATCCTGAACCGTACGTATAAGTCGCGGAAGAGACTTAGCGCTAACGAGCAATTCAACCGTACTGACAAGAGGCGATGCACCTTCAAGTAGGATGGCGATATCTCCAACGACTTGAAAGGGAATCTTTTCTTTCCGGAGGACACCGCATATCCAGCGAAGCGTGCCAATTACGGCTTCTGGCATGAAGACATCCCGTCGGCAAGAGACGTGTCAGGAACTCTACGATGACGCCATTGATCGGAGCATCGTAATGATCTCCTCATGATCAGGAAATCGCTCTTCCGCATGCTTCGAAAAGATCATTTTTTCATTGGCAATGACGTCAAAGATACCGTTCGTTCCTTCTATTAACTCCGCTTCGAGGTCGAGTTCGTTCTTGATCGCAGCCGCCAGACTGGAGGCCTTCGGTAAGTACTTTCAACGAGTGCAGTATGTAATGGACAATGTCATAAAAACTCCTACCCGATGAATCCTATCCCAACGACGATTCAACAACCCTCTTACAACGGCCTAATATCCCGCAACCTGCCCATCTTTCCTGGGGTCGGTACCACCGTGGAGCATACCAGTCTCCGGATTGATCATGATGGCTTGGTAACCACCCATACCGCCGCCGCCCTGCCGTTCGACGTGGTGTCCAAGGCGACGTAATTCCTCCACCACATCGTCCGACACACCAGGTTCAACGGCGAGTGTGCCTCCAGGATAACGACTTGGACTATGCCGAACCCGTGCCGCATCACCCGCTTCCTGTAAGTTCATGCCAAAGTCAATGATGTTCGACAACACCTGCCAGTGACCTTGTGGTTGCATCGGCCCTCCCATTACCCCAAATGGCATAAAAGGCTTTCCGTCCTTCGTAACAAAACCTGGCATATTGGTATGCAAAGAACGCTTGTGCGGTTCCAATGAGTTTAGATGCCCCTCCTCAAGGGAAAAACCCGAACCCCGATTCTGTAAGGCAAACCCGAGATCGCCGGGCACGACCTTTGAACCGAATGCACCAAAAATACTCTCGATCAGTGAAATAGCATTTCGGTCTTTATCAACAACCGTGAGATAGACCGTATCGCTATACTCAAATGGCTTCCCAGGAGTCACTGCCGTTGCGGCACGTGTCCGATCAATCAGTGTGCGGCGTGACGAAGCATACGATTTCGAAATTAGTGATGCTGTCGGAAGCACATTCGCATCGGCATCAGCAACATAAGTATTCCGATCTGCCCAGACTAGCTTCTTCGCCTCTGTAAATAGATGGAGAGCCTCTGCGCTATTGTGACCCAGACTCGCTACATCGTAATCCTCAAGAAGATTCAGAATCATAAGTGCGAGAATGCCTGAGCTGTTCGGCGGAATTTCCCAAATGTCGTACCCACGATATGTCGTGCTAACCGGATCGACCCACACGGAATCGTGATCCTCAAAGTCACGCATAGTGAAATACCCGCCATTGGACTCACTGAATGCCACGATCTTCCTGGCAATGTCCCCACGATAAAAAGCATCCCGGCCACCCCGCGCGATCGCTTCGTAGGTCCGCGCGAGTCCGGTATTAGTAAAGACGTCACCAACACGAGGCGGACGACCATTCGGTAAATAGGTTTTCGCCGAATCGGGCCACTCAGCAAGAGTGCGTTCCGAACTCGCCCACTGGCCTTGAATAATCTCGCTCACCGGAAAACCGTTACGGGCATACGCAATCGCCGGAGCAAGCACATCCGAAAAGGTCATCGTGCCGAAACGGTTCAGTAGCTTGTCCCATCCATCGACCGCACCCGGCACCGTCCACGTGACTGGACCGGTCCCAGGCATCCGTTCGATCCCCTGGCGAACCAGGGCCTCCCGATTGATCTCGTAAGGGGCGCGACCTGTCGCATTAAGACCGTGCAACTGCTCGCTCTCGGCATCCCAGACAATCGCGAACAGATCACCGCCCACGCCGTTCATGTGGGGTTCCATAAGACCGAGAACAGCATTAACCGCGACTGCCGCATCAATAGCATTGCCACCAGCTTTCAAGATCTCAAGGCCTACCTGAGCAGCCAGCGGATGACTGGCAGCAACCATGCCGTGAGGAGCAATAACTTCCGAGCGGCTCCCGTGACGACTTCTTGCGGGCCGGCTATATCCATGCCCTGGTGCCTGCTCAGTCTGGGCCAGTCCAATCTGATTGTCAGCGACGGTAATCAAACCCACTGCACTCGCAATAGTGCAAAGACCCAGTAGTCTTACCCTCATGAACCGGACTACTTTGGACAAGCCTCGATGACTCAGGTTGCAACAGTTTTCAGATAAAAGATGTGGCACGGAAAACCTCCTCGGCTTTACCGGTACATGGGTACGGTTACTTTAAATATACGGACACCATTCTAGCGGCTAGATGACCCGGACGATAGAACTGAAAATAACGCAATGACCTTCGTTCTCGAAGTAGAAAATGCTTACGCAAAGGTTAAGGATATCGAGGGTGACGCAGGAACGAACCTTTGCGGTAACTACCGTGTCCGCGTCTGTCTAGACAGACGTGCTCGAATTCGGCGGCTTTAGGCGAAGTTTTCGACGCACCGCCCCAGCAATTTCATTAGCTGAAATACCGAAACGCTTAAGTAACTCCGCAGAACCACCTGAGCGTGGAACCGCACGAACAGCCAGCCGTTCCACCCCCATACCGTCGCTCGAAACGGCCTCACTCACCGCGTCACCGAGTCCCCCTACCGGATAGTGATCCTCAACCGTCACGATGCGACCACCAGTTTGGTGACCGGCTGCGACAAGCGTCAATTTGTCGATAGGCTGAAGAGAATACGCATCAATGACGCGAACTGTAATCCCCTCCTTTAGCAATGATTCATATGCTTTCAGCGCCTCAAACACTGTCACACCAGCTGCAACAACTGTCACCATGTCCTTATCGGACTCACGAAGCACCTTTGAACCGCCAAGAACAAACTCTTCAGTCGATGAATAAATAACCGGCGTTTTGGGTCGACTGGTACGGATGTAAGCCATCCCTTGATACGCCGCCGCAACTTCGACAAGTCGCTCTGTACTCACCCCATCACACGGATAGAACACCGCACAACCTGGCACAGCACGCATCATCGCAAGATCCTCAAGCGCCATCTGTGAAGGGCCATCTTCACCTATTGAAATTCCAGCATGCGAACCGGCTAACTTGATATTCATCTGTCCGATACCAGCCATGCGAATAAAATCAGACGCACGTGTTAAAAAACATGCGAACGAAGATGGGAACGGAATCGCACCCCGACTGGCAAAACCCATCGCAGCACCAACCATTACCTGTTCAGCGATATACATTTGATAAAACCGCTTCGGGTGCGCGAGTTGGAATGTCTGACTGAACGTTGAATTTCCGACATCCGCATCTAGAGCAACAATGCGAGGGTCTATCTCTCCGAGTGCAGCGAGCGCTGTGCCATAAGCGACACGAGTCGCTACTTCACTGCCACGATCATACGGAGGCACTCTCGGAAGTTTTACCGTGACGGGAAGACCACCAGAATCCTTACTATGAGAGGACGGACCCGTAACTGATGGAAGCAACATGTCTGCACCCAACTGCTGTTCCAATTCACCAAGTGCTTGATCTAGCTCGTCACCTTGCTTGATCGGCTTGCCATGCCACCCAGCCTCGCCCTCCATGAAAGAAACACCTTTCCCCTTGACGGTCTTCGCCAGAATCATGGTTGGTTGCCCACTGATTCGCTTCGTGTCATCGAGCGCAGCTAAAATTTCCGCGATGTCATGACCGTCAACTACAACCGAATGCCAACCAAATGCAGTCCATTTCCGCTGCAGTGCTGGCATATCGTGCTGCCATTGGGTCATCCCGCTCTGGCCCAGTGCATTGACATCGGTAATCGCACAAAGGTTGTCCAGCTGGTACAGTTCACCAACCTGCGCAGCCTCCCAGACCGAACCTTCAGCAGATTCACCGTCTCCTAGCAACACATAGGTTCGGTAGTCTGAACCGATCCGGCGAGCATTGAGCGCTAACCCAATCGCCGCACAGATTCCCTGTCCGAGTGAGCCAGTCGGAACATCAACGAATGGCAATCGTGGCGTGGGGTGTCCTTCAAGGTCACAATCAATCTTTCTCAAACGCTCAAGGTCTGCCCGTTCAACCAAACCTAATTCTGCCCACACCGCATAGAGCAACGGAGCCGCATGACCTTTTGATAAAACAAATCGGTCGTTGTGATCGTGCTGCGGATTCTTAGCATCAAACTTCATGTGGCCAAAAAATAAGGCCGCAACGATATCCGCAGCGGAACAGCAACTGGATGGATGACCACTCCCAGCTGCACTGGTTGAGCGAACGGAAGACATTCGCAGACGCGCTGCAACATGCTGAAGAACGGGAATAATGGAAGAAGGGTCTGAAACCACGGCTAGTTCCGGCGCAGCAAGTCTAGCATGGGCCTCCCAGACCTCCCATTGCAAGAACATAGACGGCTCCATTAACCCCGTGTTCATGGATAACTTGATTTTGCGATGCCAAGGCCCTCATTGCATGATTTCGAAAGGCGGGTTTTTCCGGCAAGAACCACCAACCGTTACAGGGGTCGCACAGCCTCACAATGCTACTAAAAGGGAACCATCGGTTCGCTCAACAACTCAATATCTTCGGGGACCTACAGACGGCCCAGAAATTCCCATCGGTCGTGGTCCCATAGTTAGCAAATAGCAAAATGCATCCGTTTCCACGCCATCCAGTCGCCCTATTCGACCTCTGACCTCGTTGGAGTTACTCCTCAATAATCGTCGCTGAAATATCGATGTCGATGCACCCATTCACACTATTGGCCGCTGGGCAACTACTCGGATGCCGCGCGACAGCTCGTTCAGCAGCCTCCCGTTTCCCTTTCGGAATCTTCAGGTCATACCGAACCCGTATGCGCGTGATGCGAAGAACGTTATCAACCGCTTCAATATCGCCCTCAACTTGGGCTGTGATTTTGTCATTCGGAGCAGGAATTTCGCGCACCTCCAGTGCGCGTGCAAGGGTGCCGAGCAGTCAACCACCAACCGCACCGATCATATAATCGAGAGTGGCCGGAACCTCCTCGTCAGGTTCGACACCGTAGAATTTTTTGATTCCACCATGAACACCGAATCGGATCGGATGCTCAAATCCTTCAAGATGCATTTCTCGGATAGGGCCCTTGATTCGATCAATTCGCATCCGACTGGTATGCACAATCTCTGACACGGGAAACTCCTTAACCTTTAATAAAGTCCTTTTTAGTCATACGATGCTACAATCGAAGCCCATGCAGCAGTCAAGTTACTTCCCGAAAATCATTGGTGCCCTTTTTGTCACTATGGTTAGCGTTACCGGTTGCGGCGGCGATACCGGCCCGTCCTTCCAGGCCGAGGAAGGGCCCGAAGGCGTTCGTAACTACACACGCGTCGATGCCACAGTGGCGTGTGCGGGAGCAACGCCCCCGGAAGCGATGGCAGAACTAAAAACCCTCGGTTTTACAACTGTTATCAACTTCCGTACCGGTGGAGAACGTGGAGCAACCGTTGACGCCGGCAAACAAGCAGCGGAAGCAGCTGGATTGAAATACATTCATATTCCCTTCAGAGAAGCAACCGCTGAAGTTGCCGAATCTTTTCTCGAAGCTGTAGCCGACCCGACGAATCAACCAGTCTATATTCACTGTGGTTCCGCAAACCGCGTGGGCGCGATGTGGTTAATCAAACGCGTCAAACAAGACGGCTACGCCGTCGATGCCGCACTGGCAGAGGCTGAAGCGATCGGTTTGAGTAGCGCGGCATTGCGAGAATTCGCACTCGATTACGTCAGCGCTAGCAACTAATCTTCTAACCCATGGCACACCGTGCCTGATAACGATCGCGCGGACGACCATCTTCTCGGCGACATGGACGCCGAAACCTTTCGGCAGAACGGTCACGCGCTCGTCGATTGGATCGCAGAGTACCTCGCCACGTCCGACCGTTATCCTGTGCTTTCCCAGAACAAGCCTGGCGAAATACATGCTGCGCTCCCAAAAACTCCGCCAGTAAAAGGCACACCATTTAAGGACATCTTTAAGGACTTCGAAGAAATTCTCCTTCCTGGCATCACACACTGGAATCATCCTGGGTTTTTCGGTTATTTCGCGATTTCGGGGAGCGCGCCCGGTATCTTGGCTGAATTTTTATCGGCTGCATTAAATGTGCAAGCGATGCTCTGGCGCACATCACCGTCCGCGACGGAATTGGAAGAAGTCACGCTGAGTTGGCTCCGCCAACTTCTTGGCCTGCCGGAATGCTTTGAAGCCGTTATCTATGACACCGCATCGATCGCAAGTCTGCATGCACTAGCCGCAGCGCGTCATCGAACCATACCCGACGTCGGAACACGAGGACTCGCAGGACGGAAAGAGCTAGGGCCATTGCGTATTTATGCCTCTGAACAGGCGCACTCCTCGATCGATAAAGCCGCAATGACTCTTGGCTTGGGGCACGACGCGGTACGAAAGATTCCGGTCGATGCTGAATTCAGGCTTCGGCCAGACGTGCTTCAAACAACGATCGAGTCAGACGTAGCCAAGGGTGAAATACCTATCGCCGTTGTTGCTACAGTTGGCACAACGTCAACAACAAGCGTTGATCCTGTGAGCGCTATCTCATCAATATGCACTGAGAAAGGTATTTGGCTCCATGTTGACGCGGCCTATGCGGGATCAGCGGCATTGGTACCAGACACACACAATATTCTTGACGGCTGCAGTCAAGCCGATTCGCTCGTGGTTAATCCACACAAATGGCTCTTCACACCGTTCGACCTCAGTGCTTTTTACTGTCGGCATATGGACGTTCTACGTTCGGCGTTTAGTCTGACCCCGGACTACTTGCAAACTCCAGAAGCCGGTGAAGTTAGAAATTTAATGGATACTGGCGTTCAACTGGGACGACGGTTTCGCGCCCTCAAACTTTGGGCGGTTATTCGCTATTTTGGCTCGGACGGTCTTCGTGATCGACTCGCCGACCATATGCGACTCGCCAAGCTTTTCGCCGAATGGGTTGATGAAAGCGAAGACTTTGAGCGTGCGGCCCCTGTTCCGCTCAGTGTCGTGTGCTTCCGCGCGAAAGGTACGTCGGAGGATGAGACCGAGATCGACGTCTTAAACGAACAACTTCTTGAACGCATCAATGCCGATGGAGAGGTATTTCTGTCGCACACACGGCTGAATGGACGTTTTACGTTAAGACTTGCCATCGGCCACATCCGCACCACTGACAAGCATGTTCGGCGAGCGTGGGAACTACTTGTGCAACATCGCGGTCTGATCGTCAGCTAGTCACTGTTCCCACAACGCCACTGTTCTCGCCAGGTCATCCCTCCATCATTACTTTCAAGCGCCACTACTCCGTGAGGCGGAAACTCAATCTCATGTTTGTCACCGATTCGTCCAATCAGTCGTCTTAACAGCCTTGGCAGATTCGGCATATGACCAATCAACATGATTTCGCGCTGCTCACCTGCCAGACGATCGGCCATAATATCTGACGGATCGGCCGGCTGAAGGCCTCGAACCATCACGAACTGTGCGTCCGGATTGCACCTGGTCAGCAGCACATTCCCTGTTTGACGAGCTCGAAGCTTTCCACTGTGCCATATCTCAGCTGGGTAAATACCTTGTTCAACAAGACGACCGGCAAGCCGTTCCACAGCCCTCTGCCCGAACGTCGTCAGGGGCCTCTGAGCACTAACGGTGGCATCAGTCGCTTGCCCATGATGTACGAGATATATCATCAGAACTCAAACAACTGAATAGCGTGATGCCTTTGCTGGATGTGTACTGATTTAGATAAGCGCACGCACAATGAAGTACAGCACCGACGGTGCAAGGAGAACCCCGACCCCCGTATAGAACGTCGCAGTCATCGCGCCGTAAGGCACGAGTTTTGGGTCCGTTGCGGCAAGTCCACCGGCGACACCGCTCGTTGTCCCCATCAATCCCCCATAAATCAGTGCCGAATGCGGATTATTGAGTCCAATTTTCGGCGCAATAAAGGGCGTCCCAATCATGACGAGGATGGATTTCGTGAGTCCCGCTGCCACACTCAAGGCGATCACATCACTACCTGCCCCTAATGCTGTCCCTGTAACCGGACCCACGATGTAAGTCGCCGCCCCCGCCCCAATAGTCGTGATGGCAATCGGGTCCGTATACCCAAAAGCAACAGCAACAACTGCACCGACAACAAACGATAGGACGACACCAATAACAATCGAAATGCCGCCGACAAGACCGGCGCGTTTTAGCGCACTTAAATCAGCGCCAAAGGCTGTTGCAACGATCGCAAAATCGCGAAACATCGAACCGCCCATAACACCGATACCAGCAAGTAATGGAATGTCTGCAAGACCAGTATTCCCGCCGGTCGTCAGGCCTCCATACCACGCAAAAACCAAGCCGAGCGCAATAGCAATCGCCGACCCATGAACATACCCACGTGTCAGTTTGTCGGAGATGAGATATGAGAACCACACGAGAGCTCCAACAAACATGAACGCCGTAATCAGTGCTCTCGCCGATAATGCTGTTTGCAGCGTGTCAAGAATCATCCTGACCACCTTGCCCAAAACGCGCCAATACCGGGATTAGCGCAAAGCTCGCAGCAACCGCAGCGATGCCGGCAACTATTGCCATCCATCCACCAGAAAGCGCCGAGTACACATCTTGCCGCGCGGCCATTGCCACAACAATCGGAATGTACATCGCGCTCCAAAACCCGATGCCCTTTTCCGTAATCGGACTGAGGGTAACGTCCCGTGACCCAAGATTTGGAAGCACAAGAAGCAAAATCATCGCAATGCCAACACCGCCGACATTTGCCTGCACACCCATAAGCTGGCCCAACAGGTCACCAGCAAACATGCCCATCAGATAGCAGAACGACAACAACGCGACCCCGTAAATCACCACATGCGTTCTCCTCGACTTCAGTCGATACGTTTCATCATTCTAACCGTCAGAGTCACAAGACCCAGAATGATAATGTGTGAGCCGGCCAATGCACTGACCGTCGCCGACCAAAAGTTAACCGATAACAGACTGAAACGAAAGCGACCGTGATGCACATATCGCCGTCTAAAGACTCCTACCAGTCAAAGAACTAGCCGTCGTCTGCCGCCACGGATATACTCGCGCCTCATGGACGCCGCGACCCTCTCGCTCGGCGCGGGGCTTATTACCATCATTATCAGCTGCACAATTCGACTGCACGTCGGGTTCCTCGCAATTTCATTCGCATGGATCGTTGGCGTGTATTTCGCGGACATGAGTCCGCGAGAAGTCATGGACGGATTCCCCACGCGTCTTTTCGTCACACTTGCCGGCGTCACGCTACTTTTTGCACTTGCGCAAGCGAATGGAACGCTTGATCTTATTGCCCAAAAAGCCGTTCGCTTTTGTAAAGGGAACGTCGGTGTAATGCCAATGATGTTCTTTCTGTTGTCGTTCATACTCTCGGCGATCGGCCCCGGCAGTATTGCCTCAACAGCTTTAATGGCACCAATGGCAATGGCTGTAGCCGGTCAGGTGCGTATCCCAGCATTTTTGATGGCGATCATGATTGGCCACGGTGGCAATGCCGGCGCGCTCTCTCCGATTGCACCGGCCGGAATTATCGTGAATGGCATAATGGCTGAAAATGGACTCGGAGGCTATGAAACTCTCACGTTCCTGAACAACATGATGGCGCAAACCGTAGTCGTTTTCATCGCATATTTTTTATTTGGCGGATGGCGGCTGTTGGGGCGCCGACATGAAGGTGACTTAGTTGTTCTAACAAAAGATAAGACTTCGCAACAACAAATCAAACTGGAACGGAAACATTGGTACACAATCGTTGTGATCGGGATGTTGCTAAGCAGCGTCATCCTGTTTAATGTCGACGTCGGTCTTGGTGCATTTGCCTGCACAATCGTTCTCGTCGTACTCAAAGCCGGTGACGAAACAGAGGCCGTCTCACAGATGCCTTGGCGGGTCATCATGATGGTCTGCGGCGTTACGGTTTTGATTTCCGTGCTCGACAAAACTGGTGGTCTGGACCTCTTTACGAGAATGCTTGTCAATATTTCGACAGCAAACACGGCCACTGCCATCATGGCATTTACGACAGGATTTATTTCTATCTACAGTAGCACTTCAGGTGTAGTACTACCGATGTTTCTACCGACCGTAACGGACATGGCACAACAACTCGGTGCGATCAATCCACTCGCAATCGCTTCCTCGATGAACATCGGCGCCCATCTCGTAGATGTTTCTGCCCTATCTACACTCGGGGCACTATGCATGGCGGCTGCACCGCCGCATGAAGACAGTCGAAAACTATTCAATAAATTGATGGCCTGGGGCTTATCGATGACTCTCGTCGGTGGAGCCACCTGTTGGTTGCTGTTTACCTTTTTTGGTGTCGGGCTGGGCTAGGTGCTTTTCGGTTTCGAAGTCAAAGACTTCCGCTGGCACGCCTGATCGAACCACTTCCCCATCAGCCAACGCGATCACCCAGTCAGCGATCCGCCGCACTTCATCTGGAACGTGTGACACATAGATCATTGGTATCTTCAGTTCTTCGCGAACACGTTCAAGATACGGAAGGATACGATCTCGAAGATCAACATCAAGGGCCGCAAGAGGCTCGTCAAGTAGTAAGACCATTGGTCGCGCCATCAGCGCACGCGCCAACGCGACTCGCTGTCGTTCGCCTCCTGAAAGTTTTCCGATGGCACGGGAGAGTAATTCCTGAATCTCGAGAATCTGAAGAACCGGTCGCGCGTGTTCCTCAGTATCCCCGTTAGACATGCCGTATAGAACATTTTGCTGCACAGTTAAATGTGGAAACAGTGCCAGATCCTGTGGGACGTATCCAATCTGTCGCTCGCACGGAGGCAGGTTAATCCCGCTGTGACTGTCAAACAATATTTTCTGGCCAACCTGTATCACGCCTGCATCCGGCTGACGCAGTCCGGCAACGGCATCGAGAATTGTCGTTTTACCAGACCCGGACGGTCCGACAATTGCCACGGCTTGCGTTTCTATCTCAACAGAAATGTTGAGTAAGAACTGCCCCTGACGAAGCTTAATTGTAAGCGTCAACAAGGAACCTTTGTTGCCCATCACGTCGCGACTCCGAGACGATTCGCGACATGAACAGCCACGAAACCGATAGCCACGGCCGCAATGATCAGGATTGCGGCTGCCGTATCCTGTCCGAGTTCAGCATGTCGGTAAATGGCCACCGACAGTGTTCGGGAGCCAGGAAGAGAACCGGCAATCATAACGGTGGCACCAAACTCACCAATCGCCCGTGAGAATCCCAGTACCGCACCAGCCAACACCCCGCGCCTGGCAAGCGGCAAGCTGATGGTCCAAAAAACCTTCAAAGGACGCGCCCCTAGCGTTGCTGCAACTCCTTCGTAACGCCGGTCAACCGCCTCAAATCCGGCTCGGGCAGAACGGACGAGTAATGGAAATCCCATAACCGCCATTGCCACAACCACTGCCTTCCAAGTAAAAACAACATCCACCCCAATCGCGTCAATCACCCCACCAAATAATCCTCGGCGCCCCAGAAGTTTCAAAAGGATCAATCCCGTCGCAACTGGCGGCACAACGAGAGGAAGAGTGACCACAGTCTCGAGGACTGAAC
>CEWR01035978.1_pt1 | contig 16681 bp, 18 predicted proteins | sample 356321 | NCBI WGS metagenome assembly CEWR01 (sample SAMEA2621551, study PRJEB7988) | marine metagenome | biome: marine biome (ENVO:00000447); feature: mesopelagic zone (ENVO:00000213); material: "saline water (ENVO:00002010), including plankton (ENVO:xxxxxxxx)" | depth 790 m
AGCACGAGAACCTTGCGTCAAGAGTGGTGCGTGAACCCCAGGCTGTATTCTCGGTAAATCAGTGGCGGCGATACTAGATCCAATATTAGCTTGGCTGCTATCCGATTGGGAAAAGTTGAAATTACCTATTGAAGCTCCAAGTATCTCGAACTCACTTTGAGCTGAGGCTATGATTTCAGTTGGTTCGGCCAACATATCGGATGGGTCGAGTAAGGGACCTTTGTCCATCGCTTTCACCCTTCCACCATCAGCCATTAATATCTCGATTAAATCTGCATCTAGTCCCTGAGATTTAGCGTACTCAACGATAACGTCTTGAGAAGGCTCTACTCCCCCAAGAGCAAGTTCAATTCCCCCGTTCAGCGTACGTTTTTGAAGCTCAACGGCATTTTTTGTATGAGGCACCTCATTGCCGGTTTGGTCTGATGTTTTGCCACTTTTTGCCGCACCTGCATCAGTTAAGTTTGCATCTAAAATAGCGCCAAAGGGGTTATCTTGTTTTTTATCAGAGTCCTGTAAGCCCTTATTAGCGGTATTATCATTGGTCCCCGGCGATTTTCCAGAGCCGAGGAGCAAGCTGTTGAGTTCGAACATAAGCCAGTGATTCCATGTAATTATTGGTAATTACATAGGTCAAAGCAATTGGTATGCCAAGTATTTTGCTAGCGTTGTTGCTGCGTCTTAGATTTGATATTAAATTGAATCATACTTTGTGCGTCAGTTGCCTTCGTTTCGGCCACGTGTTGTATTTTGTATCGCCTATTAGTTTCTCTTTGTACTAGTTTTTGTTGCTTTAGTCGCTCCTGCTCCGCCACTAAAAGATATTTTTTTGTCTTTTCACAGGCCATTATTGCCTGATTTATTTCATGGCTAGTTCGCTGGTTAATGTCCTGAAGCTGTGCAATGAATTGCCTATAGTTAATTGCCTCGGCTGTGTTGTGCTTTTCACTCTGAAGCAAGCGTAATCGATCTGCATACTCTGCGAGAAGTTGCTCGATTTTTTCCCTGCGGCTAATTGCTTGCTGCTTGCGATGTTCGGCTTTTTGCATTGCGTTAAGCGCCGCACCAGACTTCCTTTGCGCCGTTAATAGTAACGTATCCCATATTGATTTAGAGTAACCGCTCATGAGCTTATGGCCAATAATTCATCTAACATCGGCCAACTCTGCTTTATGCTGATGGTCTCAGTGCTGGACTGTTGCAGTAGTTTTTCCATGCCACCTCTAAGCCTAATAGCTTCATCCAAGTCATTGTTAGATCCAGGCTCATACGCACCTACCTGAATAAGATCTTGATTTTGTTGGTAAAGTGTCCAAAGCCGCCTCAAGCGATTTGAAGCGGATTGTTGTTCTGGGGTTACTAGGCTATTCATCACTCGTGAAATCGAACCAACTAAATCAATTGCCGGGTAGTGCGCAGCATCTGCAAGTTCTCTTGAGAGCATAACTTGGCCATCCAAAGACGCCCTCGCTATATCAACCACTGGGTCTGAACGATCATCACCCTCGGCCAGCACGGTGTAAATAGCCGTTATAGACCCAATGCCGCTGCGGCCAACTCCTGCGCGCTCAATGAGTTTAGGTAGCAGTGCAAACACCGATGGTGGATAACCTTTAATGGTTGGTGGTTCGCCTATCGCAAGGCCTATTTCGCGTTGCGCATGGGCAACACGAGTCAAACTATCACAAAGCATCAATACGTTTTCCCCACGATCTCTAAAGTACTCTGCAACTAGGTGCGTTAAATTAGTCGCTTTTAATCGCATCACAGGCGAAACGTTGGCTGGCGCAGCGATTACTACCGCCTTTGCCATTCCAGTTTCACCTAAAATTTGATTAATAAATTCTTGTACCTCTCGCCCTCGCTCACCAATCAACCCGATAACTACAACATCTGCCTCAGTATTTCGAGTCAACATCCCCAGCAGCATACTTTTGCCAACTCCTGATCCAGCTACTAAGCCAATCCGCTGGCCGCGGCCGAGCGTTAAACAGGTATCAATCGCTTTTATGCCAGTATCAAGCACTCGATCAATAACTCCACGCTCCATAGGATTTATGGGCACTCCCTCCAGGCTCAACTGGTCTGTAAAATTAATACTTCCTTTCCCATCCACAGGATTACTCAACCCATCAATCACACGACCAAGCATTTTCTCTCCCAGTCGTGCTTTAGAATGGTTCGAGCGCAACCAAACTCTAGAGCCTGGGCCAATACCTCCAGGATCCGTGTATGCCATCAAATAGATAATATCGTCTTGAAAACCAACTACCTCAGCGTCTATAGGGGACTCTGCATCTAGATTTTCTACCTGACAATGTGCGCCCAAAGGTGCTGAAATTCCTTTGGCTTCAAGAGTAAGTCCTACCACCCTGACGAGTTTTCCACTTAAAACTGGCTTTGGTGCCCGTAATTGAGTGATGTGGTGATCAACTTGACAAGAAAACTCAGACATCAGTTTGGTTCACGTCGGCACTATCAGTGTTGTCGTTTTTCAGGGTATCTACATCGCCAGACTGAGATGGCAGATCTGAGTCGCTTTTCTCTAGTTCTGACGTTTTTGTGATGTCCCTCTTATGCTTCTCCGGGTCTTGAGGTTGAAAGATCTCCTCTGCCAAGGCATGTAAACGATGCTCTAAAAAATCCTCTATCCCTGTGTCACCAAAACTGAGTGCCACACTGCCTTGTGATATTAGATCATCAGACCTGAAGTCTATTTGTGGGAACTCTTCTGTGAAATTCGAAGATAAGAGCATCCTATCTTTATCGTTTAAACTAACAGTAATTCGATCGGAACCTTGGTTCCCAAGATCTGTTACTGCCTCGCCAATAAGCCGTTCAATGGCCACGCTAGACAGCGTTAACTCTCCTCTGACTAATTGCTCTGCAATATGTATGGCTAATTTCTTTAAGGGATTATAGAACGTCGTCATATCACTCTGCGCGGCGTTAATCTTATCGATTAACCCTAAAAACTGTGTTTGAACTGCTTCGAATCCCTCCTTAGCATGGTCTACCCCTCGCTCAAACCCCTCCTCAAACGATGATCGCTTTTGTTGCTCGAGTTCTATTTTATTGGCCGCAGCGGCATCTTGTAAGAGAATTGCACTATTCGATTCCGTCTGTCCTGAGGGCGCCAGAAATATATCCGCTTCGTCTACCTCTACCTGCTGGTTTACTTCAGGTCCTGCTAGGACTACTTTCGACAACTCATGAAAGCTCTGCCTCTGGTCACTATCTGAGCCTATCGAATCCCATGGCGCCCGCTTAAACGTGCTGTTCATGCTCTTACCACGCAACAGACTATTGGGTTGCCAAAGTTCATCTGAAGAGTTATCAGACAAAATCTTCTCCTCCACCTGAAAGCATAATTTCACCATCATCGGACAACTTGCGCGCTACGCGCAATATACTCTGCTGAGCTGCCTCTACTTCACTGACTCTTACTGGCCCTTTGGCTTCCATATCATCAACAAATATGAGTCGCGCTCGCTCCGACATATTCTCCAAAAACTTGTCTTTAATACCTTGATCTGATCCTCTAAGAGCGACCATCAAATCATCTTGCTCGATGCCCCGAAGCAATGTTTGTATACTTCGATTGTCCATGTCTTCGAAGTTATCAAAAGTGACCATTTTTTCCTGAATATTTGTTGCTAATGCAATATCACTAATTGTTAAGCCCGCCATAACTTTTGACGCTATATCTGATTTAGAATAATTCATGATGGATGCTGCCGCTTCAATCCCACCAAGTGACGATACTTTTGCCGATGACGTTGAAAACTGTTCCGATACTACATTTTCTAGGGCTTTCATTGCAGATGGCTGCACCGAATCTAAGGTGGATATTCTCTGTAGAATCTCTACATGCTTATCTTCAGGTAACCAACCGAGCACCTCAGCTGCGGGCGCACTTTCAAGCACAGAGAGCACGATTGCTGAAACCTGAGGATGCTCATTAGCAATTATTCCCGCGATCGATTCGGCGTCCATCCACTGTAAGAGTTCTAATCCTTGATTGTTCGCAGGTGGCATTATCTTCGCTAAGACTGTCGCCGCCTTGTCTGCTCCCAATGCTCTATTCAACACATTAGCAATATAATCAGAAGAGCCTAAGCCGAGATTCGTTTGTGTTTTAACCGTAAGTATAAATTCATCTAAAACCTGATTTACGGTACTTTGTGACAAGCTAGCAACGTTCACCATAGATGCGCTGAGTTCGTTCACCTCTTTTGCATTAAGATACTGCATAATATCGGCGGCCTGCTGCTCTCCAAGGAGAAGCATTATTACGGCAGCCTTTTCGCTACCACTCATATCTGAAAAAGACGAATCTAGTAGAGGATTATCTTGGTCTCCAAGAGTACCGGGCGCTGATTGTGATCGTAATTCTTTTGTTTTTGGCATTTTAGTTCTCCTATTACCGCCTTACCGGCTAGACTATTCCAATCATTTTCTTGAGTACATTTGCAACGCGCTTAGCGTCATCGGCTACCAGTAATCGGACCAGTGACACTTTGTCATCATAAGTATTTGCCGTCTCTAGCATTTCCAAGGGTATGTTTGATTTTTTAGGCTTTAGCTTTCTTTGTAAATCTTCTATTGAGCCCACCTCACCTGAATTGAATAAACTCAAATCAGCCATAGACAACTCGCCATCTTTATCTTCCGCAGTGTTTTCTGGGGAACGACTCATCAACGCTGGAGGTGTCGCGTAAGCCTTTAGCATTGGACGAATCACGAAAAACAATATGGCAATTAAGACTATTGCAAAGATAGCGCTCTTTATGAGTCCTAAAATTTGGGTATTTTCATACCACAGGACCTGAGCCAAGGGAGGACGTTGTTGCTTCTCAAATTTTGTAGATATTATAGTGACAACATCGCCGCGCTCAGCATTAAACCCGACAGCTCCCTTAACTAGATCAGTGAAACTAGCAAGCTGTTCTTTGCTATAACCGGTGGGTGGCGATTTTATCTCTGCGTCTGTATCCATGTCAGCATCTGTTGTTTCATTCTCGGTGACTATTGTGAAGGATGGGTCGTTTATAACGACTGCCACCGACAAGCGCTCTAACATTCCTCCCTGCCGCTTTACATGCCTAACGGTGCGGTCTAATTCATAATTACGCGTCGTTGTGCTGCTCATTGGCCTAGAATCGTCCGAGGAAGAAGATGTTTGTGTAGAATTGGCAACCAAATCAGCATTGGGTTCTGTATTGGACGTTGCTCCGGGCACCCCCATGGCAATGTTTCCTGTTCCCCTATCAACGGAGAGCGACTCTGACCGAGCGAGAGGGCCGTTTTCGTTTCCATCGTATTCCTCGAACGTGGACTCAATTTCCGTAAAATCAACCTGTACTTCGACCTCCGAACGGACATTTCCCAAACCCACTACTGGTGCGAGCAAAGCATTAATTCTATTACGATAGCTTTCCTCCATTTTTTGTTTATAGGACATCTGTTCAGTATTCATTTTAATAGCTGAGCCGCGGCTGTCGTCAGTCAGCAGCTCTCCTCGCTGGTCCACAACCGAAACATCATCAGCAGACAGATAGGGTACACTTGACGCAACCAAGTGCACTATTGCTTGAACCTGGGACGGCGAAACTCTCCTTCCTGCGTATGGCGCCACGACTACGGACGCTTTTGCTGGTGTGCGGTTCCTGATAAATACACTCTGCTTAGGCGAAGCTAGATGGACTCGTGCCGACTCAATAGTGGAAATATTAGTAATACTTTGTGCCAATTCCTTCTCTACCGCTGATATATATCGAACCTGTTCCATAAACTGGCTAGTTGTCATAGACGCACCTTCGCTCAATGCACCGATGCCACCGGCAGTGCTAGTTCTGGGTAGCCCGCGTGCGGCAAGAAATAGGCGTGCCTCATGGTATCGCTCTGCAGGAACTTGTAAATTGCCCGTTTTAGAATCAATTTTAGCGCTAAAGTCAGCGCCAGATAACTCCTCAAAAGCAGACTGGCGGTCAGCTCCGGTAAGCTCTGGATATACGCTACGATAGGAAGACCCCTGCGTCCAGGAATAAGCTATTAGAATTAAAAAGATGGTTATAAAAGCAATAATTGCTGGCAATGCTTTCTTAATTGCTGGCTGTAATAAGAGATCGCTTAAGCCTCCAACAACTGGCGTGGTGCCCGCACTAGTCATAGTTTGTTGACCTAACGCTGTCCCCCTACTGGAGTTTTCCCGTCGTCTCAAGCTGTCTTGATTTTGCAAAAGTTGGCTATTCGCGTCATTTGGAGAGCTGAGCGCTAGGTTGTTTTGGGCTGCTAAGGTATTAGGCATATCTGTTTCTCTGTTCAGTTTTTACACTGGCATGTTGATGATTTCTTCATACGCTTTTAGAACCTTGTTTCTAATCTGCAAGGTCGCCTCAAAAGCCAAGCTTGACTTTTGGATACTCATAACGACATCGGTCAAAGGGATATCGCTTCCTCGCTCGTACCCTGATTTCATTGCGGCTGCTGTCTGCTGTGTCATGTTGACTTCTTGCAACGCAGTTTTAACGCTTTCAGAAAACCCTGTAGAACCTGTGCCTGCAGAGATATTTAATGGTTGTGGAGTAATGTCCACTCCATCGGCAATCTCTGCTTGATACTGTCTAATTTGAGTCAATACTGACTGCACATTACTCATGCTTGTCGGATTAATCATTTTTTAATACTCCACTTTTAACGCACATAGGCTCGGGTCACGTTTATTCCCTGCTCGCGCAGCCGTTGTAATTTATGACGTAATGTTCTTGGGCTGATGCCCAATTTATGAGCCGCCTGATTTCTACTTTGAGATCCTTGAAGCGCCGCTAATATGACGTTATATTCATTTGCTTGCATCGCCTGATGGAGAGGCTTATTTTGGCCGCTTAAATTGTGGTCATTACTCGTTAGGGAGTGGGGAATTGAGTCCTGGGCCTTAACGACTAGCGCCTGACTGTTCGTCGCTGTCAAATTCGCCGTTGCTCCAAAATGATCCCTTTCCCCAAACAGGCCATTGTCATCAAGGATTAGGTGCTCGCTACCAATCATTGTGTCCTCTGTGAGTACCGTCGCCCGAAGCATTACATTCTGCAATTCGCGGACATTCCCAGGCCATGTGTATGCCAATAAGCTAGACTGAACTTCGTCGCTTAGCTGGGCATTCTTCCCGACTCCCAAGTACTGAGAAGCGAAGTGAGTGGCAAGAGGAATGATGTCTTGTGGCCGGTCCTGTAATGCTGGGATGGTGATTTTAAATGCACTCAGACGAAAATAGAGATCTTCCCTGAACGTTCGGTTAATAATTTCAGCTTTTAAATTTTTGTTCGAGGCAGCGACAACTCTAATGTCTAGACCAATACTGTCCTGTCCACCCAGCCGAGTGACGGTTCTCTCTTGCAATATTCGTAATAGCTTAGCTTGTAAGTGATAAGTCATTTCGCCAATTTCATCAAGGAAAATAGTCCCTCCTTGGGCCTGCTCGAAAAGGCCTGGCTGGGCTTTAGTCGCCCCGGTAAAAGACCCTTTCTCATGCCCAAACAGCATGTCTTCTATGAGATTTTCTGGCATGGCTGCACAGTTTAAAGCGACAAAGGGGCCTTTAAATCGAGGAGAAGCATCATGTAGAATCTTCGCTAAGACTTCTTTCCCTACTCCTGTCGGACCGGCGAGTAACACCGTAACATTTGACCCCGCTACGCGCTCGGTAAGCGCCAAAAGCTTACGACTCATAGGGTCTACAAAAATAAACTTTGCCGTTGTTTCCCCTGGGATCAAGCCAACACGTTCTATCACTTCAGCCCATGCTGCAGTATTTAAAATATCTGTAGCTATTGCCGTCGTAAAGGATCTTTTAGCGACCTGAACCGCTAACTCAAAGGCGGTTCTCGGTATTCGGACGATAACCGATAACTGCATTTGGCGCTCCGCAAATATAGCGTCAACGCTTTCCAACAGGGAAGTATCATTTTCAAGGGTTACAACAATAGCTGATACGTCACTGAGTCTTAAAGTAGCTAAGTCATTTTGTGAAACTTTAACAAGATCAATACCGCGAGATGATAAGTGCGCTAACTGGTTTTGATCTAAGCAATCGCTAGAATCAAGCCATAACACTTTTTTTACTGTATTTTTTTTCACTACAACTCCTATGCGAATTGCCGCTTTGCCTTTAAACATGAATAAGCAAAGACCGTGCCAGTTATTTTTATTCTGTTAATACAGAAGGTTAGGAGAGTAGTGGCAACATAGTGTCAGTTAATTGCCAGCGGCAATCAGTCAGGAAGTTGACAGTCATTATTGTAAGAGTTTCGGTTTAACGCCGTTTATTGACTATGAAGTAATACTCTAGAGAGCATTAGTGGAGATTAGACAGCCCATACTTATTTATTTTTTCTATTAAGGTAGTTCTTTGTAGGCTAAGTAGCCTTGCAGTTTTTGATACGTTGCCTTCGGCTTTCTCTAATGCTTGTGTTATAAGAGACCTCTCAATACCCAGAAGATGCTGTTTTAATTTCACGCCTTCGTCGGGGAATTCAGTATTACCTTGGGCCAACGCGATAACTCTCTGTACTTCGTCATTTTTACTAGTCGGTTGTAGAGAGGCTTCAGGACCAATGATGTTGTCAACGGGAAGAGTCAATCCAGCTGGCAAGGGTAACGTACTTAGATCGGCGCTTGTACCTTCGGTGTAATTACTCAATCCACCGCGAAGTCCAGAGGGGACCATACTTTTAGGAACCTTACTTAGGTCTACTTGCTGTCCTGCATAAAGCGCTGTGTAGCGAGTTATCAAGTTCGCCAATTCTCGGACATTACCAGGCCAGCTGTAATCTAACAGCGCTTGCCAGGAAGATGGCGTGAAACTAATCGGTAATTTCTGATCGGCTGCGTAACTTTTAGCGAAATACTCGATTAGAGGCGGGATATCGTCTTTTCGTTCTTTCAGTGCAACAATTTCAATCGGCATGACATTGAGGCGATAATAGAGATCTTCGCGGAAACGCCCTTGACTAATAAGCTGTTCAATATTTTTATGGGTTGCAGCGATGATACGCACATCTATTGGAGTACTCTTTAACGATCCTACCGGGTCAATCGTCCGTTCTTGTAACACCCGCAATAGCTTGACCTGCAGATCCATGGGCATATCGCCAATTTCATCAAGAAACAGGGTTCCCTTGTTCGCTAATTGGAATCTACCTTTTCTATCGCTTATCGCGCCCGTGAATGCCCCTTTGAGATGTCCAAAGAGTTCACTCTCAAGCAAGTCTCTAGGTATCGCCCCACAATTAACCGGGATAAATGGTCCCTGCGATCGTGCTGAACAGCTGTGTAAGGCACTAGCAGCAACTTCTTTCCCCGTACCGCTATCCCCAAGCAGTAAAACAGTCGAGTCACTGGGTCCAATTACCTTTATTAGGTGACGTAATTCCTCAGTTTGTTGGCTTATACCAACTAGCGTTTTAAGATTAGTCAAATGAGATTCTCTTTCTCGCGCATAGTGACCTTGCCGTTTGCTTTTCCCTCAGCGATTTGGTGTCTGACTGCCGCTAAGTGTTGACAAACATTTAAGACTTTAACGTTGCTTTTCAACCTCAAGCCGAGGCTGACGGTTGCTAATATCTCAAAAACTAAAACTGAGGGTGGCATGGTGCCATACGCAATTGAATAGATGCAACAAAGTTCTTTTTTATTTGGGGCTTTAACCTCTTTATTACAAGGCTTTAAGCGCATTATCTATTTTTATTAGTAAATTACTATAAACTCATAAACGCATAAACGCATAATAATGAGCTATTGCGTATACCATTGGGATTAGCCGCGGCTACAAAACCAGTCCGTGTCTCCCTCAAAAATATTGGTTTTGTGACAACAACCTTACCGTGTCCGTTGCTGTCCTTGCTGAAGAGTAAAACGTACCAATATTAGTCTTTAAAATAAGTTATATTTCGAAACAACCTATTATTACTAAAGAAAGCTTCTTTGCATCCGATAAGATAAGTACATTAAAGCTGACGGAGCTATTCAATGAAAAGATCTTCACCTCGCGGAATCTCGTCTTACCAAGACGTCCACGTCACTACAAAGATTACTTATGCAAATAGCCTAGAGCTAACTGAGATGCTTTTTAACGGCCTCAGTGAGTCTCTAGCTAAAGCAGAGGGTCATTTTATCCGTAATGAAACGGCGGCAAGAGGCGAAACTATTGGACGTTGCTTGAAGATACTCGGGGGCCTCCAATCGTGCCTATGTTTCGATAAAGGTAAAGACCTCGCTCGAAACTTGTCAGACATTTATGATTATTGCTCTCGGAAATTACTCAAAGCTAACATTGATTGCGACGTTAGCGCCGTTCAAGAGGTTAAAGGCTTAATCAACGAATTGAACAGTGCCTGGGAGCTTTTGCCTGAGATCATGAAAAATGATCCGGTGGCCCAAGCGTCCTAACAGTGAAGCTTTTTAACCCATGTTCTGCTGAGTGGCGCTACGACCAAACACTTATCAACGGTTTCTGCTAGGAGAGATTCAATATAGGTTAGTCGCCACCCACAATAATTTCAATTCTGCGGTTTAGTGCTCTTCCAGAAACGCTAGCGTTGCTTGCAACAGGCTCTATATCCGCTAAACCGCTTACCACGAAACTTAGATTCTCAAGATCATGATTAGCCACAAAATACTGTGCTACCGCTGCAGCCCTGGCAGAGGATAGGTCCCAGTTAGACCGATAAATTTTATTAAACGCTAAAGGAATACTATCTGTATGCCCTTCAATAACAAGTTTTCCCCTTGCGTCCACCAACGCATATGCAATTTGGCTAAGTAAGGGTCTCAATATATTGCTAATCGTGGCCTGCCCACTGGCAAAAGAGTCACTTCCCGCAATCCGAATAAGGACCGTCCTTCCCTCGCGTAATACAAGCACCGTGCCCTCAGAAATAGGACCAGACAGGCGCCTTGAGAGACGATCATATTGGTTTTCATCTGCCTTAGTTGTAGCCATATCAACTTTTTCTGTGGAGAATAATTTGGCTCTTACCTTTTTTACAATAATATCTGTGCTGGTAATGTTTTGAGCTTTAGCTATCTTTGCATAAACCAACATATCCTCGTCAGAAATCTCCTGCCTGTTGCCCAAGCGCCGCCCTGTAGCGCTGAAGCTTTGAGTGTCATAGGTTGCGACTTTTACAATAACTTGCTCTGGCTTGACCTCTAATTTCACCTTACCCGCTGTAATTTCTGCGGCAAGTGCTTTCCGGATAGCCTCTACATCACTGTTAACTGCAAAATCTTTGCTTCCAGTCAATGTAAAAATTGTCTCATTATCATTACCTGACACCTGAGACTCCTCTTCTGACAGAACGCGAACATTATCTATACCTTGCTTCGTTATCAGCGGCACTATTGATAGAGAATCCGCTTTGCCTCCCAAAACTTCGATACGTCGGATCTTATCTTGAAGTCCTGCCCCTCTTTCTTCAAAATCTACCTGTCGCGACGACCCTCCAGTGTCCTTATCGGCGAAGGCCACTAACAATACAAAAAATGCCATTAACAATATTGCCATATCTGCAAAAGTTGTCATCCACATTGGCGCCCCTGTTGGGCAGTCCGGACAACGGTCTTTAGAATCGCTAACAGTTAGCACTAAAGGCTACCTTTTATCTCTGCGGATCCCTTAATAAAAATATCAGTCCGCCTATTAGATCTGCGGCCTTGCTCATTTGCATTAGAAGCAATGGGCCGGCTGTCCGCAAAGCCAACAATCTTAAATCGGCTGACCTCGAGGCCCGAATTCTGGATCAACGCAGCGGCGACAGAAGCAGCTCTCGCGGCAGAAAGATCCCAGTTGGATATGAATCGTTCACTAAAAATAATCGGAACGCTATCAGAATGTCCTTCAACTCTGACTTTGCCTGTCGAGTCACTTATTACCTTGCTGAGCTTTGCTAGTGCCTTCTGAGTCTCTTGGTTAAGCGTCGCCCGTCCTGACATAAATGCTTCTGCATTTGAGAGCCGAACTAATAATTGATCTTCCTTGAGCTCAACTAATGCACTTTTACTCTTTATTTCATCGCGAAAGACCTGAAGTAGCGTTTGATACGTTTGGGTAGCATCTTTTTGACGTAGATCGAAGGCGGAATCTACCGCGTTAAGCTCCTGCTGTACCAGAGCTATTTTTACTTTTGTTGTGGACTGCGCTCGCACAATGTGCACAGCAATATCCAAGGTCCTCTGGGACACGACAAGACCGTCTGAAGAAGACTCTTGCAACTGAGCTTCTGCGCCACTGGTAACAAAAGACTGAAGCTCAACCACCACCTGGTCTCCATCGACTTTGACCTTGACCACTCCCGCATCCATTTCTTTTGACAAAACATTTTCAAGCTCTTTAACCACCCTCTCCGCGCTAAACTCAGGTTTCTCGTTCTTGCCTCCTGGTAAAGATTGCTGCTCAGAGCCACTCATTTTTTGAGTCTGGGGAGCTACGATTTCAGACTTCCCCTTTAACTCTTTATCGGTATAAGTTTTACCTGAAAACATGTTGGAACGATTATCTGATTCGACCACATCTAATGTCATGGTGCCAAATGACGACCTGATAGCTGCTGCAAATTTTGTCTGCTCATGGGCGTCTATATTGACAAATGAATACAGCAAAGCAAAAAACGCCATTAGTAACAAAGCCATATCTGCAAAAGTGGTCATCCAAAACGGCGCAACCGGAACACAGCGAGGGCAGTCGACACTCCTGGTCACCTCTGTCTCCATACAAATATGTACACTACATTAGCCGCCCATATAAAAATATTCGCCATTAACCTAACTCCAATTCGTCCTGCTCATCCATACCTTCGCCCACTTGTTTTTTAGGCGACAAATAAACTTTGAGTACATCGTGAATTACGAGCGGGTTGGTGTTTGATTTGATCAATAATATTCCTTCCGAGATAAGCTGGTTATTTAATTGGTCGGCTTCGGCATAGCCTTCTAGCTTCATAGCTATCGGAATGAACACCACGTTCGCCAAAATTGCACCATAGAGCGTCGTGAGCAACGCTATAGCCATTGCAGAGCCAATCCCAGAAGGGTCTGAAAGGTTAGACAATAGATTAACTAAGCCTATTAAAGTGCCTATCATACCCATTGCCGGAGCAATTTCGCCTGCGGCATTAAAGATACTTGATCCGGCTTTATGTCGGACGGTTGACATGCGCATCTCTCTTTCTAGCACGCTTTTAATAAATACCGAATCAGCACCATCGACTAATGGGCTTATGCCTGCGGCTAAAAAGCGGTTTTCTAACGCTACCCGCTCCAGCGCAATGAGGCCATCTTTTCGAGCAATAGTCGCTAGCTCTACAAGGGTTTCTATCAAGATTTCCGGCGATTCAGTCTTAAAAATGAAAACCCTTCCGGCAGTAGAAAGGCCCTCGACCATCTCCCTTAATGAGCACCGAAAAAGGACGACCATAAACGTTCCGCCAATAACCAATACCAATGAGGACGGCTCAATGAGGCTATTGATGTCATCTACAGCAAGGCTAATACACGCAAACGCTCCTAGCAATCCAAATATTGGTGCTAAATTCATGCTAGTCTCCAAATTGATTTAAAAATATCATTACGCAGGTAAAATAATTACAAAGCACCAACCATTTATTCTATATGTGGTAGATCGACAGTTTTAGTCTCTTACTTAAATCAAACCTTAGCGCTGTGAATACCACGCGTAACATTGGGGTTTACGCTCGTCTTGTGCTATGTTAATTCGAATAGCTTAACGTGATAGCTATTTATAAGCCAACCTATTTGGGGCGAAATAAATTATCAACACCCGTAAAGGCCCTAGTAGGAGCCACACAGATGCGAAATAATGCGACGCTATACACTTATTTAACGGCCTGCTGTATGCGTCTATTTAGGTTATTTACTATTTTAATCTGCGGTTTACTGGTCGTGGGATGTGACCGCTATGATGCTAAACCACGCTGTTTGGATGACGTCAAATCAAGTCTTCTGAGCGGTTTTACTGTTGCACCTAATGGGACAGCCTTAAGTCTGGAAACAGGCTTGACGTGGTATCGCTGTTTGGCGGGCACTTCTTTTAAGGCTGGGAGCTGCCAAGGGTCTGCATTTCAAATGAACTGGGCAGAAGCTAACCGATTCGCCGCTGATCTAACGGAAAAATCTAGCGTCAACTGGCGCTTAGCGACCCAAAAAGAACTACAAGCGGTCATCCAACCTGACTGCAATGATCCTGCTCTCAATATTGCAGTGTTCAACAATATTGGCGCTGTTAATTTGTGGACTGGTACGAGCAGCTGGAAACATCGCAGTGACTATGCATGCACCATTTACTCCTACAATGGCGCCCTATCTTGTAAGCAACCTAAGGCAAGCCTTCATCCTTTTTTATTAGTAACAGAGCAAGATGCTATTACTCGGTGACAACGCTATTTTTTAGGCTGAGCTTTTATAGTAAAAATTAAACAATGGTGTCCCTGTAATCTAAAAACCTCTTGAGATGGCAAAGATCGGGTCTTAAACCCCATAGAAGTGCATCCATATGGCCGTCTTGGATCATGGGTAATTTTAAAATGCTGGCAGTCCCAACAGTTAGGCTTAGTCGTCGTCTCGCTCATCCGATTTCCAATATTCATGGTAGCCCTTCCATAGTAACGTCCCAATAACAGCAATCGCGATCAAGTCTGCCGCAATAGCGGTCAGCGAAACATTTTGCAGGAACGAAAGTTCAATTCTAAATGCAATCAGAACCAATAACATACAGACGATGAGTAAAAAAACGCGCACACGCGCGCAAAATACACAAGGCGCAGCTCCTATTTGCGAGCTCTTAGCGCTTTTTTTATTAAACAATTGTCTTCTCCCATTAGCACTCTCAGTAGTTAGAGCCATAATCTTGTGTCTTATACCAAAAGAATCTTTCACATCATCGCCTCAGTCTAGTGCGTAACTGGCTCATTGACCACTATTGCTAAACAGATTCGCAGTAATGGCACAGGGATAGTTTCTAGAATTTGAATTTAACCCACAATAAGTCCAAATGTCTTACAAGAAACGATGCTGACATTTGCTGGAAAATTTAACCTCTAAAACAGCGGTACCATGCTACATCAGTCAGTTAATCATTCCGTTTTCAGCAAGCTATGGTCTGGTTTGGAAAAGGGTTGGTATAATGTCGGATAAGAGTATTGTTGCAAATAATCTAGAGGAGCTAAAAAATGATGTTAACGCTAATTTCTCCAGCAAAAAAGCTAGACTACACTGAATCCTTAACGGAAAAACCGTTTACTCAACCAGAACTATTGTCACATTCTCAAGAACTGCTTAAGGGTCTTAAGGAGTTATCTCCTCAAGATGTCTGCGCACTAATGGGCCTGAGCGATAAACTTGGCGCTCTTAATTATGAGCGGTTTCAGTCGTGGCATACCCCCTTTAATTCGGGTAATGCAAAACAAGCGGTGCTCGCCTTTAAAGGAGACGTCTATCAAGGGTTAGATGCTGACAGCATGACTAATGACGACCTTGCGTGGGCGCAAGGTAATTTACGCATTTTGTCGGGGCTCTATGGGGTACTTCGCCCACTGGATTTAATGCAGCCTTATCGCCTTGAGATGGGCACAAAGTTTGCTAATGGCCGTGGAGCAAACCTTTACTCTTTTTGGGATGGCGTGATCAACACCCAATTAAACAAGTTATTGACTGGCCCTGACGCGGTATTAATTAATCTTGCGTCTAATGAGTACTTTAAAGCCGCTAAACAGAAAACTATTGCATGCCGCATTGTGACGCCAGTTTTTATGGATAATAAAGTGGGAAAATATAAAATAATTAGCTTCTTTGCCAAAAAGGCGCGGGGGCTAATGGCCGCATTTATTATTAAGGGTAGGATAACTGATGTTGAGCATATTAAGAAGTTTGATAGCGACGGTTACCAGTTTAATGCAGCCATGAGTGAGGGCGACAAGTGGGTATTCACGCGAGGATAACTAAAATAGATGGCGCTTTTTAGCAAGTAGGCTAATCAATGAATAAACCTTTTTCTCAAGCTTGTGAGAATAATCGTGGCCCGATAAGTAGCGTTTTGGCCCGACTATTATCTAAAAGTACATCTGTACTCGAGCTGGGCAGTGGCACAGGACAGCATGCCGTTTGGTTTGCGCAACAATTGCCCAATATCCACTGGCAAACTAGCGATAGAGAGGAAAATCATGCTGGCATTACACAATGGTTAGATGATAGTGGTTTAGATAACATCGGATATCCTATCTGCATGCATATCGGCCGTGACACTTGGCCAACAGTATCTTTTGACGCGGTTTTTTCATCTAACACGGCACACATAATGGCCTGGCCTGAAGTTGAGATAATGTTTAGTGCGGTAGGTAATATATTAGCGAGGGGCGGCCTGTTCTTTTTGTATGGGCCTATGAAGTATTCGGGGGTAATCGCGGAGGAAAGTAATCGCACTTTTGATTGCCGATTAAAGGCAAGTAACCCCCAACAGGGCATTCGCGACTTTAATGCGCTGAATCAACTAGCTTTGACGGTAGGTCTTCATCTACTCGAAGATAATCCAATGCCTGCCAACAATCGTTTAATCATTTGGCAAAAGTCCTAAAAATAAGACCCAACAGGCGAACTCTCCGCGAGATAA
>CEWR01028066.1_pt1 | contig 16657 bp, 8 predicted proteins | sample 356321 | NCBI WGS metagenome assembly CEWR01 (sample SAMEA2621551, study PRJEB7988) | marine metagenome | biome: marine biome (ENVO:00000447); feature: mesopelagic zone (ENVO:00000213); material: "saline water (ENVO:00002010), including plankton (ENVO:xxxxxxxx)" | depth 790 m
AAATATTAGTGTTACAGCGAGGTTATGACAATCGCAGGTTTATGGTTAGTTTGGCAGAAGGTTTCTTAAACCAGATTTTATCACCAAAAGAGAATACAGTCATAGGTATAGACGATTGCTAAGATAATTAATGCCGTTTGATAATCATATTTTGCCAATCCATCCGTATAGCGTAAAATGGTTATAGAAATTGAGCGTACTGCGCATCAGGGAAACACTATGTTAAACGTAACAATCACAGAGTCAGCTCAAGTATATCTGGCGGGTCTGTTGGAAAAACAAAATTGTGAAGGGATCGGTATACGCATGTTTGTGTCTGACCCGGGTACGCCTAAAGCGGAGACCTGTATAGCCTATAGTCGCCCAGGAGAGCACAATGAAGAAGATTTGATTGTGGAGTACGGCAAGTTTAATGGTTATTACGAGCAACGCAGTATTCCATTCTTAGATGACGCTAAGGTTGACTTCGCTGAAGATAAATTTGGGGGTCAGCTCACGATTAGGGCGCCTAATTCACGATTGCCTAATATCAGTGATGATAGTCCTGTTGAAGATAAAGTTAATTATCTACTCTACAACGAGATTAATCCGGGCCTCGCATCGCATGGCGGTGTTGTCTCTCTTGCAGAAATCCATGAAGGCTTCGCCGTGCTTGAATTCGGTGGCGGTTGCCAAGGCTGTTCAGCAGTTGATTTGACCTTGAAAGAGGGCGTAGAGAAAACGTTGATGGAAAAGATTCCAGAGCTTTTAGGGGTCAAGGATGTGACCGATCACAGCGATACGACTAATGCTTATATGTAGGGTATATCGTAGATATAAAGAAACCCCGCCTTAAAGGCGGGGTTTTTGTTTTCCCTCAATAGCGATAAACTTCAATCTGGAACAAAAAAAGTGCCAATATGAACGGCTATTTCAACCTTTCCAGGTAAAAGGTGACATCATTTAGTCCGCCTGCGTGCATGATCAACTGCTCAGGTATGCATTTTAGAGGGGAGTTCCCAGAGGTTATCCATACCCTCATCTCGCTTCATGGCCGCCCATTATGCTATGTAATGATTTATAGGTTCTTACCAATAATATTGCAACTTCCTCAGAGTCTAGTTGTGTCTCTCGCGAGATTTGAGCGACTTGCGCTGTATCAAGTCCCAGAAAATGAGCTGCCCTTCGTGACGCTTTCGTCAGAATGTTCTTGTCCATGCTGGTACCACGTCGAATTTATTTATTGTATGTGAGGACAGATATTATTAAAATTAGTGCTTGAAGGTTTACTGTTATTTCAAAAAGGACGTTCCATGGCTAGCCGAATTTTACTCTCAAACTCTCATGATCCCCATTTTAACATTGCGGTGGAGGATTGCATTTTTCGATCTATGGCGTCTGACCAGCGAGTGCTGTTTCTATGGCGTAATCAAAATACAGTGGTGATTGGTCGGTCACAAAACCCATGGAAGGAATGCAACATTAACACGATGGAGCAAGATCATATTCATCTTGCTCGTCGCCAAAGTGGTGGTGGTGCGGTTTTTCATGATCTAGGTAATACCAACTTTACCTTTATGGCGGGAAAGCCAGAATACAGTAAAACGGTGTCAACAGACATTGTGTTACAAGGTCTGAAGAAGCTAGGGATAGAGGGCTACGCGAATGGTCGTAACGACCTCGTTGTGGGCGAAGGTGAGAACATGCGTAAGTTCTCAGGTTCTGCCTATAAAGAGACCAAGGATCGCGGTTTTCACCATGGCACCTTGTTATTGCATGCGGATTTAAGTCGCTTAGCCAATTATCTAAATCCAGATCAGAAAAAGCTTCAATCTAAAGGCATCACATCGGTGCGTTCGCGGGTCACTAATCTAAATAGTGTGTACCCAGATATTAATCATGAACTAGTGTGTGACGCTATTATCACATCTTTTTGTGACTACTTTGGCGAGACGGGGGCCATAGAAATCATCTCTCCTGACGCATTACCAGATCTACCGGGATTTGTTGAAAAATTCGCTCATCAACAAAGTTGGGACTGGAACTATGGTAAGTCACCTCAATTTACCCACACCCTGGACGAACGCTTTTCATGGGGCGGTGTGGAACTGCATTTGGATTTAAAAAACGCCCACATTGTCGCAGCGCAAACCTTTACTGATAGCTTGTTTCCAGACCCAATTGAACAGCTTGCGGAGCAACTGGTTGGTGTTGCCTATCGGCCTGATGCCGTTGCAGAATGCGTAGATTCACTCATTGCAGCATTTCCCGACCACAAGGCTGATTTACAGGAACTTAGAGACTGGATAGTAGTAGCGGTTTCCTAAACTTTGGAATAGGACTTTTTCGATTGAAGTCCTATCGTCAAAGTAGAACCATTGCTTAAGGGTGCGAATATCGCTTGTGTGTTGGCCTAAGCCAGATTAATCCGGGTCTTGCATCGCATGGCGGTATTGTCTCTCTTGCAGAAATCCATGAAGGCTATGCCGTGCTTGAATTCGGTGGCGGTTGCCAAGGTTGTTCAGCAGTTGATTTGACCTTAAGAAGAGGGCTTAGAGAAAACGTTGATGGAAAAGATTCTGAAGCTTTTAGGGGTCAAGGATGTTACCGATCACAGCGATATGAGTAATGGTCATGTGTAGGGTATATCTTAGAGATAAAAAAACCCGCGTTAAAGGCGGGTTTTTTTGTTCTCCCTCAATAGCGACAAAGCTCTGTCAGCTAGCCTATAAGTCTCACCGGAACAGCTTGTGGCTCAACACTTAGGTCTACCGAAGGTGGCACAAAGTCGGTTAGATTAATGCCCTGAACGGCGGCTTTGTACTCTTCGATGGTCGGGATACGGCCCAAGATACTAGACAGAACAACCATTGGCGTAGAGGCCAGCAGTGACTCACCTTTCTTCTCGTTAGTATCTTCAACCACACGGCCTTGGAACAAGCGAGTAGAGGTAGCCAGTACCGTATCGCCTTTAGCCGCCTTCTCTTGATTACCCATACACAGGTTACACCCCGGGCGCTCTAAGTACATAATGTTCTGGTACTGCGTGCGAGCGGCGCCTTTAGGATCCGCATCGTCAAATTCGAAGCCGGCGTATTTTTGTAGCAGTTCCCAGTCGCCTTCGGCCTTCAACTCATCAACGATGTTGTAAGTGGGTGGCGCAATTATCAGCGGTACTTTGAAGATGATCTCGCCTTGAGTTTCAAGGTTGCGCAACATCTGAGCGATGATCTGCATGTCGCCTTTGTGCACCATACAAGAACCGACAAAGCCCAGATCAATGGTTTTGTTGCCTCCGTAGTATGACACTGGACGAATAGTATCGTGGGTATAGCGCTTAGAGGCGTCTTCGTTATTTACGTCCGGGTCAGCAATCATTGGCTCGTCGATTTGGTCCAGATCAACCACCACTTCTGCGAAGTACTTGGCATTGTTATCTGGAGCCAGAGCAGGGTTCTCTCCCGACTGGATTTCAGCGATACGCTTGTCAGCCAGATCAATAAGGCCTTGCAGCATATTCACGTGGTTTTCCATGCCCTTGTCGATCATGATCTGGATACGGCTCTTAGCCAGTTCCAGCGACTTGACCAGGGTTTCATCGTTAGAGATACAGATAGAGGCTTTTGCCTTCATCTCTGCAGTCCAGTCGGTGAATGTAAAAGCTTGGTCAGCCAGTAGGGTGCCGATCTGTACTTCGATGATACGACTCTGGAACACATTCTCGCCGTTGAACTGCTTGAGCATCTGCGCCTGAGTGGCGTGCACCACATCGCGGAAGTCCATGTGGTTTTTCATGTCGCCCTTAAAGGTAACCTTCACAGACTCAGGAATCGGCATAGCTGATTCACCGGTAGCTAGTGCGACAGCTACGGTGCCCGAATCTGCGCCGAAAGCAACGCCCTTAGACATACGGGTGTGTGAGTCACCACCGATGATGATGGCACGGTCGTCCACGGTGATGTCGTTCAACACTTTGTGGATTACGTCGGTCATAGGGTGGTAAGCGCCCTTAGGGTCGCGCGCGGTGATCAGACCGAAATTATTCATGAACGACATCAGCTTAGGAATGTTGGCTTTTGCTTTGCTGTCCCAAACAGACGCGGTGTGACAGCCAGACTGATAAGCACCGTCAACACTTGGCGAGATCACAGAAGCGGCCATGGCTTCCAGTTCCTGACAAGTCATAGGGCCAGTGGTGTCTTGAGAGCCGACGATGTTCACTTTAACGCGAACATCAGAACCGGCGTGCAGCGGGGTATTAGACGCTACGCCCAGAGCGTTCCTGTTGAAGATCTTTTCAACAGCGGTCAGGCCTTGGGCCTCAATAGAAATTTCTTTCGATGGTGCGTAAACCAGAGCGGGTTTAACCCCTAAAACATCAGCTGCAATAGTTTGCAGCTTCTTACCGAAGACAACAGCGTAAGAACCGCTAGCCTTCATGAATTCAACCTTTTGCGGTGTGAACGCAGAAGAAACGTCCGCCAGCTCTGTGTCGCCGTTATAGAGTTTGTGCTCTTTGGTGTTAATAGTAAGTACAGTACCGGTAGCCACTGAGTAAGCCTCCTCCAGCACGGCATCGTCATTATCGTCAAAAACGGTATTGCCTTTGGCGTCTACTTTTTTAACCCAGTTTTTCAGATCGAGACCGATGCCGCCGGTAACATCAACAGTGGTCAAAAAGATCGGAGAGATCCCGTTGGTACCGGCAACAACTGGAGCGATGTTGATGAACGGCACGTATGGGCTGGCTTGCTTGCCGGCCCAAAGGGCAACGTTGTTTACGCCGGACATACGTGAAGAGCCCACTCCCATGGTACCTTTCTCAGCGATTAGCATCACTTTGGCGTTCGGGTGTTTCTTCTGCAGCTCAACGATTTCCTGCTGGGCTTCGGGGGTCACCATACATTGGCCATGCAGTTCACGGTCGGCACGTGAGTGCGCTTGATTACCTGGAGACAGCAAGTCAGTAGAGATATCGCCTTCGCCGGCGATATAAGTTACGATCTCAATGGTCTCGTCAATTTCTGGCAGTTTGGTAAAGAACTCGGCCTGTGCGTAGCTCTCTAGGATCTCTTTAGCGATGGCGTTGCCGGCTTTAAAAGCGGCGGTTAGGCGATCGGTATCGGCTTCGTACAAAAATACTTGAGTTTTCAGGACATCAGCGGCTGGTTTGGCAACGATGGCATCGTCAGACAGAGCAAGATTGAGCAGAACTTCAATAGAGGGGCCGCCTTTCATGTGCGAGAGCAGTTCGAAGGCAAATTCTGCTGTGATCTCTGCAACGACAGATTCACCCAAAATGATTTCTTTCAGAAATTTTGCTTTTACCCCAGCCGCGCTGGTTGTGCCTGGTAGCGCATTGTAAATGAAGAAATTTAGGGAATCTTCACGTCGCTCATTCCCGGTATCTTTAATTTGTGCAATAATCTCTGCCAGCAAATCAGCACCGTCAATTGGCTTTGGATTTAATCCCAGGTCCTTTTTACGGGTAGCGATTTCGTCCATATACTCTGAATATAAGCTCATTCAAATCTCTCACGGTAGACAATAATTATTGATTACTCATCTCAGGCCATTTTTTCATTTATCTGGAAAATCTAGGCCATAGGAGGCTCTTATTTTAGGTTCAAATTGTACGTTATTCGGTAGTTTATTTACAGGCTTAAAGTATATACCCGTTATTAGTCTTAATTGTTCCGAGGCCAATTAGCCACACCAAACTCCGGCATTTTAAATAGATAAAACCTTATGGCCAGGTAACGCCTAAAAGCTAGCCGCTGAGGCTAAATTGGTTGCCAAAAGGTAGTAGAAAAGTCTACCTTAGACTTAATTACTGGGAGGTAAAAAAATTACATACTGTTATCGAGCATAAAAATGTTCAATTGAAGTGTATTGGGTTACCAAATCAATATTTTAAGGTTAAAGTCTGCCATTGGAGGCTCTTTAGACTCACAGTTAAGGGATTTAAAAAAGACGAAGTAAAAAACTTCAGTCGAGTAAGTGTTTGATGATGGCGAATTTGTATGAATAAAAGCAAAAGACTTTTAAAGATTAATAGTAGGCTCGGTCAGCTGGAGAGCATGGTTGTGCAGTCGTACTCGGTAATTTGGGACTGTTGCTGTGACCATGGGCTACTTGGGATGTCCTTGCTAAAAAGAAAGCGTGCTGGCGAAGTCATTTTTGTAGATGTTATTGCTAAGCAGATGGAAAAATTAGAAAAGACACTGACTCAAAGTTGCCCTCGGGATGAGTATAGTTGGCGAGTTTACTGTGAGGATCTAAAAAACATTGTTGTACCTAACCGCGACTCTCAATTATTTATTATCGCGGGTGTAGGCTCTCACCAGGCGATTGATTTCATCAACAGTTTGTGCGCTTCAACACCCAGTGCCTCTTTGGACTTTTTAATTTGTTCCGTTCATGGAAACTATTCAGTAAGAGAATCATTGATTAAAAAAGGCTTTAAGTTAAAGGGTGAACGAATTATTTTCGAAAACAATAGGTTCTATGAAGGTATTTATGTATCCAAAAGTGCAGGTGAAAAAATTGTTAATACCGGCAGTATTATGTGGGATTGGTCAGATCCAGACCATCAGGAGTACTGGCAAAGGGTCGTAGGCCATTATCGGCAAAAAGCAAAAACTGACCCCATACAGTGTCAACCCATTGTTCAGAGTTATGAGACACTGTTGACCTCAATTAGCAATTTTTAGCGGTGATTTACACCCATAGAAGACAGATAAAATCGATAAATAGCTTTGATTTGCACTTAAGTATTAGCGTTCGGTTCAAAAGATGGAGATCAAATTGACAGCGCGACAGCCTAATTAACAGTATGGTTGTTTTTATAGGCTGCAAGTAAGTGTTACATAATCTTTAACCATTACTATAAGAAAATAATTTATGACGGATATTCAACATATTGAGGCATTTTTACCATGCCGCACTCCAGATAAGTGGCTAGAAAATGCACTAAATAACCAGACGATTATGTTGGTAGATCATGCAAATTGCGAGAAAAAAGCCGCTAGCACAGCACTTAATTTAATCTATCGATACACCGATAACTTTGAGTTATTGAATAAAATGTCACGTTTGGTAAGAGAAGAGATGCGACACTTTGAGCAAGTGATCAAGATCATGAAACACCGTAATATCCCCTACCAACACATCTCTGCATCTAGGTATGCAGCTGGCTTGCGTGAAGTGGTCCGCAAAGATGACCCCGGGCGTTTGGTTGATGTCTTGATTGTAGGTGCGTTTATTGAGGCTCGCTCATGTGAGCGATTTGCCAAAATCGCACCCCATTTAGACAATGAACTAAAAGAGTTTTATCTATCGCTACTAAAATCCGAAGCGCGTCATTATCAAGACTATCTGGCGTTAGCCACAAAAGCGGCCGGCAATGAATCTATTGAACAGCGCATTGCCGTAATAGGTATGTGCGAGCAGAAACTTATACAAGAGCCTGATTCTGAATTCCGCTTCCACTCTGGTCCTGTAGGCTAAAAAACGGCTCAAACTACACATCAAATAGTAGGTTAAAGGATTAAAGATGAAAGTAAAAAGTTGGTCTATTGTCGTAGGCGGTTGTATAAGCGTTGTGGTAATTTTGGGCCTCTTTAAATACAACCAGATCCAAGCGGCCATTGCCTTTGGTGCTTCTTTTCCTGAGCCTATGGAATCAGTCGAGTTGGCTATTGCCAAACCAGTAGAGTGGCAGAAAACTGTAACGGCAACAGGAGAAGTGGTCGCAAAAAGCTCAGTTGATTTGAGTAATGAGTTGCCTGGGCGTATCGAGAAAGTTGGTTTTGAGCCTGGAGCGAAAGTGACTAAAGGACAGCTTTTAGTGCAGTTTGAGATTGCCGAGGAACTTGCTCAAAGAGACGCCGCAATGGCCAACACGACAATTGCTAAGTTGCTGCTAGAGCGTAACACTACGTTAGCAAAGACTGGGGTTGCATCGGCAGAGGCGCTAGATAATGCCAAAGCACAGTTTAATGCGGCGTCCGCTAGAGTCGCGGCCCTAGATGCAACAATCGCAAAGAAAACACTCTTAGCACCTTTTGATGCCAGCACTGGATTACACGAATTAAAGATGGGCCAGTATCTAGCCGCGGGTAATGTGATAACACGTCTGGTCGGTACAGATACCAAAATTTGGGTGGATTTTAGCCTTCCCCAACAGCAGGCTAGCCTAGCAGTTGGCGACAGTATGAGTTTGATGGGTTATCCCGAAAGCGGTGCTGTTGTCATTGCAAGAGACTCGTGGGTCGACTCGCAGTCGCGTAACGTGCGCTACCGGGCCGAGGCCAACGCGAGTGATGGTCTTCTTCCGGGTTCTTTTGTCAGGGTGAGTGTGCCCATTGGGGCGATTTCTCGTCTTATTCAGGTGCCAGCATCAGCTGTTCGCTATGACGCGATGGGTGCTAATGTGTATGTATTAAATCCCTCGGAAGAGGGGGCCGATGCCCCAGAGCGAGCGTCAAGACGGACCGTTGAGTTGGGCGCGGAAAACGATCAAAAAATACTGGTGTTGAGTGGGTTGAACGCCGGGGAAAGGGTCGCCGCCAATGGCTCTTTTAAATTACGTGAGAATATCCTTGTGAATGCCGTTGTGACCGACGCGGTGCTTCAAACTACTGCCCCATTAATGGAGTAGAGATAATGAGTATTGAAGCGAAGCAATTATCGGATAAGCTAGAAGACAAGAGATTAAGCAAACCCAAGTGGACTGATATTTTCATCCACCGTCCGGTTCTGTCTGTTTCTATTTGTATTATGTTGGTGTTGATGGGCCTAAAAGCCGCGTCAAATCTTCCTATCTCACAGTTCCCTCAAATTGAAAGTTCGTCACTGGTTATCAGCACTCCCTATGTAGGTGCGCCAGCGGATGTTGTGCAGGGTTTTGTAACTGATCCCATCGAACGCGCGGCCTCCACGGTGCCCGGTATTGATTATATCGATTCAGTTACGACCGCGGGTTTTAGTCTGGTCACCGTATGGTTAAATCTTAATGAAAACAGCACAAACGCATTGGCAGAGTTATCCACTCGGCTTGACCAAATTCGTTTTGAGTTGCCCGCAGGTGCTGAAGATCCATCGGTTGAGGTATCCAGGGCAGACCGCCCTAATGCCGGTTTCTACCTAGATGTGGTGTATGAGGATATTAGCCGAGCTGAAGCTACTGATTATCTTAGTCGTCGTGTCACATCTATACTCGCCGCTATTCCTGGTGTTCAGCGTGTTGCTCTACCTGGTGGGAGACTGCCAGCGATGCGCGTCTGGCTCAAGCCCGATCAGATGGAGGCCTTCAATTTAAGTGCCACCGAAATTGAAGCGGCGCTGCGCAGTAATAATGTTATTGCCACTATGGGGCGGACCGAGAATTCATCTCAAAGAATTGATTTATTAGCCAATACTGCGCTGCAGACAGTTGATGATTTTCGTCGACTAGTGATACGTGAAAAAGATGGTATTCAGGTGCGTTTAGAGGATATTGCACGAGTCGGTTTGGGTGAAGAGGAGGGGACAACAGATGCGCGTATAAATCAGCGGCAAACAGTCTTTATTTCGGTTTGGCCCTTGCCGGGTGCTAACGAAATAGCGATTGCAGATCGTCTTTATACGGTAATTGATGAGATTAATCCGACCCTCCCCAAGGGGATGAGTATCCGAGTCGGCTACGATATTACTACCTACATGCGCGATGCACTAAGAGAGATTTTTATCACTTTGATAGAGACAGTGCTGTTAGTCGGCATTGTGGTGGTAGCGTTTATGGGTTCCTTACGCACGGCCCTAGTGCCGTTAGTTACCATCCCTATTTCATTATTAGGGGCTATTGCAGCAATGTCTTTAATGGGTTTTTCTCTAAATCTGCTGACAGTTTTAGCCATTGTGCTGTCCGTTGGCCTGGTGGTCGATGATGCCATTGTAGTGGTGGAAAATGTTGGTCGATTTATGCGCGAAGGGATGAGTCGCACTGAGGCGGCTCTGAAAAGCTCTCGGCAGTTATTAGCACCGATTATAGGTATGACATTAACGCTGGCTGTGGTCTACACCCCAATAGGGTTTTTGTCTGGGTTAACCGGCGTCTTGTTTAAAGAGTTTGCCTTTACCTTGGCGGTGGCGGTGTTAATTTCTGGTGTGGTAGCTATAACGCTATCGCCCATTATGAGCGCTTATGTTTGTGCTGAAGGAGGCAAAGAAGGGCGTTACACGAAGTGGGTCAATGCGCGTTTCTCAATGTTGCAAAACCGTTATAAAAAAATGCTTAATGTAACCCTCCAGAATAATGCGCAGGTCGCTGTGGTGGCGGTCTTCTTTACGCTTTTAATACTCCCACTTTTCGTGCTTTCCAAGCAGGAATTGGCGCCTACCGAAGATCAGGGCTCTATATCGGTCATTACCAGTGGCCCGCCAGAAGCTTCTCTTGATTACACGACGAGGTACATGGGTGATGTTGTGGACGCAATGGCGTCATTGCCTGCAACGGCAGATATGTGGCAGATAGTGTTTCCATCCAGCAGCTTTGGTGGTCAAAACTTTGTCAAATATAACGATCGTGATGTCACGGTCCATGATCTGCGTTGGAAGACTTTTGCCAACTTATCGGGGGTAACGGGGGTTAAGAGCTTCCCAATACTGAGTCCGGCATTACCCACCGCTGGTAACTTTGATATTGAGCTGGTGGTGCAGTCTACAGACAGTCCTGAAGTCGCACTACCTTACGCTGAAGCTATGGTGGCAGCAGCTTATGCCAGTGGGGTTTTTATGTTTGCTGACACCGACTTGCGCATCGATTTACCCCAGGCTAAGTTTGAAATTGATCGTGAGAAAGTGGCTGACTTGGGGATGAATCTGAGTGACATTAGCCGTCAAGTGAGCTTTCTCTTATCCGGTAATTATGTCAACCGATTTGATCTGAGCGGAAAGGCCTACCGCGTCATTCCTATGGTTGACCGGCAGTTGCGCTCAGACCCTGAGATGTTGATGGATATTAAAATTAGTAACGCTACCGGAGATCTGATTCCGCTGTCGGCGATTGCTAATTTAACTCGTACCGCCGCACCACGATTTTTGGGTAAGTTTGAGCAAAAGAACTCTTTCCGTGTGTTTGGTGGGGTAATCCCAGGGATGACCAGAGAGCAGGCTCTGGCGGCTCTTGAGACTGCGGCAAAGGATGTTCTCCCCAATCATTACACGCTGGATTATGCCGGCGAATCAAGGCAGATGCGTGCTGAGGGTAATACCCTTCTTGGCGTTTTAGGTATAGCTCTCATCGTGGTATTTTTTGTATTAGCGATTCAGTTTAATAGCTTCCGCGACCCACTCATCGTCATTATCGGCTCTGTTCCCTTGGCATTTTCAGGGGCCTTGCTGTTTACGTTTTTAGACCTGACCAGCATTAATATTTATTCACAGGTAGGGTTTATTACGCTTGCAGGATTAATTTCTAAAAATGCTATTTTAATCGTTGAATTTGCCAATCAAATGCAGGCTCTAGGGTTAAGTAAGTTAGATGCGATTAAACAAGGTGCGGCGACACGCCTTCGGCCAGTCTTGATGACCACGGGGGCCACAGTGCTGGGTCACTTACCTTTAGTGTTGGTGGTCGGCTCAGGTGCGGAGGCACGAAATAGTATAGGGATTATTTTGGTTGCCGGTATGGTGGTTGGTACGCTATTTACGCTGTTCGTGCTTCCGTCTGTCTATCTATGGCTATCCTCAGACCATCATACTGAACAGCAGCTTGAAGAATTGGCTGCTTCAGCGGAATTAGCATAACGCGTAAAACACAGATTTAAGGCGTTATTCTGGCCACTATATCCGATCAAACTTCCATGCCTTGCGTGTCTTTTGGTTACTATAATGTACTCCCAATCACCCAGGGTATGAGATAGTATATGCGCAGTAAAAGCTTTGATTTTAGCTCAGATGGCTCATTTTATAATAGGTATAGAAAACAATGATTAATCCCCTCAAGAAGCAGTCTTATGCTGTATTACTCTCCCTGTTGTGTTGCCTTATGGTCGTGCCTGTATTTTCCGCAGATATTGACGATGAGGAAGAGGGTGATAAATGGGATGTCACCCAACCACAAGGTGAGCTGAAGACTATTACTATTGATACTGTTGAAAGTACTTGGTCAAATCTCAGCGTTAGTCAAGATGGGCAAACGATAGCTTTTGATATGCTCGGTGATATTTATACGGTGTCTATTAATGGAGGCGAGGGTAAACCACTGGTTCATGGGTTTGATTGGAATATGCAGCCAGCATACAGCCCTAACGGTAAATCGATAGCTTTTATTAGCGACCGTGATGGTGCCTCTAATTTGTGGGTTATGGATTCAGATGGTGGTAATCCTCGCCAAATTAGCACTGAGAAGACAGCTCTTATCCATACGCCCAGCTGGAGCCCTGATGGTAACTATGTTGCGGTTACCAAAGGTTTTATGTCATCGCGCTCAATCCCAGCAGGTGAGATCTGGATGTACCATCGATCCGGGGGTTCTGGAGTCATGGTTACCGAACGAGCCTACGGACCACATACTCAAAAAAACATGACGGACCCAGCCTTTTCACCGGATGGCAAATATCTTTACTACACCGATGATGTTACCTCAGGCCGAATTTGGCAATACGGCAAAAATGCGACAACCGAACTGTTTAATATTATGCGCCATGACCTTGAAACAGGAGAATCGTCCAGTTATATCGGTGGCGCCGGGGGCGCGATTGTGCCAACCCCTTCGCCCGATGGGAAATACATGGCTTATCTCAAGCGCGAAGATACAAAAACTGTTTTGTATTTGAAAGATCTAAAATCCGGAATTGACCGTAGGCTTTCCACAGAAATGGAGAGGGACCATCAGGAAACATTTGGCTCGGAGGGTAATTTTGCTTATTTTGATTGGACCCCAGATGGTAAGCATATTGTTTATTGGACTGCCGGTAAACTTCACAAACTAGCCATCAAAAACTTAGATGTTACCGTTATCCCAATACACATCAAGATTGAAAAACAGATACAACGTCCGCCACGCTACGCTGTGGCTGTAGCGCCGGATACTTTTACGGTAAAGATGATTCGGTGGGCCAGTATGTCACCCACCAACGACTCGGTGGTTTATCAAGCGCTGGGTAAATTATATCTTCATGATATAAAAAGTGGTCGTGTCAAACGATTGACCCGTCAGAATGATCATGACGAGTTTTATCCGAGCTTCTCGCGTGACGGCAAATCAATAGCCTACACAACCTGGAGCGACAAAGGTCTTGGGTCGGTTAACGTAGTTAGTACAGAGGGTGGCAAAGGTTCCATTATTACCACTGAACCTGGCATTTACGTCGAGCCTAAGTTTTCACCCGCGGGGGATAGTATCGTTTTTCGTCGAGTCACTGGCGGTTACCTATTGTCGCCGGAATGGTCCATGGAGCCGGGTATTTATATCGCTGACCGAAAAGCTAAGACTATGGAGAAAGTCATTGAGAATGGCTTCAATGCACACTTTTCCGCGGATGAAGATCGGCTTTATTTTACTGATTACGCACCTGACAGTAAGTACACAGAGCTTGAGCTTTATAGCGTTGATTTAAATGGCAGGGATGAGAGGGCGCTATTGAAGGGTGATAAGGTGACTGAATATCAGCTTTCACCCGATGGAAAATGGATCGCTTATACACATCAAAACAACGCCTTTGTGGCGCCATTTTTAAGCACTGGTTTACAGCAGGAACTAGGTGTGGAAGATGGTAGTTTACCGTTAGCTCAGGTCTCCAAACGTGCCGGTGAATATTTAAGCTGGTCTGCAGGTAGCGATAGACTTAGCTGGTCTCATGGGCCGACTGTGTTCAGCAGAGAATTGAATCAAGCGTTCAGTTTTTTGGCGGGTGCTCCCGATGAATTGCCAGAACCCGTATCTGAGGGCCTAAATTTGGAGTTTTCTCAAGTAGCCGACAAGCCTGTTTCGACTATCGCATTAGTGGGTGGGCAAGTTGTTACCATGAGAGATGCTGATAATTCTCAAGAAGTAATTAGTAATGGCGTAGTTGTAGTGCAAGACAATCGGATTATTGCAGTAGGTAAGGTTGGCGAGGTCTCTATTCCTGCGGATGCCCAAAGAATTGATGTCAGCGGCAAAACATTGACCCCTGGTTTGATTGATGGACATGCCCATGGCTCTCAAGCAAACGAAGAAATTATTCCACAGCAGAATTGGAATAATCTCTCTAGTCTAGCGTTTGGTGTGACCACTATCCATGATCCTTCTAATGACAGTTCTGAAATATTTGCCGCTTCTGAATTACAGAGGAGCGGACAGATTTTAGCGCCAAGAATTTTCTCCACAGGAACCATTGTTTATGGCGCCAACTCACCAACGGCACACGCTCGAATTGACAGCTATGATGACGCATTTTTTCACTTGCAACGCCTCAAAGACATGGGCGCCGTATCGGTAAAGAGTTACAACCAACCCCGCCGCGAGCAGCGACAACAGGTACTTAAGGCGGCGCGTGATCTTGAATTAATGGTGGTGCCAGAGGGTGGCGGTAAGCTGTACCAAAATATGAGTATGATTGCTGATGGCCATACAACCTTAGAGCACTCGCTGAATATTGCTACCGGGTACGATGATCTTACTCAATTCTGGGCTCAGACTGATATGGCTTATAATCCTACACTGGTGGTTTCTTATGGTGGTTTAGAAGGCGAAAAGTATTGGTATGACCGTACTAATGTCTGGGAAAATACTCGTTTAACACGCTATGTTCCTCGCTATATTGTCGAGCCTCGCTCGATTCGCCGACCCACTGCCCCCGATGATCACTATAACCATATAAAAGTTGCGGCCTATGCGAAGAAATTACGTGATGCCGGCGTACGCGTGTTGATTGGCGCTCATGGCCAAAGAGAGGGGCTGGCAGCGCATTGGGAAATGTGGATGCTTAATCAGGGTGGTTTTACGCCTTGGGAGGCGCTGCGAGCTGCTACTTATGACCCAAGTTTAGCGCTGGGTATGGCAGATGACTTGGGCTCTATTGAGGTGGGCAAGTTAGCGGATATCGTTATTATGGATGGCCAGGTGCTCTCTAACATCCGTCGCAGTGAGATGATCACACACACTATGATTAACGGTCGTTTATATGATGTTGCTGATATGTCAGAAATAGGAAGCGGTACCTCTAAAATAGAGCCTCTCTTTTTTGAGCGCTTAGATATCAACGCTATGCCTGCGGCGACAGCGAAAGCGTTAGAAAAGAAGTCGCGAAGGCACCATTGGGTCCACTAAGAAAATAGAATATAACATCCACAAAAAAGGCAGCTTAGGCTGCCTTTTTTGTGTCTTTAAATGTGGTATCCGCTGGTTAGATCTATCGCTCGTCGATCGGCGTGTAGTCACGGACATCAGATCCCGTATAGAGTTGGCGTGGGCGGCCAATGCGATACGGGTGAGTAATCATTTCGTTCCAGTGCGATATCCATCCAACGGTACGGCCGGTAGCGAAAATCACCGTAAACATCTCTTCTGGAATCCCCATTGCTTTAAGAATGATGCCAGAGTAGAAGTCTACGTTGGGGTAAAGCTTCTTACTGACAAAGTATTCATCTTCGAGAGCAATTTTTTCGAGTTTCTTGGCTAATCTAAACAGAGGATCGTTTTCTACGCCAAGGACTTCAAGCACCTCATCGCATGTTTGGCGCATAACTGTGGCTCTCGGATCATAATTCTTATAAACCCTATGGCCAAAACCCATCAAACGGAATGGATCGTTCTTATCTTTCGCCTTAGCAATGTATTCTTCAATATTATCTTCATGGCCAATTTCATCGAGCATGCTCAGGACCGCTTCATTGGCGCCACCATGTGCAGGTCCCCAAAGCGCAGCAATACCTGCTGCGATACAAGCGAACGGATTAGCACCTGATGAACCCGCTAAACGTACAGTTGATGTTGATGCATTCTGTTCGTGATCGGCGTGTAACAAGAAAATCCTATCCATTGCTTTGGCAAGAGCAGGATGGCATTCATACTTCTCGCAGGGCGTTCCAAACATCATATGCAGGAAGTTCTCAGAATAAGAAAGCGCATTATCAGGGTATACAAAGGGTTGTCCGATAAAGTGCTTGTAACACATGGCGGCAATGGTCGGCATTTTCGCAATTAAGCGATGTGCTGAAATTGTTCGATGCTCTTGATCAGTAATATCCAGTGAATCATGGTAAAAAGACGACATAGCGCCAACTAACCCACATAGCATAGCCATTGGATGGGCGTCATATCTAAAGCCGCTAATAAAATGCTCTATGGAGCGGTTCACCATAGTGTGATATTTAATAGTATGTTCGAACTTTTCTTTTTGTTCTTTGGTCGGTAGTGCACCTTCTAGGAGTAAATAGCATGCTTCTATGTAGTCTGACTTGTCGGCAAGCACCTCAATTGGATAACCACGATGCAACAGAATACCTTTCTCGCCATCAATAAAAGTAATGTCCGATTGGCAAGACGCTGTTGCCGTAAAGCTTGGGTCATAAGTAAAGTAACCGTGACTTCCTAGAGTCCCGATATCAATGACGTCCTGACCTCTAGTGCCTTTGAGTATTGGCAGCTCTATAGGGGTTTCGCCGTCAATTATTAGGGTTGCTTTGCGATCCGTCATACTTATTCCTT
>CEWR01159311.1_pt1 | contig 16657 bp, 17 predicted proteins | sample 356321 | NCBI WGS metagenome assembly CEWR01 (sample SAMEA2621551, study PRJEB7988) | marine metagenome | biome: marine biome (ENVO:00000447); feature: mesopelagic zone (ENVO:00000213); material: "saline water (ENVO:00002010), including plankton (ENVO:xxxxxxxx)" | depth 790 m
AAATACAATGACTTTGTTAGTTATGGTAGTGAAGCTAAAGTAAAAGAATCAGGGAAATTAAGCGTTGAAGGAAAAGAATATGTTGTTGAAGATGGTGACGTAATGCACTTTAGATTTAACGTGTAACTTTAGATCTTTTTTTTTCAACAATTCACCCCTTATTATTGTTAATTACTTTCCTACGTTTAGGTTTTAAATTTTATACCTTAATTTTATATTAGCCATGACACCCAAACTATGGCTGAAGAACAATATACAGAAGATAATATACGGTCTTTAGACTGGAAAGAACACATTCGGTTGCGACCTGGAATGTACATTGGAAAATTAGGTGATGGTACTTCGCCTGATGATGGTATTTATATACTTTTAAAAGAAGTTATAGATAACTGTATTGATGAATTCGTGATGGGTGCTGGTAAAACCATCGAAATCCGTATTAAAGATAAAGAAGTTAAAGTTAGGGATTATGGTCGTGGAATCCCATTAGGAAAAGTAGTAGATGTAGTTTCTAAAATGAATACGGGAGGAAAATATGACTCTCGTGCCTTTAAAAAAGCAGTTGGTCTAAATGGGGTAGGAACAAAAGCTGTTAATGCACTTTCTAGCTATTTTAAAGTAGAATCGATTAGAGATAATAAATTAAAATATGCCGAATTTAATGTTGGTGAGTTAATAACTGATTCAGATATTGAAGAAACCTCCAAACGAAAAGGAACAAAAGTTAGTTTTATTCCAGATGAAGCTATTTTCAAGAAATTTAAATATCGTAATGAGTATGTTATTAAAATGCTCAAAAACTATGTGTATTTAAATCCAGGACTTACTATTGATTTTAATGGCGAAAAGTTCTTTTCTGAAAATGGATTAAAAGATTTATTGGAGGAGAACATACCAACGGAAGATATGTTATACCCTTTAATTCATTTAAAAGGGGAAGATATTGAAATAGCAATCACACATAGTAAATCTCAATACAGTGAAGAATACCATTCTTTTGTAAACGGGCAACATACTACACAAGGTGGAACACACCAAGCAGCTTTTAGAGAGAGTATCGTTAAAACCATCAGAGAGTTTTATGGTAAGAATTATGAAGCTAGTGATGTTCGTAAATCTATAGTTTCTGCAATTGCAATAAAAGTGATGGAACCAGTTTTTGAAAGTCAGACAAAAACCAAACTGGGCTCTACAGATATGGGAGGTAATTTACCTACCGTTAGATCCTACATAAACGATTTTATTAAAACATATTTAGATAATTTCTTACATAAAAATACTTCAATCGCTGAAGCACTGCAACGCAAAATTATGCAAGCAGAAAGAGAGCGTAAAGATTTAACAGGAATTAGAAAATTAGCAAGAGATAGAGCTAAAAAATCAAATCTTCACAACAAAAAGCTAAGAGATTGTAGAGTGCATTTAGGCGACATGAAAAAGGAACGTCGTTTAGAGTCTACCTTATTTATTACAGAAGGAGATTCGGCAAGTGGTAGTATTACTAAAAGTCGTGATGTTAATACGCAAGCAGTGTTTTCATTAAGAGGTAAGCCACTTAACTGTTATGGGATGAGTAAAAAAGTAGTTTATGAAAATGAAGAATTTAATCTTCTACAAGCTGCTTTAAATATTGAAGAAGGGACCGAAGATCTCCGTTATAATAATATTGTTATTGCTACTGATGCCGATGTGGATGGTATGCACATTCGATTATTATTGCTTACTTTCTTTCTTCAGTTTTTTCCTGAAGTAATAAAAGAAGGGCATTTATATATCTTGGAAACTCCTTTGTTTAGAGTTCGAAACAAAAAAGAAACGATTTATTGTTACTCGGAAGAAGAACGAGTTGATGCAATAGAAAAATTAAAAAACCACGAAATAACCAGGTTTAAGGGATTAGGGGAAATTTCCCCAGATGAATTTAAACACTTTATCGGTAATGACATTCGTTTAGAACCTGTAATGCTTGATAAGAGTATTAGTATAGAAGATTTGTTATCTTTTTATATGGGAAAAAACACACCCGATAGACAAGAGTTTATTATTGATAACTTGAAAGTGGAATTAGATAAAGTTATTGAATAAATTACTTTATTAAAAATATAATAATAATTACGTAGAATAATTATGAGCGAAGAGTTAGAACACAATGATGATGAAATAAATTCTAATGAAAACCATACTGAAGATACCATAACGAAAGTTACCGGTATGTACAAGGATTGGTTTTTAGATTATGCTTCGTATGTTATTTTAGAACGTGCTGTTCCTGCTATTGAAGATGGTTTTAAACCTGTACAAAGAAGAATCATGCAATCTCTTAAAGATTTGGATGATGGTAGGTATAATAAAGTTGCAAACATTGTAGGACATACGATGCAATATCATCCACATGGAGATATGAGTATCGCAGATGCTATGGTGCAGATTGGTCAAAAAGATATACTAATAGACACACAAGGAAACTGGGGAAATATATTAACAGGAGATAGGGCCGCAGCATCTCGTTATATTGAAGCAAGACTTTCTAAATTTGCATTGGATGTTGTTTACAATCCAAAAAATACCGATTGGCAAGCATCTTACGATGGGCGTAGAAAGGAACCTATAAATCTTCCGGTTAAATTTCCTTTATTGTTAGCGCAAGGAGCGGAAGGAATTGCGGTAGGTCTATCAACAAAAGTATTACCACATAACTTTCTTGAATTAATTGATGCTTCCATAAAGCATTTACAAGGAAAGCGCTTTCAGATATTTCCAGATTTTCCTACTGGTGGAATCGCAGATGTAACTAATTACAATAGTGGTTTAAGAGGTGGTAAAGTACGCTCTAGAGCTAGAATAAATCACCATAGTAAAAACATGTTGGTGATTACGGAAATTCCTTTTGGAACTACAACTTCATCATTGATAGATTCTGTTTTAAAGGCTAATGAAAAGGGGAAAATAAAAATCAAAAAAATTGAAGATAATACGGCTGCTGAGGTTGAGATATTAATTCATCTACCAGCGGGTATTTCTCCAGATAAAACAATTGATGCTTTATACGCATTTACAAAATGTGAAACTCCAATTTCACCACTAGGTTGTGTAATTGAAGATAATAAACCATTGTTTGTTGGGGTGAATGATATGTTGAAAACTTCAACAGACAGAACAGTACAGCTTTTAAAAAGTGAATTAGAGATCCAATTAAACGAACTAGAAGGTCAATGGCATTTTGCTTCCTTAGAGCGAATATTTATAGAAAACCGTATTTATCGTGAAATTGAAGAAGAAGAAACTTGGGAAGGAGTAATTTCAGCTATAGATAACGGATTAAAACCTCATATTGCACATTTAAAAAGATCGGTTGTTGAAGAAGATATTGTGCGTTTAACTGAAATTAGAATTAAGCGTATTTCTAAGTTTGATATTGATAAAGCACAACAAAAAATCGATACACTTGAAGAAAGAATCGCTGAGATTGTGCATCATTTAGCTAATTTAATAACATATGCTATTGATTATTTTAAAAGGTTAATAAGAGATTACGGAAAAGGTAGAGAACGAAAAACTGAAATTCGTGTTTTCGATGATATAGAAGCAACTAAAGTTGTAATTAGAAATACAAAGTTATACGTTAATAGGGAAGAAGGATTTGTTGGGACAAGCTTAAAAAGAGATGAGTATGTAACAGATTGCAGTGATATAGATGATATTATAGTTTTTACTCAAGAGGGTAAAATGATGGTCACTAAAGTTGGCTCCAAAACATTTATAGGTAAAGATATAATTTATGTAACAGTTTTTAAGAAAAAAGACACACGAACCATATACAATCTTATTTATAGAGATGGAGCAAAAGGAGCTTCTTATGTCAAGCGATTTGCAGTAACCTCCATAACACGTGATAAAGAATACGATTTAACGAAGGGTACTAAAACAAGTAAATCGTTATATTTTTCAGCAAATCCAAATGGTGAAGCCGAAATAGTTACTGTTTTATTAAGACAATCTGGGTCTATTAAAAAGCTAAAATTCGATTTGGATTTTTCTGATATGATTGTTAAAGGAAGAGCTTCTAGAGGAAATATTGTTACTAAATATTCTGTAAAGAGAATTGAACTTAAAGAAAAAGGTCTTTCAACGTTAAAGCCAAGAAAAATTTGGTTTGATGAGACCGTGCAACGTTTAAATGTAGATCAAAGAGGAACGTTGTTAGGAGACTTTACAAGTGAAGACCGACTATTAGTTATTGATCAAAAAGGTGTTGTAAAAACAGTGGTTCCTGAGATGACATTGCATTTTAATGATGAAATGATCGTTTTAGAAAAATGGGAGCCAAAAAAACCAGTTACAGTAATTTATTGGGAAGGTGAAAAAGAACTTTTCTATGTAAAACGTTTTTTAATTGATTCTCCAGATAAAGAAGAAATAGTAATTTCAGATCATCCAAAATCTTATTTAGAAACTGTTTTTATAGATTATCGACCTGTTGTAGAATTGGTTTTTGCTAAAAAGAGAGGTAAGGACCGTGAAGAGAATACAGAAATTAACTTAGAAGAATTCATTTCTATAAAAGGAATTACCGCTTTAGGAAATCAATTAACTAAAGATAAGATAATTGAAATTAATGCTAAAGAGCCTTTGTTTTATGATACCCCAGTAGAAACTCCAATTGAAGATTTGGAAGTGATTGAGGAAGAAAACGTGGTACCTGAAACAAAAACTGATGAGGTCCCATTAGAACAAGATTCTAATATTGAAAAACCAAATGCTATTATTGATAATACAGATGATGACAAGCCTGATCCAGAAACTGACAATGAAGGACAAACATTACTGTTTTAAAGAAATAACAAATCTATTTCTTTAAAGACTTTAAATACAATCGTTCCACTTTTTCTCTTGCCCAAGGTGTTTTTCTTAAAAATGTTAAGCTTGATTTGATAGTAGGGTTGGAGTTAAAACTATTTATTTTAATCTTTCCACCCAATTCGTGCCAACCATAAGTTTCTACTAAATGTTCTAAGATTGTTTTTAATGTAACTCCGTGCAATGGATTGTTGGGTTGTTGTTCTTTTTCTTGTGTCATAATATATTACGTAATCCTTCATAGACGACTATACTTACTGCATTTGCTAGATTGATGCTTCTTACTTTATCGCTTTGTAAAGGGATCTTATAGGTGTTATCTAGGTTGTTTTCTATAATCTCTGGGGACAATCCTTTAGATTCCTTACCAAAGATTAAAAACATATTTTCTGTATAATTAATATCCCAATATAATTTTTTACCATGACTTGATAAAAAAACCATTTCTGCACGCTGGTTTTTGTCTAAAAAGTCATTAAAATCTTCGTAGATAAAAAGAGAAATGTGCTTCCAGTAATCGAGTCCTGCACGTTTTAACCTAGAATCAGATAATTCAAATCCGAATGGTTTTATTAAATGTAAATTAGATCCAGAGGCCAAACTTAAACGTCCAATGTTGCCGGTATTGGTATGTATTTCTGGTTCAACTAGTACTATGTTTAGAGGCATTAGTCTGTTTTTTTAGCTGTTCCTTTTTGTTTTTTTGTGTCACCAATTATATTATATTCAAAATTATATTCATTTCCTTTAGTTGTGAGTATTTTCATATGAATTGCTTTCTCTTCAGCCATATTCTTAGGATTTATTTTTTTTACAATGTATTCACAGTCATTGATCCAACGAATGGAGGAGGTGTCCGATTTACCCTTAAAGTAATCTATTTCTAAAGTATCATTGCGAGTAAAAGTTGTGGTAAGCACTTCTGTGCCAATTAAAGCTTCGTACTCAAAGGTACCCGTTTTAAAATTTTGGCAATTACGCTCAGGGTTATAGCAACTGAAAATTAATAAAGAAAGTAAAAAGCTTAGTATAAATCGCATTTAATAATATTTACTGCGAAATTCCGAATTTTCAGCGATATATCTTAATTTTTATATGATTTAAAAGTACCGTTTTTAAAGAAAACGACAATTCTGTCTAAATCAGTATCATTAAATGAGTTTGAAATAGCTTTTGGGAAAGTATCATCTTTTGTTAAATAATCTTCTTTTTCGGTAGGTTGCGTATTTTTAGAAATTGGATGAGTAGAAGAAGGAGTGCTTTTAACTAACGGAAAAGATCCTTTTCCATTTAACAACCAATACAATTCTACTTCTGGAAACTCCTGAAGCACCTTCATAACAAAATCTAAACTTGGCTTATTTCTACCAGATAGGAGGTGAGAAATAGTAGACCTATTAAAGCTAATTTGATTGGATAATTCTGTAGCAGAAATGTTGTAAAAATCAAGGATTTTTTGAAGTCTATTTCCGAAATCTGAACTGTTTACCATTGTAAATTGATAAGATGAGTGTTAATGTTTACAAATGTAATGTATTAACATTAGAATTCAAAATAGGAATGTAACTATCACTAATATGATTAAACATAAGCTTTATTAAAATGAATTTATAATATTGAAAAACAAGTAATTATATAATTAAATATAATTTATAAGATTTTTTTTGATTTTCAGCAGTTATCCATGATTGTTTGTTTACAAAACTAAACAATAAGGGTTGAAATTAATGGTTACAAATGTAAACACTACATTGTTTACCTTTGTAGAAGAACAATTTTAAGAATGAAAATAGAAGCTTGGTATTCCAATAATTTTGAGCCATTAATAAGTGGTCGATATATTACTTTTGAACATATAAAACCGTTACTAGAAAAATATAAAAACCACTATGAGATTTCTATACTTGGTGTTTCAGAATTAGGAAAAAAGATACCAATGTTAAAAATTGGAACTGGTAAAAAGAAAGTTCTAGCATGGTCGCAAATGCATGGAAACGAATCTACCACAACTAAGTCAATCTTTGATTTTATAAAATTTGTAACTCAAAAAGAAGTTTTTAAGGATGAAACAAGAGACTTTTTAAATAATTATACGTTATACTTTATTCCTATATTAAACCCAGACGGAGCAAGTTTATATACTCGAAATAATGCAAATGATATTGATTTAAACCGGGAGGCTCAGGATTTATCTCAAAATGAAAGTAGGATTTTAATGGACGCATTTAATGAATTACAACCAGACTTATGTTTGAATTTACACGGACAACGAACAATTTTTGGATTGGAAACAAAGAAACCAGCAACTGTTTCTTTTTTATCACCTTCTTCAGATATAAAAAGAGAAGTAACAGAATCAAGAAAATTAGCAATGGGAATGATTGCTGATATGAGTCATGTTTTACAAAAATATATACCAGGGCAAGTTGGTAGGTATGATGACTCCTTTAATGCTAATTGTTTTGGTGATGCTTTTCAAAAGGAAGGAGTTCCAGTAATCTTATTTGAGGCAGGGCATATAGGTTCTGATTATAAGAGGGAAAGAACAAGAGAATATCTATTTTATGCTCTAATCAATTTGTTTGGGATTTCAAAGCTAGATGATTTTTTGATTAATGATAAAAACTATTTTTTAATTCCTGAAAATAAAAAGAACTATTACGATTACATTTTGAGAAATGTATTGGTTAATGATCATATCAAGCCGACTTCAATTGCAATTCAATTTACAGAATTACTAGAAAATGAAGAGATAAAATTTATTCCAAAAATTGTTAAAATTGGAGAATTAGTTGGTTTCTATGGACATCTTGAAGAGGATGGTAATAACTTAGAAATATTAGTGAATTCTCAAAATAATATAGAAATAGGTTTAAATGTTTCTATTATTAATAATAAAAATGATAAATCATTGATTTATTTTAATGAAAAAAATATATTATTTTAATTTTTGTTAGTAATTTTGCGAAAAATAAGATAAAATAAATAATGGGAAAATTTAAATTAGACGATACTGATCATAAGATTCTAGATATGTTGATTGAAAACACTAGAACACCTTTTACAGATATCGCTAAAAAGTTGGATATTTCAGCTGGAACTGTTCATGTAAGAGTACGTAAAATGGAAGATGTGAAGTTAATAACAGGATCTTCATTGACTATAGATTATAAAAAGTTGGGATATTCATTTATTGCATATGTGGGTATATTTCTTAACAAAACATCTCAAACACAGTTTGTTTTAGAAAGGATTAGTGAAATACCCTTTGTTACGGTTGCTCACGTCACTACGGGTAAATTTAATATTTTTTGTAAGATACGTGCAAAAGACACAAATCAAGCAAAGAATATTATTTATCAATTAGATGATATTGATGGGGTTACAAGAACGGAAACCATGATATCTTTAGAAGAAAGTATCAATGATAAAAAACGTTTAATGCATTCTATTTTTAAAGAATTTTAAAAAATACCATAGAGTTTAAAAAACCCCTTGTGATAAACTAGGGGTTTTTTTATTTTTAAAAAAAAAATAAAAAAATGAAGATATCTGAACTTAGCTCAAACGAATACAATCCGTACTTTAAAACTTATTTCGATAAAGTTAACGACTTATCCTTACTAGATTCAATAGCTGAGGGTAAATTTGAAACAATTAATTTCTTTAAAGGCATACCGAAATCGAAATTGGATTATCGATATGAAGAAAGTAAGTGGACAATTAAAGAAATTTTAATTCATATTATAGACACGGAAAGAGTTTTTAATTATAGAGCCTTACAGTTCGCACGTTCTGAGAATGCTAATTTAGAAGGATTTGACGAAAATGAATTTGTTCGTAATACCGATTTAAATATAAGAACTATTGATAGTATTTTGGAAGAATATAGCATTGTAAGAGATGCTTCAATTGTATTGTTTAAAAATTTTTCAGAAGACACCTTGAAACGAACTGGAAAAGTTAATAATACTTCTTTATCCGTTAGAGCTGCAGGTTTTTTAATTTGTGGTCATGAAACACACCATATACAAGTAATAGAGGAACGGTATTTATAGTTTTTTGTAATATTCAAAAGCTTCAAAAATCAAAGAATTAGAAACTTCACAGTTTAATTTGTGATTACCAATATCGTTTAATAGAACAAATAAAACCTTGCCATTATAATTCTTTTTATCAAATTTTAATAATTCAATTACAGCATTAATATCCTCTATGTTAAATAGAGCTTTATTGAATTTTTTAATAATGTGATGGCTGATATCTGATAGTGTTTGTTCTGGAAAATCTAATTGCTTAAAGGAGATATAAGATGTTAATATCATTCCAATCGCAATCGCTTCACCATGCAACAAAGTAGGAAACTTGTTTTGGTCTAAACTATAAGATTCGATTGCATGACCTAAGGTATGTCCATAGTTTAATGTTTTTCTTAAGTTTTTCTCAAATGGATCTTTTGTGATGACGTCATTTTTAATCAAAACAGATTCCCAAATTAAATTTTCCAATTCATCAATTTTTAAAATATCAAAACTTTTTACTTTGTCCCAGTATTCTCTCGAATGGATTAAGCCATGTTTTAGCATTTCTGCATAACCTGATATAATTTGATTTTCAGGTAATGTCTTTAAGAAATCAGTATCAATTAAGACCATTTCAGGGTTGTTAATGGTTCCTATTTGGTTTTTAAGTAAGCCTAAGTCAACTCCATTTTTTCCACCTACAGAAGCGTCAACCATTGATAAAAGTGTTGTTGGAATATTTATAAAAAACACCCCTCTTTTAAAAGTAGAGGCAATAAACCCTCCCAAATCAGTAACAACACCACCTCCAAGGTTAATAATGAGACTGTTTCTATCTGCTCCATTTTCAGAAAGTTTATTCCAAAGAAGAGAACAAGTATTTATATTTTTATTGATTTCACCATCTGGAATTTCTAAAATTTCAACGGATTCATTAAATGAATATTTTTTAAAAAAAAGAGGTAAACAATCCTTTTCGGTATTGGTGTCTACCAAAATAAAAATTTTAGAAGGGTTTACTTCTTTAATTTTATTATTAAGAGAGCCCCAATTATTTGAGCTACAATAAACAGATCCTTTATTTTTAATAATTTCTTTCATATAATCAAAAATCGAAATATAAATACATTCCAAATCTAATTATATATATTGATAAAATCACAATCTACTTTTAGTATTTAAAATGCAATTTTATATCTAATTTGTAAATTAAAAAAAAGCAAAAATTAGTTATCTTTGATATAAATAAACTTATTTAAATATAACATACGGTAATGGTTATAAATTCTATTTTCGACAATACAGAGACTGCCTTTAAACTTAAAAGTGATTATGAGCTTGAACGCGCTTATTTTCTTTTTAAAATGATATCAATCGAACCCTTGGTTAAAATTGGTACCGCCGCTACAAAATTCGCATTAAATATGAATTTGCCAGTAGAAGGGTTGATTAGGTCTACGGTTTTCGATCATTTTTGTGGTGGAATCAATGAGAGTGATTGTATTCCGGTTGTCGATAACCTTTATGATGTAGGAGTTTTTTCTGTTTTGGATTATTCTGTTGAAGGTAAAGAAGGCAGTGACCAATTAGATTCAGCATTAAAAAAAATATTGGAGTTGACAGATTTTTCTGAAACTAAAAAAGCAATGCCTTTTTCTGTATTTAAACCAACAGGTTTGGGGCGTTTTGAGTTATATCAAAAAATCACTGAAAACATTGAGCTTTCTGAAGAAGAAGTTAAAGAATGGGAGCGAGTTGTAAATAGATTTAATAAAGCTAGTAAGGCTGCTTTAAATGCTAATGTTACATTGCTAATAGATGCTGAAGAATCTTGGATGCAAGATGCTGCAGATCAACTTTGTGAAAAAATGATGGTTACCTATAATAAAGAGCGTGCAGTTGTATTTAATACATTGCAATGCTATCGATGGGATCGTTTAGGCTACCTTAAAGAAGAGCATAGAAAAGCAAAAGAAGGTGGTTATAAGATTGGCTTTAAAATTGTTCGAGGGGCTTATTTAGAAAAAGAAAATGATAGAGCAGAAGAAAAAGGGTATGAAACTCCAATGCATAAAAGTAAATTAGCTACCGATGATTGTTTTAATGAAGTTTTAAATTATATATTAAATAACCTTGATGATATAGAATTATTTATTGGAACCCATAATGAAGCAAGTACTTATTTAGCAATTGACTTAATGAAAGAAAAAAATATTGCAATAAACGATTCAAGAGTATGGTTTGGGCAATTGTTCGGCATGAGTGATCATATTTCGTTTAACTTAGGGGTTTTGGGTTATAATGTTGCTAAATACATCCCGTTTGGTCCAGTTAAAGATGTGATGCCTTACTTGATAAGGCGAGCTGAAGAAAACACCTCTGTTGCTGGTCAAACGAGTAGAGAGCTTTCTTTATTGAAAAGGGAAAAAGAAAGAAGAAAAGTATAAATTACTTGATTATTGATATTTTCTGAATAGTCGCTTTTTTGTTACAATTTTCAACTGAAATTTTAATTCTTTCATTTGGGTTTCCTTTATGAGATCCTTCTATTACATAAACATTACAGGAATCTAGCTCCGTGTTGCTTTCAGAAAATAAAACGTCACCTTTTAATAATAGATTAGAAATATCAGAAGTGTCGATTTGATTATTTTTTAAAGCATCTAAAGCTTCATTTGTAAACACACGTTCTTTTAATCTAATGTTTTTTAAAGTTCTTGAACTTGGTCCATAATCAAATTCACAGGAAGCTCCACTTCCGCCTATAAAAAAATATAAAAGAATAAGACCAATGGCAAATCCGCCAAAATAGAATGCAAATCGTTTTAAAAGACTCATTTGATAATCAGGGTTTCAATAATTAATATAAAAGTGATTCGATTATTCTCTAAAATATTAAAAGATTGAGATCACTATAAGGCATTCCGTACCAATCAGCAACAGCTTTATTGGTTAAAATACCCCGGTAAAAATACAACCCATTTTTTAAACCACTATCAAAACGTATGGCATTTTCTAATCCGCCCGACTCGGCTATATTTAATAGATATGGAGTAAAGATATTACTTATAGATATAGAAGCCGTTTTTGGATACCTGGCAGGAATATTAGGGACACCATAATGGATAACTCCATGTTTAATCCTTGTTGGATTGTCATGGCTAGTCACTTCGGTAGTTTCAAAACATCCGCCCATATCTACACTAACATCAATTATAACAGCTCCTTTTTTCATGTTTTCGACCATCGTCTCTGTTACTACTACTGGTGATCTGTTTGAGCCTTTTAAGGCACCAATAGCCACATCACACCTTCTAAGTGCTTTCATAAGGTATTTTGGTTGTAGGGTAGAAGTAAATAATGGTCTTCCAGCTTTTACTTGTAAATTCCTTAATCTAGTTAGGGAACTGTCAAATACTTTAACATTTGCGCCTAAACCTAATGCAGATCTGGTTGCAAATTCCCCAACGGTTCCAGCTCCAATAATCACAACCTCAACTGGTGGAACTCCGCTAATGTTACCAAATAGCATTCCGTTGCTTATTTCATTATTTGCCATTAACTCAGAAGCTATTAAAACAGAAGCGGTACCAGCAATTTCGCTAAGTGCTTTAACGGCAGGATAGCTATGGGCTTCATCTTTAATAAATTCAAAAGCTAAGGCTGTAATTTTCTTTTTTGCTAAAGCTTCAAAGTATTCTTTATTCCTAGTTTTTAATTGAAGAGCAGTAATTAAAATCGTCTTAGGATTTATGAGTTCTATCTCGTCTAGAGAAGGTGGTTCTACTTTTAATATTATAGGACAACCAAATACTTTATTAATGTCCTTTGTTAATTCTGCACCAGCTTCATTATAATCAGCATCTGTAAATCCTGCTTTTTCACCGGCTCCATTTTCTATTAAAACACGATGCTCATTGGCAACTATTGCTGCAACTGCATCAGGAGTTAAGCATATTCTTTTTTCTTGAAAATGAGTTTCTTTAGGAATTCCGATAAATAATTCACCTTTTTCTTTAGTGATTTCAAGGGTTTCCTCTTGAGGCAGTAATTGAGCTTTGGTAAAGGGAGATTTTATATCAGACATTTATAAATTGTTAGAAGGACTAAGTTACGTAAATAAATGTCAATTAGAGAAACAGATGGTTATCTAAACAGATCTTTAATTTGATGCCAGGTTGATCTTTTTTGAGAAAGTTCCTCTTCGAAGGATTTTAAATCATCTCCACGAACTTTATCAAATAATTTCGCACGAATTACATATACAGCAGGAATTATTATCATCATTAAAGGAATAACATAATAAATTTCTAATTCGTCATAGTTATTACTTTGATTAATTAAACCCATAAGTTGAAAAGAATACATAGCGATTGGCACCAAAATAATCCAGTGCCACCAATGTTTACAGGTGAAAAACCATAATAGCAGTAAATATAAAGGGGTTATTTTACCTACAAGGTACCAAGCGTAACCATACCAATCTGCAAAAGCAGTTTCAATACTAAAAAAAGGTGTTTCCCAAATATTTTTCTTGGGAAAACTTTCGTATGCATAAAATATGAAAGGGGATACTGCGATTAAAATCACAATAACCCCTCCTATAAATAAAGATGACTGACTACTACCCGTTGTTGGGTGGTCGCATACTTCCATCGATTTGTTGTTCTGTTTGTCCATCTTCAATACTTTCAGGAGTGCAAGATATAAATAAACCAGCTCCTAATATTGCAACGATAAAAAATAATTTTGTAAATTTCATAAATACTTGTTTTTTGTGAGATTATTAGTACAAACCTATCACAGAAAAACACAAGTAATCAAATTAAGTTAGCCTTACATTTATAAGTTTGCTTTTACGCAAAAAAAAACGATTAAAAATTCTTGATTTGAGGCCTTAATTTAAAAGTGTAACGTATTATTATATTTATCATCGCAATCTATTTCACTGGCATAATTTTTATTGTTCTACTTCCGTTTTGATTTTTAGTAAGTTGTATTTTTGTGCTATTTGTAGGTAAAAGATTACTTATTTTTTGAGGCCATTCTATCAAATTCCAATTGCTTGAAAAAAAATATTCTTCTATTCCAATGTCCATAGCTTCTTCTTCTTTATTAATTCTGTAAAAATCAAAATGGTAAACTTTATCATCTTTAATTTTATATTCGTTTACTAATGCAAATGTTGGGCTGTTAATTATTTCTTTAACTCCTAATTGTTTTGCAATTTCCTTTATGAGTGTTGTTTTTCCTACTCCCATATCTCCATAAAAAAGAAGGATTTTATTGGGAACTTCTATTAACACTTTTTTTGCAACTAATGGCAAATCTTGTAAATTGAAACTGTATTCCATAGTAAACTTAAAAACAAACATACACATTAATACCGATAATTTACAAAAAATATCGATAAAAAGTATTGTTGAAGGATAAATATTACAAAAATTACTGCTTTGGTTCTAAAACTATAAATGGAATTAAAACTTCCTCCATAGATATGCCTCCATGCTGGTAGGTGTTTTTATAATAGCTTACGAAATGATTATATCTATTCGGATAAGCAAAAAACATATCTCCTTTTGCAAAAATAAATGAGCTGCTCATATTAATTGAGGGTAAGTGTATATTTTTAGGATTCTTAGAAACCAATACGTCTTTCTCCACGTAGGACAAGCTTCTGCCTGTTTTATACCTTAAATTAGCGCTAATATTTTTGTCACCTATTACTTTTGTTGGGTTTTTAACATTAATAGTTCCGTGATCTGTGGTGATAATTAATTTAAATCCTAAAGAAGAAGCTTGTTGGATAATATCAAGTAATGGTGAATTTTTAAACCAACTTTGTGTTAATGATCTATAAGACTTATCTGTGGAAGCTAATTCTTTTATAACTTCCATCTCAGTTTTTGAATGTGAAAGCATATCTACAAAATTATAAACTACCGCTATTAAATCTTCATTCTTATGTGATTTAAAATTTGCAGATAATTTTTTTCCTTGCTTTAAGCTTGAAATTTTATGATAACTCCAATTTAAGTTTTTCCCTAATCTTTTTAATTGAGCATCTAAAAATTCCTTTTCGAACATGTTTTTCCCTCCCTCATCAGTGTCATTTAGCCAATAATCAGGATGCAGTTTTTCCATTTCGCTTGGCATTAATCCTGAAAATATTGAGTTTCTTGCATACTGTGTTGCAGTTGGCAAAATGCTATAATAAAGTTCTTCACTGCTTTTCTTGAAACTACTATTTAAAAATGGTTCGAATGCCTTCCATTGATCATATCGTAAATTATCTACTACTATAAATATTGTTTTTTGCGTTTCTATTACAGGCAAAACTTTCTCTTTAAATAGCGTGTGTGACATTGTTGGAGTATCTTCATTGTTATTAAACCAATCTGGATAATTTTTGTCTATGAATTTGCAAAACTGATTATTAGCTTCGTTTTTTTGAGATTCCAAAATTTCAAACATTCCAGAATCATCAATGCCTTCTAGCTCTAATTCCCAGTAAACAAGCTTTTGGTACATTTCTACCCATTCCTCATAAGAGTTTATCATGGATAGATCCATCGCTATTTTTCTAAACTCCTGTTGGTAAGAAGATGTTGTTTTTTGAGAAACCAACCTAGAATGATCTAAATTCTTTTTTAAACTTAATAGTATTTGGTTAGGATTAACAGGTTTAATAAGGTAATCTGCAATTTTAGAACCTATTGCTTCTTCCATAATGTACTCTTCTTCACTTTTTGTAATCATTACAACAGGAAGGTTTGCTTGATGTTCTTTTATTTCAGCTAATGTCTCAATACCAGTAAGTCCTGGCATGTTTTCATCTAAAAAAACAATATCAAAATTTTGCTTCTTAATTTCATCTAGAGCCTCTCTACCACTTAAAGCTTTTGTAACGCTATAATTTCTTTTTTCAAGGAATATAATGTGTGGCTTTAATAATTCTATTTCATCATCTACCCAAAGTATTTTTATTTCGCTCATATATGTATATTTGTTAATTAATTGAAATTTTTAAAAAGAAACTTCAATGTGTATCGCAAAAATAATTCCGAAGTACCTATTAAATCATCTTTTATTAATAAAAAAAAGTTAAAGATTGAATTCGCAAAACAAACTCAAAATTATAAACGATCCAATTTATGGTTTTATTACCATACCAAGTCCACTCATTTTCGAATTAATTGAGCATCGATACTTTCAGCGATTGCGTAGAATTACACAAATGGGGATGTCCTATATGGTTTATCCGGGTGCACATCATACTCGTTTTCATCATGCTTTAGGCGCCATGCATTTAATGCAAAAAGCGGTTCAAGTGCTTTGTTTTAAAGGTATTGAAATCAGTGGAGAAGAGTCTGAAGCTCTTTATATAGCTATTTTACTTCATGATATAGGACACGGTCCATTTTCGCATGCGATGGAACATAGTATTATAGAAAACGTAGATCATGAGTTTATTTCATTGCTTTTTATGGACGAATTAAATAAAGAATTTAACAACAGATTAACGCTTGCCATTCAAATATTTAAGAATGAATACCCTAGAAAGTTCCTTTATCAATTAATTTCTGGACAATTGGATATGGATCGAATGGATTATTTAAGGAGAGACAGTTTTTACACAGGTGTTTCTGAAGGCTCCATAAATTCACAACGTTTGATTAGTATGCTAAATGTTTTTGAAGATAAAATTGTAGTTGAGGAGAAAGGAATTTACTCTGTTGAAAAATTTATTCTTGCAAGAAGATTGATGTATTGGCAGG